>Ga0123352_10000823_pt1 | contig 39071 bp, 36 predicted proteins | sample TergutLab28metaG_FD_89700 | JGI IMG/M metagenome (GOLD analysis project Ga0123352, IMG submission 89700) | Labiotermes labralis P1 segment gut microbial communities from Petit-Saut dam, French Guiana - Lab288 P1 | ecosystem: Host-associated > Arthropoda: Insects > Digestive system > Gut ... | reverse complement strand
TCACCGGCATTATTGCCAACCGATGTTACCTTATCTCTAAATGGAGAATAACCAACGGAGGTGGTATAAGTTTCCTCTAGCATCCACAAATTACCACAGGCACCACCCCTAAAATTAGAATGGGTTACATTGCCATAGTTATCATAATGAATATCTGTATGAGTTTGCAGAGAAGTATCGCTTTGTTTAGCACCATATCTACCTTCTACATCCGATCTCATAGCGCCCGTATCAGCCTTAAAACGCAGCACCTCGGCATTACAATTACAAGCTCCACCATGCTGAGTAGAAGCACAGGTTATAGCACATGGAGCCACAATCTCCTTAGCACTAAGGTTGCCAAAGTTATCATAGCTATACCTAGTACGAACACCGTACTCATCAACCTCGCTACGCAAATCACCAAACATATCAACAACACTTACCGTATTAGAGGTTGTATTGCCACGCCATGCCCTGACATAAAGCTCTATGCGGTTAAAGTTATTATTAGCATTACTCACAGCACCCGTTCTCGCCCTAATAAAATGAGGTATGCCCCTAACAACCAAATTACCATCCGGCGATATAGTCTCCTGAAAATAAGTTGTTCGATTATCTATGTTTAGAATTAGCGGATGAATTATTACTGACGGAAGCGTACGAGAAGGAGCCATTAGATTTATATTAGTTGCTCTAGTTAAAGCTATCTTCCTAGTGCCATCGTTATGCGAAAAGAAATAATGAGTACCTTGAGGGCTGGCTATCTCTGCTCTAAACCTGCTATATAGCGTAGATTGCAAATCCTTTTCTGTTAAGTAGAAATCATCTGTTATATTTCTATTGCCGCCCGGAAGCCCTGCCACATGAGTTACATTATCTAAGTAAGCCCCGCCCTCATTACTGGTGCCTAGCACTATTCTGGAGCGGGTATCGTAGCACAGACGCACCTCCGCTACCTTTATATTACGGCTTGCATTGTTATCCAAAAACGACAGCCTTAATTCCCGAAGATTTGCTTCTGCTATGTATATCGGCACCGATACATATTGCCAAGCACCAACAGCGGTATTATCAAAGGTTACTTCGTTATTATAGCGTCTATGATTGCTTGTATTACTGCTATCTCCGTTACCCGTCATCGACAAAACATCTACTCTAACTCTGGAGTTTTGTATGTCGCCAGAGACTACTTTAAGCCAAAATCCGACATTAAAATATCTATAATTGCGGCACTTGTTAAAGACATAATTTCTAATCGCTGAACCGTCGATACCGGCATTTATTATAAAAGTGTGATTGGTAGCAATCGGATTTGCATTACGACCGTTGATTCGCTCGGCATCCGGACCGGGACCGACAAGAATCGGACCCGGTTCCTTTTCCATAGTGCGTAGGTCGTTTAGATTATTGTTGCTTACCTCTAAGACTGATGTTGTAAAGCCTTTTTGGTTAAAGTGGTAAGCTACTCGAATATTATTGCGGTTAGTTACGGTTGTGCGAATAACACGGGAGTCGCTTAACTCGTAAGCAAAATCGTTTTGCTCGAGAGTAGAAACGACATTTCCTATATTAAAATTATTGCCTTGACCGATGCCGTTTACTATGTCTTCTTTTACTAGGGATACTCTTTGGTGGTTATTGTAAGTAAAGCCTAAGCTAGTGAAATCTTTTGGGCAAGCTACACGAGTCATTTGATTGCCGGCATATCTAAAAAATGCGACATTTTCTATTAAATTATCAACCTGCCTTTCTATTCGCTCTAGGTTGTCACGATTGTAATGAAAGCGTATTGTTTGTCCGCTAGCTGTTACGGTTGCTAATAAATCATTTTCATAGGCAAATCTAATTCTATTATTATTACCGGTTCTTCGTGAGTCAAAAATTGACATCAAGCGACCGTTAATGTATTCGTAATTTTTTGTTACACCATGCGAGCTAGCAACACGAACAAGAAAGCCTTGTATGTTAAAGAACAATCTGTTGTTATAGTCGTCTTCTATGATGTGTTCGCCGTTGACATGTAGCCTTAAAATCAGCCCTAAGCCGCTAGTATCGTAAAAATGATTGTTTAGACCTGTCGGCTCGAATATGTGCTTGGTGCCACCGCTATCAATATAAAAAAACTGATTGTTACCTTCGGAAAATAAATACTGCTGAACATCTAATTTCCAGCCGTTACCCATATGCGTATTAAAAGGCATATTGCCTATTATTGAATTATTATAAACATGGCTAGCACCTATAGCATATGTATTAGCACCTAGGCTAATTGTGGGACGACTAAAAATCATACTGCCGTTAAATAAATTTACCGAAGCACCGCCTGCACTACAGCTGTAGCTTAATTGAGAATGACCTGCTCGGGTTTTGTCGGCTTGTGAACGCCCTTGCGTAGGCACACCTATTATGGCTTTACCGCTAACGCTCATGCCTGAAACTCCTATTCCTAAAGCCGGATTATTTGTATTATTCATAAATGCTTCTCCTTTTTTATAATTCGCCTTTACTCAATTCTATCAAGGCATTAACGATAGAATTTAGCGTTTCTGCGTTTAGAGGCGTGCCCTGATTACTTACTGATGCTCCGTCTGTTAATTCTAGCCTTACAGGACCGTTAAGATTAGGTCGTGAAGCAATAGCACCGCCTTGCTCATTTAGCAATTGCAAGTTATACATATTAGCTCTATTAGCTGCAGGTATTCTATTTCTAAAATTTGGAAGAACTGCAAATCTTTCAAAGCTGATGCTCTTGCCAAAAGTTATAGTAAGAAATGTAGTGTTAGCACTTAACCGCAAGGGGTGTATGTTGTAACCTCCGGAAAAATTTGAATTACGAGGAACATTATGTACTACACCGTTTGCGTGTGTAGCCTGTATAATCATTCCACTAGAATCAAAAACTTCTTCTTCTTGATAAATTCTTCTGGTTGGCAGATGTGTAATTCTTAAATTAGTTACAGGAGATAATATAGCGTGTAAAGAGTCTACCCTAACACTTAATACAGCATTTGTGTTCGCATGTGGTAAAAACTCAACCTCAATAAAGTCAGTATTAGTATTGAGATTAGTAAATGCAGCAGAAATATCTACAAAAGCTGTATCTGTCCTGCCATCTATATGAACTTCTGTATTAACTCCGCCAGCACTTACAATAAAGCGACCTACTTGACCTCCTAGATCTCTTAAATCTATATTTGCCCCCACAACACTTCGCCAATTAAAGTCAGCATGTATTCTTAGGCGTGTCCTATAGGTTCCTGTGCCATCTGTACCGGCTCGAGGAGACATACCGTGCATCTGTTGCCAATGCCCGCAACCGCTTCCTTGCTCGCCACACTCAACACATGTGCCAGAGCCTCTACTTTGCCTAAAAACATCATATGAAAAAACATTTGAATTACTTATCTGAATTTGAGGATCTATTTTTATCGGAAAGGCTCTCTCTTTTGCATTTATCCATTTACTATCTGCTATAACTTTAATATTTAATTTGCCCTCCTCACTAGAAGTAATTTCATAATACACTTTATCCGAATATTGATTATCTGCATCAGTCATAAATGGAGCCGGAATAGTAAATACAATTTCACCTGTAGCGATAGATTTAAGTTGTAGCATTTTCTTATCATCTGAAACATCTATACTAAGATTATCTAGCTTTAGAATAAAATTGTATTCATAATTGTCAAACTTCTTATGAACAATAATATTTTCTTTTACTCTATGCGAATCTACAATATATTCAAAATCAGTCTGCTCTACCACATTGCGTAATATTACACGACTGGATGAATGCGACTCTTCGCATGAGCATTGCTCTAAAGCACAACCACCATATGCTGCGACCTCATTAGAGAACAAAGTAGCAGTACAATTATCTTTACTAATAGTAAAAATCTGGCCGTTTATTGAATACTTATTAAAACGAACTAAAAAATTATTGGATACTGTTTCTAAATAATCTCCCGTATCAATTAGAGTATTGTTAATTTCTTCTAATTTACCTGTTTCATGGTTTAGATAATGTATAGTATTGCTGCTAAATGCCGCTGAAACAATCTTACCATCTAGACCATAAAATTTTGCGTTAGGTGTGCGTAAAGATATGTCCTCTAATAAAACTTTCGATTGAATATCTACTTTGTCACAATTTAGCGGTATCGTTTTTTCATAATCAACTATTGATGTATCTTGAGCTATACACTCATTATAAAGTGTCGAATCGCAAAATTGATTGCTACCGTTGAAGATATTGTTTTCTTCTAACTCTTCGTTTTTATTAAGTTTATTTCCTAATGTAATTTTCATATTTTTTCCTCTTATTGATAAATTATTGCAATTTCTTCTGAATTCTTAATCATTTTAAAAATTATCGCAACGATATAAAAAGCATAACATAAAATACACGGTGCAAAAGTACCGTATATTTGGACTTTTGCACCGTATTATGTTTTCAATTTAAACTCTAATCTATTATAAAAGTCATTAAATAACCACATATACCATGTCGTATCACTAAGAACCTTTTTTCTCTCTAACGAAAAATCTATCGCTAAATCAGTCATGTTAAATTTTCTGCTAGAATTTATAAGCATCGTTGTTTCATCAGCTATATTAAGGATTGTATAAAATAATCCTTCTCCATTACGCAAAATTTCAATACCGCTTCTTGCATATAATTTATTAGCAGTTAATTCTTTTTTACTAATTGAATCATCTGATAGATAACGCTCTATAAATAATTTTGAATTTTCAGTTCCTTTTTTACGGTCAAATTGCTCCAAGACTTCCATAACAAGTCCAATTGCCGCCAAAACTTTGCCATATTCTATTGTTATAGCACCTCTACCCTTCTTTGTTAAAGACCAAGTGGTCCATATCAATTTTTCTGATATAGTCTTTTGCTTTACGGCTTTTCTTCCCATCGTTTTTTATCTTCTATTCTTAAAAGTCTTATTATAGATTTACCTTAGTAAAACCTATCGTTTATAAAAATAGACTCTATTCGCTTTGAATTGAGTCTATTATATATAAATTAGTACTATTATAATGCTAAACGATAATTTTAAAAATTAGCTTTTTTATGAATATTCTAATTTTAGATAGAATAAACCTCAAAGCTACGCATATGATAATATCGCATACAAAAACTCTCGTCAAGTTTTTTTCGATTGAAATAGATAAATTTCGACAAATTTAGACAAAAATAATATAACATAAAAAACAATGTATATATGTTTTAATTGTAAAAAATTATTCTGTTTATATGAGAGCTATGAAGATAGCTTTTATTTAAATTCCAAAATATTTTAGAAATTTTATAAAAACAGTTGTTTTTCAGAAAATAAAAAAGACAGTAGGATTACATCGCTTCCTACTGCCTATAGACAAAATATATTTTGGGGGAATCAAAAGAAATCTTTATTTATATATACTCTCAAAATATACTCTCAAATCCTACTCCCATTCGTTGAGTTCTTTTTTTGAAATTCTCCATGTATTGCCTGTACTGAAATTGTTAAAATTACAATACCTACAAAACGGAATCGGTTGCTTTAAAAATTCTTTTAGGTCTTCATAGGTTAATTCTGAATTATGCAAATCAAAATAATCTTTAGATGTTACCTTATAATTTGTGCCAAAGTAGCTATTTAAATGAGCTATTTTACATACCGTTGTACATGGAAATATCTTTCCGTTTTGAATTAAACTACAATATCCACCTAGAAAACATTTTTCGTACCAATTCCAGTTTATGTTTTGACTACCTGTAGAATCCAATGGAATCTTATGAAACTCTCGCTGACCATCACAAGATAAATCACCTTTAATTCCTAAATTAAACAATTTTAGTATCCATTTAGCGGATAACTCTATACTAGGCGAATATGGTGTTATAATTACTTTAGCACTACACTTCTTGCAAGCATCAAAAAAATGTATAGGCATTTTATCTAGTAAAAGCCCGTTTGTAAATAGCAGTAATTGCTTTGATGGAAAATACTTTTTGCAAATATAGATAACCTCTGCAATTTGAGGATGCAATAATGGTTCTCCGCCTAATACTTTAAGTCCATCAATATTATCGCCAACAAGTCTATAAAGTGCTTTTAAGTCTTGAGCTAGCTGTTCTAAACTAATAAATTCTTTAGGAGCTATTGGTGAGAAATGTGAACACATAGCACAATTTAAATTACAATGCTCAACTGCACTTATTTCAAACCATCTCCCTTTAGGTTCTGCTCCATGCAGACTATTTTTTAAAATCATATTTATCATATAATAATTCTTCAGAACTATTACCATGCACTTGAACTTGCTTAGAAAAAGTAACATTATAGTGCTTTATTAAATCGGGATTAACTTCAAAAAAATGACTGTATCTTCTACACCATAAATGGTCGGCACAGCCACGACGCATTTTTTCCATCCATTCTTCTAGACTTTTTGTAAAATAATGTTTTATCCACGCAGTTTTATAAATATGATTATAACTATCAGGCACTTCAATCTCCTTATGTAAAACATTTACTGTTTTGCCTTGAAAAAGCTCTGCACTATGTATACTCCATTGCTTTAAACGCTTAGGCCTAAACATAATTTTCCCTTGTCCATAATCCTTGCAATCAAAAGTGTTCTTAAAGCGCTTAACAACTGGCTTATTTTCATAATGCAGTTGTCCGTCTGCACCTATGCTTTCCCAACTGAAATATACTTGCGAAGCATAAGAAAAATCTTCAAGAAATTCCGCCATAGGTTTTTCTACAATAAAAAACTCGTCTAAGTCGATAGACAACAACCACTTAATATCGCTCTTATGCTTTTCTACACAGTCATTTAATGCTTCAAATTGTTGAAAAAGCATAGCCTCGTGCCACGGAATAACTTTTATCTTAGAAAAATCTTCTAAAGACAAAGCACTTTGTAAAAACTTTTCTAACTTACCTTTGTCACTTACATCATTATTGTCATAAATATAAATAAATTCAATACCTATCCGCAAGTGATGCTCTATCCACTCCTTAAAATATTTTTCTTCTTGGCGAGCTATACACTGGACAGCTATATTATATTTATGCGATATAGCATTATCTTTAGCAAGCCACCAATCTTCAGGATTGAGAGCTTTGTACTTACTAAGCTCTACAGTATCAATCTGTTCAAAGCTACCGTTATTTAACACAAATACTTTTTTATTCGTGCTTTCATTAGAGTTGTTTATTTGCGATATTGTTTTTTCTTTCGCCACTTTTTCCATAATACTCTATTTCACTCCTAGTATAATTTTTTGCTGTAAATATTGCTTATTATCTACACAAGTGTAATTTACATCTTTCTCTCGGCTATTAACTTCTTTACTTAAACAAAGCAATTCTTCAACTTTATTACTAACCAACTCTTGGTCAAAGGCTATTTTTTGCCCAAGAGCAAATCGATTGGCTTTAGTCATTACAAATTCTTTTTTTTCATTTCCGCTATAATGCGTAAAGCCTTCTGCCTCTTTAATAAAAGCCACTACAGCATCACAGAGTTTTATTGCTTCTAAGGCACGCTTTTTGTCTTTAACGGACTTTACAAACTTTCCTATAAAAGTAACAGCCGTAATCAAAAGACCTAGTAATGTACATGCGATAGATATTATCGCTATTATATGCTCCATAATAAATTCCATAAACTTTCCTCCTTTTAGTATGGTTTTGGGTTTTGCAATATAAAATACGCTATTGTTTTAAAAAGATTTAATTTATGCTGTAATTTACAATATACTTAAATACTTTAAAAAACGACAAATTCCGCAAGAATATAAAAAGTATATCATAAAAAATACGGTGCAAAAGTACCGTATTTTTGGACTTTTGCACCGCATAAAACTTTTATTATTAAAATTCAAACTCTATAAAAACTATAATGAAAATCGCCAAAGTTTTTCTTGGTCGGTTGACAATGCATAACCTATGCCAACACGCTTTTGGCGGTTTATTTCTTGAGGCTTAAAGCCATCGTCCTCTAACCAAATTTCGTCACCGTTTGTTAAGTCTTTATAATTTAACTCTCTAGTTATTTCTAGCTTTTTACTAACTCTACCGGGACCTATAATATTATCAACTCCCGTAATTAAAACGGCTTCGGCTTTTTCGTTTGTTCCGCTTACAATATTAAGAAGCTCGAAAATTCCGTAGCATAAATAAACATACAAAATACCGCCGTTTTCAAACATCGGAGCATTTCTGTTTGTTTTTTTCTTATAAGCGTGGCTAGCCGAATCGTCGCTACCACCATAGCTTTCAGTTGAAGTAATTCTAAAACGGTTTATCTCGCCGTTTTTCATTTTGCGAACAATTATTTTGCCTAGTAAATTGATTGCAAGCTCCTCGACAGGAATCATAAAAAAACTTTTATCTTTTATTCTCACAAATAAATTTTAACATAAAAATCTCACTACTGTCTAATGTGAATTATTTAACCTTTATACATTTTACAGACGGACCATCGAGCAAATTGCCGTCTGTGTCGTACCGAGAACCATGACACGGACATTCGTATACATTTTCGATATAATTAAATCTTAGTCCGCAACCAATATGTCCACAGCGTTTTTTACATTGAAATAATCCTTTAACTAACGCACCTGTCGCAATTAAAGCATGAGGTAAAAAACTGCCAAAATTCTTTGAGCAATACGGACGATATGTGCTATAAACTTCCCAAAATTCGTCCTCTTTATTTGCGATTGCGTTAGCGACAATCCGCCCGCAAATCATAGCGTTTAGCACTCCCCACTCGTTAAAACCGGTTATCACAAACGCATTAGAGTGCTTTTCTGATAAACTGCCCGCAAACGGAACTTTATCGTAGGTAACCGAATCCATAGCCGACCAAGCATATTCAATATCGCTTTCGCTTACACCAAAAAACTCCCTTGCTTTTTGCTTTAGTTTATCGTAGTAATTTACATCTTTTTTGTGTCTGCCAGCTCGATGGTCAAAACCGCCTAAAATTAGATACTCGCCGTAAGAACGCATATATAAAGACTCATCGCCGGAACCTGTGTAAGTGCCGTCTAGCGGAGGATGCTTAAATGCAATTACATACGACTTTGCTTGATACATCTTAAAGTAGTATAATTCGCTTAAAACAGGCGGAAAACGGGTAGCCATTACAATCTTATTGGCTTTTATTGAGTAACCGTTGTGTGTTTTTAATAAGCCCTCGTCTAAAATAAAATCGACTATTCGGGTTTGCTCGTAAATATCAAAATCTTTCGGAAGCCCGCTTAAAAATTTAAGCAAATTAAATTGAGCTTGATTTTCCATTTTTATAACAGCACCAAACTTACTGTCTAAAAACTGAACATCACTGTCCATTTTTTTCAAGCTAGCAAACTCCTCTTTTAGCTTTTTAATACTCTTCTCGTTTGACGCATAAAGATAAGCGGGTTTATATTCAAAATCGCACTCAATATTATTTTCGTCTATTATTTGCTTATATAGCTTTAACGCTTCTTTATGAGCCTTAATATAATCACCGGCAAAGCTGTTCTTTTTAGCAAGCGTTGTGTACATCGGACTTTGCAACGCTGTTAAAACAGCAGTCGATTTAGCCGTTGTTGCACCAGCTATTCGTCTACTTTCAAAAACAGTTGCTTTTATACCCATTGTGCTAAGGTGATACGCACACAGCAATCCAGCCACTCCCCCGCCGACAATAGCAACATCTACCTCTATATCTTTTTCTAGTGTTGGATACGCTCTAAATCCAACAAACTCTTTCTCAAAAATACTCTCCATAAAAAGAGTTTTGCCATTTTAAGATTTTTTAATATGGCTATATTGGAATATCATGATGTTTTGATTATATTTTGCTAGTAGAATCCGACAAAATTCTTATATAAGAGCTAAACAAATCGTCAAAAGCATCAGACTGAAAGGCATAATGACACATCATGAGTTTAACTTCAGATTCAATTTCAAAAATCTCCATATCCACATGCCCTTCTATATTAAAAGCTATTCGACCTAAACAGCTTATCGCTTCATGATCAATGTAACCACCAAATTCATTTGTGAAAATTTTCACAGTCTTTATACCTTTTTCTTCAAGATATTGTTTTTTCTCGTTTCCCCAATTTACAAATTTTGTTATAATCATAATTTTTCCTTATTATCTAACGACATTATGAGTCATTATATCATATTTGGTTAAAGCATCATAATAAAATTTGCACGACATAAATATAGGTTATGAGTTTTTGTGATATTGCCTTTATGGGTGGCGGAGTTAGGGGGATTGCGTTTGCGGGTGCGATTAGCGCTTTAGAAAATGCGGGATTTGTGCCTAGAAAAGTTGTCGGCACTTCAGCGGGTGCTATTGTAGCGACGCTTGTTGCTGTTGGATTTTCTAGCGAGGAAATGAAAAAAGAAATGGAAAATCTTGACTATCTAAAATTCAAAAGTAAGGACCACGCTACAAGGGGCTTACTTAGCGAATATTTGCATTTGCGAAAGGATTTTGGGATATATAGTGCTGATTTTTTTGAGGATTGGATGAGTAGTTTACTCAAAAAGAAAGGTATCATCACATTCGGCGATTTAGAAAAAAGTAATAAAAAACGGACACTGCAAGTTACAGCATCCGATATAGGTAATAAAAGACTGCTTGTACTACCTCAGGATTTAAGACTGTTTGGACTAAATCCGCTAAATTTTAGTATTGCAAAGGCGGTTAGAATGAGTATGAGCATTCCGATTTTTTATGAGCCATTTAAGCTACAAGATGCCTTTAGTAAAGAACATCTTATTGTAGACGGCGGACTGTTTTGTAATTATCCGATATGGTTACTGGATAACGGTTGTAAAAAGCCTGGTGTCCCTGTATTCGGTATGAGATTTGTTGAATGTAGCAACAGCAATAAAAGTATAAATCAGCATTCTTTTACAAAATTTACCGATTATATAAAATTTCTTTTAAGTAGTATTTTAGATTCTACAGAACACGGATATGCCCGTACTGTGCGTGGCGACATAGAGCGTACAATAAATATTTCTGTGTGTGTTAAAGGCAAAAATATCAGTGCTACAGACTTTAATTTAGATAAAACAACCGCCAACGCTTTATTTAATAACGGACTATCAGCAGGAAATGATTTTTTGAAAACTTGGGATTTTGATAAATGGCTAGCAATTAGAGAAAAATAAATTATAAGTATTTCTCTTAACTCTTTATTGTTTTACAATTGTGATAGCCAATTAGCACAAGTAGCAGCCGTAGAAAAAGCAATTTGCAAGTTAAAACCGCCAGACAAAGCATCTATATCTAAAATTTCGCCTATAAAAAATAAATTTTTAATTAACTTACTTTGCATATTGCTAGAGTTTATATCAACAACATCAATTCCACCACGAGTAATTGTAGCAGTTTCTATGCTATCAAAATCTTTTATTTTAACATGTGCATCTTTTATAGTTGAAAAAAATTTTTGTTTTTCGGCAAATGTAAAATTCGCACAACTTTTTGTTTTGGATATACCACTAATCTCGACAAGCCAATTAGCAACTGCTTGAGGAACAAACTTTCTAAAAACATAAAATATCTTATCTTTTGGATTCTCTTTTATTAAAGTTGATAATTTTTCTTCTATTTCATTTTTTGTGTAATGCGGAACAAAATCAATTTGTAAAAAGTAACTACTTATATTTTTCTGCTTAAAATTTGAGGTTGTTCTAAAAATAACGGGACCCGATATTCCGTTTTTAGTAAACATCATCTCCCCCGTTTCTTTTTTTGTAATGTGGTTAAAGTTACCATCAACAACTGCTATTCCGCAGGTTATTGTAGAACCATGAACTCTAGTTGGATTTTGTAGTTGCAATCCACAAAGTGCAGGACGAGTTGGTATAACTCTATGACCAAATTTGCTAGCAAATATGTAACCATCACCCGTTGAACCGGTTATCGGATATGACATACCGCCAGTTGCCATTATAACAACATCAAACTGATGTATTGATTTTTTATGAGTTTTTAAACACAATACAGTTAAAGCAAAATTCTTATCTATCTTTTCAATATTTATAATCGAACTCTCAAATCTAAATTCTGCACCTTTTTCTAGTGCAGCCTTTTGCAAAGCATCTCTAACATCTGTGGCTCTCCCTATCTTTGGAAAGACACGGCTATTATTTTCAACTTGCGTTTCAATACCAATTTTATTAAAAAAATCAACTGCATCTTTTGGGACAAACTCTTGTAAAGCACTCAAAAAAAACTCTGAATTCTGTTTTACACTTTCTAAAAATTCATCAACTTCAACAAGGTTTGTTAAGTTACATCTACCTCCACCTGTTAAAAGTAGTTTTTTACCGGCTGTTGAGTTTTTATCAAACAAAACAACTTCGTGTTTTTTATTTAATAGCGAGGCACACATAAGTCCCGCCGCTCCAGCACCTATAATTCCTATTTTCATAAGTTCTTTGGGGATTATTAGTTTTTAATGAAAAACCCAACGAACAGTTTACTATAAAACAGCATTAAGTGCAACTTCACTATAATATCTTGCCTTCATAGCACAGAATTTTTTGCTTATTTCTAAAATATATCTTTGACGGTTAGCTTCATCTAAATTATCGTAAATATTACTATCCATTAGTTTAGTTATAGGATTTGTAATAATTTCATCGCTACGAAGAAGTTTACAAACTTTTTCGTAAAAAAGTTCATCTTCTCTATCTTGATTAGATCCCAGTGCTAAATTGCTCTCTCTAACAACTTGAGCCCGCTGCATATCTCTAACTAATTCTAGAGTTTCGCTATTATCTAGCCCAAATTCTGCTAGTTTTTTAGTTCTTTCGTTTTGTACAGTTTGCCAGTAACCCATTCGCATTCGTTGCTTTGCTAGTAGTGCCCGTTTTTTCAACTCGCTTATTTCATGTGTAATCGCCATAAGATTATTTCTCCTAAAAGTTTTTTGTGACATGTATCCTAACAGCTAAAAGTATATCATATTGATTTTTTTAAATTATAGCTTCTACTAAAATTATCAGCATTTGACAAAAAATTATATGATTTCGACAAACTTCGAGAGAATGTTTTTTATTGCTAAGGCAAGTGATTTACTATATAATATAAACATAACTACAAAAACTATAAATTAACTTCAATAAAATAAAGGATAAAATAAAATGCAAAATAAAAAAATAATCGCAACAAATACCGCACCTAAAGCCATTGGTCCATACAGCCAAGGCATACAAATAAATAATTTTTTTTACTTTAGCGGTCAAATACCACTATGCCCTATTAGTAGCAAAATCGTAGAAGGTGGTATAGTGCCTCAAACAAAACAAGTACTAAAAAATATTGATGCTCTTTTAAAAAGCCAAAATCTAACATCAGAAAATGTAATAAAAACCACTGTGTTTCTAATAGATCTTAACGATTTTAGCACCGTAAATGCTGAATATGCCACCTATTTTAACACTAATCCTCCAGCCCGTAGTTGTGTACAAGTGTGCCGTCTGCCTCTGGATAGTCTTGTAGAGATAGAAATTATAGCTTGCACATACTAAGAAATTCGTTTGCCTTATCAATTCAATCTATGATAAAATGTTAAAATATAAAAAGTTGTCAATAATTATATATAATTTGGGAGATAAAAAATGGGAATTGTAAGTTGGCTGCAAGGCAGCGATAATCGTAAAAATATAAAAAAGTTTACCGCTCTAGCGGAAAAAATAGAACTATTAGAACCTAAATATCAGACTATGGATGATGAGACTCTAAAGGCTCAAACCGATGTGCTTAAAGCTAGGTTAGCTAAAGGCGAAACTTTGGATGATATTTTAGAGGACGCTTTTGCTACTGTTAGAGAAGCGGCAAAGAGAGTTTTAGGAATGCGTGCTTATAAGGTTCAGCTTATGGGCGGAGCGTGTTTGCATCAAGGACGAATTGCCGAGATGCGTACGGGGGAGGGTAAAACTCTTGTTGCTACCCTACCCACCTATCTTAACGCACTTTCTGGCGAAGGTGTTCATGTTGTTACGGTAAATGATTACCTTGCTAAAAGAGATGCCGAGTGGATGGGTAAAGTTCACCGCTTTTTAGGATTAACCGTTGGCGTTGCGATAGCCGGAATGAATAACGACGAAAAGCGTAAAGCGTATTTATGCGATATTACCTATGCCACTAATAACGAGCTAGGCTTTGATTATCTTAGAGATAATATGGTTATCTATGCCCAAGACTTGGTGCAAAGACCATTATCATACGCTATTATCGACGAGGTGGACAGTATCTTGATAGACGAAGCAAGAACTCCGCTTATCATATCGGGTGCAGGCAGAAAATCTGACGAGGATTATGTTACGGCCAACCGTTTTGCTAAAACGCTGATAGCTCCCAGCTTTGATGAGGATGGCGAAATATCAGACGAAGGCGATTTTGAAATAGATGAAAAGAAAAAGACTATTCACTTAACCGATACAGGCGTTACTAAAGCTGAGCGATTTTTTGGGCTAGATGACATAACAGCAGTAGAAAATGCCGAAAAAAATCATTATATCAATAATGCCATTAGAGCAAATTTTATAATGAAAAGAGACAAGGATTATGTTGTGCAAGACGGCGAAATTCTTATTGTAGATGAGTTTACAGGTCGTCTTATGATTGGTCGAAGGTATAGCGAAGGGCTACATCAGGCGATAGAGGCTAAAGAAAATGTTAAAATTCAAAACGAAAACAAAACAATGGCTACTATCACCTTCCAAAATTATTTTAGGCTATATAAAAAATTAGCAGGTATGACAGGTACTGCTAAAACCGAAGAACAAGAATTTAGAGGAATTTACGGCCTTGATGTTGTTACTATACCTACCAATCTACCTAGCCAAAGAGTTGACGAAAATGACAGAATTTTCAAAACTGTAAACGGCAAGTATATGTGTATGATTGAGGATATTAAGGAGTGTTACGAGCGTGGTCAACCAGTCCTAGTTGGTACTACAAGTGTAGAAAAGTCAGAAGAATTATCCGATATGCTTAAAAAAGAAAGAGTTCCTCATAGAGTTCTTAATGCTAAGCACCACGAAAAAGAAGCCGAAATCGTAGCACAAGCAGGTAAATTAAATGCTGTTACTATTGCCACTAATATGGCGGGTCGTGGTACAGATATTATGCTTGGCGGTAATGCCGAATATTTAGCCTTAACTCGCATGCGTCAAGACGGTGTATCGGAAGAGCATATTTATCATGCTACCAGCTTTTTTAATACCGAAGACCCAGAGATTTTGAATGCTAGAAAAATCTTCAAAAAATATTACGACGAATATAAAATAGTAACCGATGCTGAAAAAAAACAGGTTATCGAGGTTGGTGGTTTAAGGATTATCGGCACCGAAAGACATGAAAGCAGACGAATTGATAATCAGCTACGAGGTCGTGCAGGTCGTCAGGGCGATATGGGTAGCAGTGCTTTTTATATCTCAGCCGAAGACGATTTAACTAGAGTGTTTGGCGAAGATAGAATGAAACGCATAATTAGCCTTGTTAGAGCTCCCGAAGATGTGCCGATAGAAAATGGAATGCTTTCTAAAATTATTGAGGGTGCTCAGCGTAGAATTGAGGGCAATCACTTCTCTACTCGTAAGGTAGTTTTAGAATACGACAATGTTATGAATGCCCAAAGAACTACTATCTATCAAGAACGAAGTGCAATTTTGCAAGGCAAAAGCGTTCATGAGCAAATCCTTGGAATGATGGAGGTTGTTATAGAGCATACTGTAGATTTATATACTGATGAAAAAACCGACTATCCAGAGTGGGATATTGAGGGTCTTAATAAAGAGATTTATAGGATTCTATTGCCAACCGAACCAGAGTTTTTAACAGAAGAAAGGCTTAGAAGATGGGATAGAGAACAAATAAAAGACGAGCTATTTAAGGCGATGCAAATCCTCTATAAACAAAAAATTGATGTGGCAAAAACTCTTGAACCACCCGTTGATTTTGAGGAAGTAGAAAGGGTTATTCTATTAAAAATTGTAGACAGTAAATGGATGGACCATATTGATATGATGGATAGCCTTAGAAAAGGTATCGGACTAAAGGCATATGGCCAGCAAGACCCTGTTACAGCATATAAACAAGAAGGTAGCGAAATGTTTTATGATATGAATACTCGTATTCAAGAGGAAACTATTTCGCTTTTAATGCGAGTGCATATCGAAAGAGCGCCTATTAAGCGAGAAGGTCAAACAGAAGGTCAGCTTATTATGAGTAGAGGCGACGGCAAGCCACAAAAGGTCGCTAAAACTGCCAGTGTAAATCTAAACCGCAGTATCGGCCGTAATGACAACTGCCCATGCGGAAGCAACAAAAAATATAAAATGTGCTGTTGGGAAAAAGACAGAGCGAGCTAAACAAAACCTAATTCAATGAGAAATGAGAAATTAAGGACTTATTTAGATTATAGGAACAACACCAAAATGCTTTTGAAAAATTACTAAATAAAAGGTATTAAACCGCAGGGCAGCCCTGCACCCCATTTTTCGCCAAATGCGAAAAATGTGTTCCGCCCCAAGGGGCGGGGTTTGTACCTTTTGAGGTTGTCGCAAAAATGTACTAGCTAGCTAACATTTTTGCTCCTATTATCAACATTTTTTTATTCCTCATTTGTCATTGATATAAAAAAACAAATATATTTTATACAGCTAAAATAAATCAACAATTTCTCATTTGCCTCATTTCTAATTTCTCATTTATATAAAAACTATGCAATTAAAAACCGAACACCAAAATTATCTAAACTACACTCAGCCTATACGCATAACTGTAAACGATTGCGATTTTACTCAGACCATAAAACCATCTGCTGTTATGGCATATTTTCAGGATATCGCCACCGAACACGCAACAAAAATCGGTATCGGTTACAATGATATGAAGAATAAAAACCTTGCTTGGATTATGACAAGCATGTGTTTTAAGGTATTTCGTAATCCTACTATCGGCGAAGAATTAACTATTAAAACCTATCCCTTAGCTCCAAAAACCGCCGAAGCTATACGCACATACTACATCTGCGATAAAAATGATAATATTATTATCTCCGGTTCGTCCCGATGGTGCGTTATTGATATAAATAAACGAAGCATCACTAGGTGTGCTCCGGTATTTGATACTCCCCTATTTAATTCTGCTACATACTTCCCTACTCAACCGTTCGACGATGCTAATTTGAGAGTTTCCTCTATTGCTAACGAGGAATTAAAACCTATAAATACATATACCGTACTCCCCACTGATTTAGACCGCAATCGCCATATGAATAACACCCGCTATGGCGATATTTTTCTAAATGCTTGTGGGTTTGATTTTATAAATTCTCACACCATTAACCGCTTCGACATCAACTTTGTAAGTGAACTTTTTACTAATGATACCGTTGAGGTTTTCAAACAAGAAAATAAACTAGAAAATGACACTAAGGAAATTATAGTTCAAGCAATAAAGCAAAACACCAACACAACCGTCTTTAGAGCAAGAGGAGTGTTTTCAGTACACAAAAACAATATTATAGGAGATTATGATTATAGTGGAAACTAATTTGATAGGCGATAAAATTGTCAAAAAGAAAAAAACAAGTCCAGGTAAGTCAAAAACGGTAATGTTTTCTAAAATTACAGTTAAACCATTTGAGCAATTCGGCATTTTTAACAATAATAATGTCAACTTGGAAACTATGTTAGAAAGAGCTTTTCCTAACACTTCAAAAAGCATGGAAAAATCCGTATCATATAAATCCGAAAATTATACTATAAAAACCTCGATTAATAATAGTGATTATATATTTTTTTCTTTGTCAAAAACAAAAGACTTTAAAGATATTATGGCAAAAGTTTTTGATGATAAAAAGCAAGAAATACCTACCCAAAATTTACTTCTAGAATATTTTACTTTTGTTTTGATTAGTAAAGTGCAAGGACTTGTAGCATATATATCAAATCAAAACATACAAAACTTAAATTTAATTTTACATAAGTATTTGCACGATATAACAAATGTTGATATACATATTGCTCCAATTAAAAACCCAGAAATTGCTCAAACAATTGATAGAGCCGTAGAAACTAAAAAACTAATATTTACATTAAATAATTCGGCAGAAACAGAAGTCTCAAAAAAACTAGATAGCGTTTTAAGTTGGACACGAGAGTTAGAAGCATATCGCATTGAGGTAATAGTAAAAAAGCCTAAGCAAAAATATTTAACTGACTTACTTAACGACAAGGATAAGTATAATAAATTAAATAAACCTAAACTTGAAATACTAGACCAGCACCATAATAATATGATTTTAGACCTTTTTACTTTTGAGTTTTCTCTAAAAACAAAAATAGAATTTACTGATATTGATTTTGGAGAAAATAGACAAGTTTATAATAAAATGCTTTCAGCTTGTGCACAAATGAACAATTCAATAGCAGTGGCAAATTAAAAAGTTTCATTATTAAAAATAATCTTAAAAAATCTAACAACAATAAATATTGTCATGAAAATAGCACAAATAAAGAACGAAATAGTTAAAATTGTTAAAGTATCATAAACTTTAATTATAGATAAATTTTCGGAGTTATTAAAAAAATAAGACACAATAGCCAAAAGTAAACTAAAGGCATAAATAAAAACGGTTCTTAAAATATCTTTAGGGATTTGTTTATAAAAACCATACTCTATTAAAATCGACTTTAGTTCTTCTTTCATACCAAACGAAAAATACAATGCGAATAGTGTAATCAAAAAACCAATTAAAGCACCTGCTACACCTATAATCGCTCCTAAAATACTACTATCAAGCTGTATAGTATAACCTAACAAAAAATATAGAATTATTGCTATAACAGTCAACAAACTCATTATTCCAATAGTTATATAAAATCCAATAGATATTGCTTCTTCTCCACGCTTTCTCTTCATAATATTCCTTTTCTTCATTAGTATAGTTTAGTTTGAATTTATGTAGAACAAAAGAAGTATAACAAATATAATCAAAAAATGCAATCATTTTATTAAGTAAATAAATAGTTTTTCCTTTAAACTGACGATATTTACCGTAACAATAGCGACAAACTGTCTACTAGATATGAAATTATCTCTCGGCGATAAATTAGCCATTTGGTTTATAAAACGGGTGAATTCTAATCCCGAAAGAAAGGATAAAGTTGTTAAAAAAATGAAGTTTCATTATATGCTAGCAACTCGTTTCTTACGCCATCGAGTAAAAAAAGGCTATATAAAAACTATCGAAAATGCCGATATTTGCCCTATTGAAATTTATAAACAAAAAAACAGCACTTCCAAAAAAGTTATCTATATAGTACACGGCGGAGGCTTTATTATGGGGCTTATAAATACCTATCGTAATTTAGTTTATCCTTTTTCTAAAGCAACAAACGATGCTATCATTGCTCTAACTGATTACCGTACTGCTCCAAAGCATCAATATCCATCTGCCCACGACGATGTAATGAGTGGCTATAAATATCTACTGAGCATCGGCTATTCTCCTAAAGATATTATATTTTTTGGCGATAGTAGCGGCGGAAATTTAATTTTATCTACGCTACTAAAGCTCAAAGACGAAGGAGCAGAAATGCCAAAAGGTGCTGTTGTTATGAGTCCTTGGGCTGATCTGATGGCAAGCGGAAAATCATATAAGGATAACTATAACAAGGACGCAATTTTTGGAAGAAAGCATACTAAAAAAAGCGTATCGGACGAGATTAAAATGGAACGAATTTTAGCTAGCGGACTATTTAGTTATGCTAACGATGCCGACAAAAGCAATAAATACCTCTCTCCTGTTTATGGCGAATACGATAATATGCCTCCTATGCTGATGATAGTCGGCGATAGTGAAATGCTACTAGACGATACTCTAACAATCGTCAAAAAAATCGAGGATAGTGGTGGAGAAGTTGAATTACATATCGGTCAAGGAATGTTTCACGGATATCCCCTATTCTACAACGTAAGCAAACAAGCAAAAATCGCTTTTGAAAAGGTATTAAAATTTATAAAAAAGCACACAGAGTGATCCTTGTGCTTTTTATTATATATCTAAAAACCATAATCATAAATTGCTGTATGTTCGGATTTATAGTTTGGCAATATATCAACAGGCAATACAAAATGAGGGGCAATTATGCTATTGTGATGCTCACCACGCACAAAAGCACCGTCTAGCACTATGCAGTTGTTTATATTAGCATTCTGCATAACGGTAGCATTTGGAGCAACAATGCTGTTTCTAATCCTACCAAAAACACTAGCTTTACTTGCAACTAAATTATTAAACTCTCCTTTAACTCTAATTCCTTGCCTCTTATCTCTAAAGCTATTAGGAGCATTCTTAAAAAAACCACCGTTTATTAAATCGAAATTAGTTGTAAAGTAATTTCCAATTGTACCTAAATCCTGCCAATAGCCGTCATGAATATACGCAGACAATTCTCCCCTCTCTACAAGCATAGGCAACAAATCCTTAGCAAAATCCATCTTAACATCGCTCGGCACTTCTAGCAAAACATTTTTATCCACCACGTAAACTCCCGTATTAACAAGCCCTTTGCCTCCAAAAATCGGTTTTTCTATAAAGCCCGTAACCTTACCCCACCCATCCATCTCGACCACTCCGTACTGACTACTATCCTCAACTTCTACTACCGCCATAGTGATTTTAGCACCGCTTGTGATATGCTTATGTGCTAACGCATACAAATTTATATCCTCTATAATATCTCCGCTAATAACAAAAAAATGCTCCTTCAAAAATGGCTCAACAGCTTTAACTCCGCCCAAGCTCCCAAGCGGAGTATGCTCGACAGAAAATCTACATTGAGCACCCGTATAGCCAATACACCAATCAATCACCTGCTCGGGTTTATAGCCCAAAGTAAATACAAAATCTCTAACCCCCGCTTCCCACAAATGACTGATTGTGTAGTCTATCATAGGCATATTACCTACACTAAGCATAGGCTTACACGCCGTATCCGTAAGAGGCTGAAGTCTTGTGCCAAATCCACCCGCTAAAATAACTGCATTCATAGCTTTAGGATTTGTGATTGATGAGGTTTTTATACAAATGAAAAAGGTCAGTTGATTGCTTTTGTCAACTGACCTTTTTAATAGTTATTGTTGTCTTTATTTTTCTAATAAAATATTATAAATCTAATATCAATTCACTCAATAACATAGTCAAAGTATCACAGGTAATTTCTTGCTCTAAAAAACATTCAATAGTTAAAAAGTATTCTATGTTGTTGTATTCAAATCTAACTAACGCTCGATTATTATCAAAAAGTTCGTAATATATATTTACATTGTTAAGTCTAAAATTTTGCGTGAAGTTGTCAAAACGATCGTATCTAAAAAACTTAAAATAACGATGCACCCTTATTCAAAAGTCAATAATAAAGGTGTTTTCTTCATTTGATGTCATAAATAAAATAGGATTTATCACATAGCTCAAGAGAAAATCTTCATTGTGTAGAAGTTTCCATAAATTATAATTATATCATAAAAATATAGATAAAGTTGAAGTCGTTAATAACTCCCGCAATTTGTTGAAATTCGTTAAAAAACGACAAAAAACAATAAAACGAACGAGCAATAGTCGCCCCTAGAATTCGACAAATTGTAGATTCAAATCGCAAAAATCTACACAATATTTATAGTAAAATTGTATACCTATGTGCCCTATTAGTAATGAGATGGCAATGGTTGCCTTAAAGAAAAAAAGACGGGAAAAAGTTAATGTTTTAGATAGAGAAATTCTCTTAAGTATCGTAAAATATACTATTATTGCGATTGCGTTAGTAGCACTTTCGGGAGCTGATTTTTTTGGGATTCGCCCTTTTGGAGTGGCGTTTTTTTTAGCACTCATTTTTCTTAATCTTCATATTGCTATTTTGACTCCTATGTTTTTGGTTGGAGAAGTATTATCGGGCGGAATTTTTGGACTGTTTACTGCTTGTGTTGTTGTGCTGATTGCTGTTGCTGTTAAGTTAATTAGCGGTTATCTAAAACGAAACGAATATAAAACAGGTTGGCTAACGGTTGTTACTCCTCTATTAGTTGCTATTGCTCCACTAGCATTTATAAGCTTTACAGAACAAGCAATACTACATATTTTGTTATTTGGAGCATTTTCACTCGCTTTTACTCACGCTAGCTTGCAAGCATTAAAGCCGGTACTCTTAGAAAAACTCCGTTACAAAATGCTAGAGATAGAAATAATTTGCCTTGCGTTATTGATTATTTTAACAAGTGCCGGATTAAGCAGTTTTGAATTATGGGGATTTCCACTAGCGCTAGCGATAGCTAGTTACGGTTTATTTTTAACTGCTAAAACAGCAGGAACTACTAAGGCTGTTGTAATTGCATTATTATTTGGCATTGGACATAGCTTGATTATTCTTGATGTTTTCCCGCTGGCTAGCTATGCTTTTATAGCAATTATGGCGGTTGCTTTTGCAAATGCTCCCAAAGCTATTATGCCGTTATCTGCGATTTGTGGATTTTTAATTTTTAGATTCTTTTTCTTTTTTGATACTTACGGAGTTATTTTGTGGGCAGGTGCTATCGCAGGTGGCGGGCTTGGCTTTATGCTAACTCCTAAAAGCACCTTAAAAACAATAAAAAATTATTTATTTGAAAGTCACGACAAAACTGCGGTGCGGTTTATGATGCAAAGAGACCGTACTAGCTTAGCAAATAAATTATCGTCCGCTAGCGAGGTTTTTCATAGTATGGGTGCTACGCTAAGTAGTTTAGAAAAGCCTTTTCCTAACTATAAAAATATTTTAGCTAATAAATGCTGTGCACTTTGCCAGCACAATAAAAGATGTAGCGTAGTAAGGGAGCGTAACGAAGCACTAGACAAAATGCTTTATGCTGTGCTTATTAAAGGCAAAGCTACTATAGAGGATATTCCTGAGTATCTAGCTAAAAACTGCTTGGATTTAGCAAGGTTACTTAATGCTTGTAATACAGTTTTAATTAAGCATAATGAATATGTTGCCGAAGCTAAACAGGAAAAGCAATCTAGGGCGGTTGTAGCTGGGCAAATGTATGGAATGAGTAGCGTGCTATCTGATTTAGCCAGCACTACAAAAACTACATCGCAATCGGATTTTTTAAGGGAAAATGCTATTGTAGAAGAACTTAATTACGCTAGCATTGCCGTAAGCCAAAGTTTGATAGCGGATAATAGCGTAATATTGTTACTTAGAACTGAAACCTTTGATAGAAAAATTATCGAAAAAGTTGTAAGTACAGTTTTACATAAGCCTTACACTATTGTTTCAATTGACGACACACTTTTATCGGGTTTTTGTAGCGTACACTTAAAGGTTCGTCCTAAAGCGGATGTTGTTTTTGGTGTTGCCGGGCTAGCAAAAAAAGCAGTCGAGGGTAGCGGAGATACTCATTCGTTTATAAAAATCGGCACAAATCGCTTTATGATGGCATTAAGCGACGGTATGGGGTGCGGAAAAAAAGCCCGAGCATCGTCTTCTCGAGCAATCGGACTAGTTGAAAACTTTTATAGAGCAGGCTTAAGCGGAGGCTTAGTTCTTAAGAGTGTAAACAGATTTTTAGCCTCTAGCAATGATGAAAATTTTTCAGCTCTTGATATTTGCGTAATTGATTTAGATAATCTACAAGCTGAAATTGTAAAGCTAGGTAGCCCTGCTACATTTATAAAACGCAGAGATATTGTAGAGAGGATAGATGGCAATGCGTTACCTGTTGGAGTTTTAGATACAATAGAGCCAACCAGTTTAAGCATAAAACTCCATCATGGCGATATGGTTGTGCTGGCTAGCGATGGCATCGAAGAAGCCTTTAAGGGCGATAAGCTATCAGCATCTATAAATAACCTAAGAACCACTAATCCACAAACTTTGGCTTCTGGCATACTAGAGCATGCACTTCATAACAGTGGTGGGAAATTAAAGGATGACAGTACGGTTATTGTGGCTAGAATAATTTTGCTATAATTATTATAAAACTACTATAAATTCAAATAGACTTTTTAAAATTAGTATCCGCCTAATTCTTTGTGCCTAAAACATTCTATCATATGATCATTTACCATACCAATCGCCTGCATCCAAGCGTAAATTATAGTGCTACCTACAAATTTGAAATCTCGTTTTAGAAGGTCTTTGCTGATAATATCGCTTAAAGGAGTTTTTGCAAGTATATCATCCATAGATTTTATATTATTTTGAATAACTTTGTTATTTGTAAAATTCCAAATATAATTACTAAAACTACCAAATTTCTTTTGTACTTCTAAAAAACATTGAGCATTATTTATAATTGCTCTAATTTTAAGCTGATTGCGAACTATTCCTTTATCCTGCATCAATTTTTCATACTTAGTTTCATCGTATTTAGCAACCATCTCTATATCAAAATTATCGAATGCTTTATAGAAATTATCCCATTTATATAAAATAGTACGCCACATAAGCCCCGCTTGCATAAGATCTAAGCTAAGTTTAGCAAAAAGAGTTTGGTCATCATAAACAGGAACACCCCAAATCTCATCGTGATATTTTATCATTTTTTCGTCCAGTTCCGGCCAAGGACACCTTCTTTTATCTGCCATAATTATTATCCTTTCTCCTCACATTTTTATTTTTTATTGGAATAGTAAAATATAGATTCATTACTTCTTATGTACCATGTCCTTTATATCTTGAACAGCTAGTTTTGTTTTTATATTTGATTGCATTGATTCTAACACTTTATCTCTAGCGTGAATTACAGTTGAGTGGTCTTTTTTGCCAAAACATTCGGCAACCCGCATAAGAGGAAGTCCTACAATTTCGCCGATTAGATACATACAAATATGACGCACCTCTACAATTTCTTTAGTCTTCTTTTTACCAATTAAATCATCTTTAGAAATACTAAAATATCTACATACACAATCGAAAACTCTATCGGCGGTAACGGCTTCCTCACTTTTTACACCAACATCTTTAATAGCTTCTGCTACCATCTCCAGCGTTGGAGCAGAGTTTCTTAGCCTAGACAAAAACACAACTCTATTAAGTAATCCTTCTAAATCTCGCACATTTGTAAAAACTTTCTCCGCCATAAAAGTAATTACTTTAGGTTCGATTTTTACTCTGTGTGCTAATGCTTTACTAGTTAAAATCGCTGCACGCAATTCGCTATCCGGAACTTGAACATCTACCGTAAGACCACCACTTAACCGAGTAACCAACCTATCCTCTAGCCCTCTAATCTCGTGAGGCTGTCTATCAGCGGTAAAAATTAACTGCTTCTCAGCACCGTGCATAGCGTTAAAAGTATGAAAAAGTTCCTCTTGCATAGCACTTTTGCCCGAAATAAATTGAATATCGTCTATCATTAAAATATCTATTGTTCGATATTTTTCTCTAAATTGTTTAGGTTTATTTTTTCTAACCGATTCTATAAATTCATTTAAAAACTTCTCGCTAGAAACATACAACACCTTTAATTTAGGATACATAACAGCAACAGCGTTACCTATAGCATGCATAATATGCGTTTTGCCTAAACCAGAACCACCGTGAATAAATAGCGGATTAAACTGCTGACCAGGCATTTCGGCAACACCTCTTGCTCCAGCGTGCATATATTCGTTACTTTTGCCTACTATAAAATTTTCAAAGGTATACTTTACACTAATTTGAGAAGTGCTCTTTTTAGCTACCCCTTGAGAATAATAATCTTCCGTTACATAAGCATCAGGCTCGTCCTCTACATAAATCGGACGATCGACAGGGTCAATTATAACAACATCGTCAATAGCACCGCTAATTGATTTTAAGGCTTCCATAATATCGCCCTTTAGATTATTAGTTACAATTTCCTTACTTTTTACACTTGGCGCACACAAAATAAGCCGAGTATCAGCTACAATAAGCGGTTCTAATTCTTTAATCCAAAGGTCAATGTTTAACGCACTAACACTCGTTTCTAATTTTACTAGCATTTCCTGCCAAAGTTTTACTGCTGTATTCAAATCTAAATCCGCTCCTGTAGATCGTGGAAGTAAAAGTTGAGAACTCTAAGAATAATTTCCTCGTTTTTTTCTCTAGGTAATTCTAGCCTTAAAATATCTATGATGCTATGAATAAATGCTTTAGAGGCTATTTTACTAATAAGCCTATCCATATCAGAATTAAATTTTTCGTATAGTTTTATATGCACGATGTTGGCAACTTGGTCGATAATTTTATCTAAAAAGTCCTCGTATCGTGTTGTAGCACACTTATCTACAAGCAAAATCATAACCTTACCGTACTGGTCGATAAGATTTTGCACAAGTGTAGTTAGATACTCTAGGAGTTGTGGTACATCCACCATAAGCTCCTTATCAACATAACTAAGTCTTTCTATCATAGAAGGAAATGTTTGATAAAATTGCTTTACTAAAGCATCCAAAATACCTTGCTTGCCGTCGAAATATCTATAAAGATTTCCAATAGGAACACCCGCTCTTTCGGCAATGGCAGTAATTGAACCTGTGCGATAGCCTTTATCTAAAAATTCTGCCATCGCTTCTTCGAGTAGCTTATCTGCTGTTTCTTTCTTTTTATATTGCATAGTTATATACTTTTCTTAGAGAATTTATGTATTTATAATAGCATGTATTAAATAATAAATCAACATAAAAAATAGAAATAACAGATTAGTAGTTCAAAATTAAATATCACAAATATTTCTTTGTTTATGACTTTTGTTTATTTTGTTTTTGGCTTAAAAGCTAGGGTTACTATAAAGCTTGATACTACAGCAATTCCAATACCTAAGGCAGTTGCAGTTAGTCCTCCGCTGAACGCACCAATAAAGCCGTGCTGCTTTGCACCCTCAATTGCACCTTTTGCGAGGCTTGCACCAAAACCTATAATTGGGACTGTAACACCAGCGTGGGCAAATTCTCGTATATATCTAAAAACTCCAATGGTTTCTAAAAATATGCCTGCTATTAAAAAAACAACTAGAATTCTAGCAGGTGATATTTTTGTACGGACTACTAAAAGTTGAGCGATAGCACAAAGCAATCCGCCAACAGCGAATACTATAATTAGTAATAATATTTTATCTAAAATTATTGGCATTATTTCTGATTACTCTCAACTCCTTTATTTTTTTATATCTCAATTACAACTCCGTGACAAATTCCCGGTATACTTTCGCCTTGCAATACACTTTGAGGGCTAAGTAGTGCCCCTGTTGCTAAAAGTGCGATTCTTTTATATCGTTTTTGCTTGATCATTTCTAAAATAAAACCATTAAACACAACCGCACTACAACCTGCTCCCGAACCACCTTGATAACAATCTTGAGTACTATCGTAAATTAAAACACCGCAATCGGTATAATTTTTACCTAATAGAATTCCTTGCTCTAATGCTAAATCCCGCAACATATCCGACCCTAGCTTACCTAAATCCCCCGTTATAATGAGGTCAAAATCCTCTACGCTATAACCTGTATCGCTAAGCAAACATATCAGTGTATCTAATGCCGACGGTGCCATAGCACCCCCCATATTAGCTACATCTTTTATACCAAAATCAACCACCTTACCGTAAGTCGCACTTGTTATGCGTGGCGAAACATTAGAAAAGATGTTTAAAATATCGTTATCTCCCCCATTAGATAGCATAGTGCAACCAGCGCCTGTTACAGTCCATTGAGAGTATGGCGGCCGTTGGGCACCATATTCAAGAGGATTTCTAAACTGCCTTTCAGCACTGGCAAAATGGCTAGCAGTAGCACAAGCCACATTATCAAAATAACCGGCATTTATAAAACTAGCGCCACTGGCTAGCGCTTGAGTAAATGTAGAGCATGCACTATAAAGTCCAAAAAAAGGTATTTTTAGATCTCTAGCAGCAAAGCAAGAAGATGTAATTTGATTTAATAAGTCACCTGCAAAAAGCATATCTATATCGCTAATTTTTAGTTTTGATTTATCGATACATAGGGTTATTGCCTTTTTTAGCATTGATAGCTCTTCTTTTTCAAAAGGGATTTTTATGTTTTCTTCAAAAACCTTATCAAAATATTTGCCTACCGGTCCCTTAGATTCCCTTTTTGCCACAACCGAGCCACCCGATAAAATGTACACAGGGTTAGAAAAAAATAGAGTTTGGCGTGATTTTGAAGTTACTTTACAATGTGTTAAGGCTGTTTTAGGCATTTCTCGCAAAGTATGCGTGACATAATGCGAATTATGTCTGGCATAATCCACACTATCTTTGCCTAAAAAGTATGCATTTTTACTTTTGTGAATTGTTTTATTAAGCATTCTATCCTACTACTGCATTTATTATTGAATGAATCAGCCCCGCTACCGTAGACCATACTATACCGTTTACTAATACGGGACCAACCACACTAAAAAACTTCACTTGGCTACCAAAAATCAGCCCCTCGCTTCTAAATTCCATACCTGCACTTGCCATAGCGTTAGCAAAACCTGTTATCGGTAAAAACGCTCCGGCACCAGCGTAGCGCCCTAATTTATCAAATACTCCTATCCCAGTTAAAAAAACTGCAATTATTATTATTGTGCTAAGAGTAAAACCAATTATTGCTTGCTCGGATACCGATGGAAATGCTAATGTGTATAACTCGAATATTATTTGAGCTATAACGCAAGTTAGTCCACCAACCCAAAAACTCTTTGCTAACGAGGGCAACATAGCTGTTTTGGGCGATACCGCTTCTACATACTTATCATAACGCTTATTACGCTTTTTTATTTGCTCAGCTTGCATTTTAATGCTCCTCATAGTAAATTTCAGTCTCTTCAGGATTTATAAATTCTATATTAGTGGTTTCGACTTGTTGCATAAAAAAACGCACCTCCACTTTTTTAGTTTTAGTGTTAAGGTGCGTTTTTATGCGAATGATTTTTTATTATTTATTTACTTCCAATTGCCCGATAGCATCTAGTATTTTATCTCTTAAAGCAGTGTATTTTTCTATTTTCGCTTGCTCTAACTCCAATAATGCTTTTGGTGCCTTTGCTACAAAGCCTTCATTTTTAAGTTTATTTTCGGCTAATATAAGTTCTTTTTGAGCATAAACAAATTCTTTTTTTAATCTTTCTAATTCCTCAGCATCGTTTTTAATCGCAGATTTTGGAATAAACATTGTAGCAAAAACATCTACTATTTGAATATATTTTTGACTATCTAAACTACTTGTAGTGCTAAAAGCACCTTTAACGGATGCTAATTTACTTATAAAAGGCATAGCTTCTTTTATAAGTTTCTCGCCGTTAGGATGAGAATAAAACAATACTTCAAAATGATTATTAGGCGGTATTTTTTCATTTGCTCTAAATTGTCTTAACGAATTAACAAGTTTTATTATTACTGCTTCATAGTTATTTGTTTCTTTTTTATAAGATTTTATTTTAGCATTATAATTTGCAGTCATAATGCTATTAGTAGTCTTATTAGGTATTTCTTGATAAATATATTCCGTGATATACGGCACAAATGGATGGAGCAGAGTTAAAATCTGACGATAGACAAACGCTAATACCGCACGAGTCGCATTTGCTTTTTGAATATCTGTGCCATTTATAGTTACTTTGCTACTCTCTATATACCAGTCACAAAATGTATCCCAAGTGAAATCATATAATAAGCTAGCAACTTGACCTGTTTCAAATTTATCTAATGCTTTTGATACTTGCTTCTGCACTTCGGCTAATTTTGTTAAAATCCACTTATCTGCTATCGAGAAATGCTTTGAATGTGCTTCTAAAGTAAAATCAAAATCCTTATCTAAACTCTCTGTTGCCACTAAAACAAACTTGCCTGCGTTGTAAATTTTATTCATAAAATTACGGCAAGAGTCGATTTTTTCGGATAAAAACCGTTGGTCAGCACCTGTTGCTATACCCAGTGTTAACGAAAACCTAAAAGCATCAGCACCGTATTTATCTATTATTTCTAGTGGGTCTATACCGTTTCCGGCGGATTTACTCATTTTTTGGCCCTTTTCGTCCCGCACCAAACCGTGTATTAAAACTGTGCTAAACGGCTTAGCTTTCATAAATTTTAAACCACTAAACACCATTCTGGCAACCCAGAAAAATATGATGTCGTAACCCGTAACTAGTACATCACCGGGATAAAATTTTGCTAAATCGGCCGTTTTATTAGGCCAACCTAATGTACTAAATGGCCAAAGAGCACTAGAAAACCAAGTATCAAGCACATCGGGGTCTTGAATTAAAATACCATTAGAGCATTTTATACATTTTGCTCCTTCTGTTATTTGTTCCTTACTAACTACAGTAAATCCGCATTTATCACAGATGTAGGCAGGAATTCTATGCCCCCACCATAATTGGCGACTAATACACCAGTCCTTAATATTATTTAACCAGTGTAGATAAATTTTCTCGAATCGCTTAGGGCTAAATTTTATATCTCCCTTTTTAACAGCCTCAGTGGCAGGCTTAACAAGCTCCGTCATTTTTACAAACCATTGTAAACTAACTCTAGGTTCTACAATCGTTTTACACCTATAGCATACCCCAACATTGTTGTTACGAGTTTCGATTTTTTCAAGCAGTCCTAACGAATTCAAATCCTCTACCATTTTTTTGCGAGCAATAAACCTATCTAAACCGCTATAATCCCCTGCTTTTTCGTTCATTTTGCCTCGATTATCCATAACCTCAATGCGTTCTAAACTATGCCTACTCCCAATCTCAAAATCATTAGGGTCGTGGCTTGGAGTAATTTTAACTGCACCAGTGCCAAATTTAGCATCTACATAATCGTCTGCTATAATCGGGATTTGACGATTAGTAAGTGGCAGAGCTATCATTTTACCTATAAGACTTTTATAGCGTTTATCGGTTGGATTTACCGCAACAGCAGTATCGCCAAGTATAGTTTCAGGACGAGTAGTAGCTACCATAATGTATTTATAGGCATCCTCAACAAGTGGATATTTTATATACCATAAGCTACCGTCATTTTCTTGATGCTCAACCTCCGCATCGCTAAGTGCCGTTAAACACTCGCTACACCAGCTAATCATTCTCTCGCCACGATAAATAAGACCCTTATTATATAAAATCTCAAATGCTTCTAATACTGCCTTAGAGCAGTTTTCGTCCATAGTAAATGCTTTTCTATCCCAATCACAACTGCTACCTAGCTGTTGTAGTTGCTCTACAATACGGTTACCGTATTTATCGTTCCATTCAAACGCTTTAACTAAAAAACCTTCCCTACCAAGTTGCTTTTTATCAATGCCATTAGCCGTAAGTTCCTCTGTAATCTTAACTTCTGTAGCAATAGATGCGTGGTCGGTACCGGGTAACCAAAGCGTTTCATGACCCATCATTCTTTTATAACGGGCTAAAATGTCTTGTAGAGTATTATTAAGTGCATGCCCCATATGCAACTGCCCTGTGATATTAGGCGGTGGCATAACCATAGTAAACGACGGTTTATCGCTTTTATTATATGCGTTAAATAATTTATTTTCTTGCCAAAAGGCATATATATCTTTTTCAAATGTTTTTGGTTCGTATGTTTTATTCATTTTAAATTTAATTATTCGGATAACAAAGATTTACTATTTATAAAGTTTCATCATTTATCCAGCCTATATATTCCTCGCTACCATTTATCTCAGTTGCAATAATTTGCGGAACATCATATGGGTGATTTTCTTTGATTAGTTTTTCACATTTTTGATAAAGTTCTGCTTGTGTTTTGAGTTTTAAAAGTACTTCTTTCTCATTATGCTGTTTACCTTGCCAAAAGTATAGACTACTAATACTATAATACTGCCCACAAGCTACTAATTTGTTGCTAAGTAAAAGTTCTGTTATTTTTTCGGCATCTTTTTGATTTTTGAATGTTGTTTCGATTTGAATGTATGACATGAATTTTTATTTACTATATCCTAAATCATCCATAATGTTTTGGCGGTTTCGCCAGTTTTCTCTAACCTTTACAAAGAGTTTTAGAAATACTTTTTTGTTTAATAGTTTTTCTATTTCGTTTCTTGCAGAAGTGCCAATTTGCTTTAGCTTTTCGCCATCTTTACCTATAACAATAAGTTTATGAGTATCTTTTTCGCACACTATATCCGCCTCAATGCTCGCTAATCCTTTATCATCTACCATAGTTTCTATCACTACCGCTATGCCGTGAGGAATTTCTTCTTGTAAAAACAAAAGTGCTTTTTCTCTAATAATTTCCTCTACCATAAATCTAATCGGTCTGTCGGTAATATCATCCTCCGGATAAAAAAACTCACCGTCGGGAAGTTCGCTTACCAGCATTTCCTTAAACTTATCCATATTTTCTTTGGTTCTGGCAGATAATGGAACAATATGTCTTATTGCATTGCGAGCATCATTTTTAACGGTTAGCGGCGATAACCTTTCTAAAAGCGGATAAGTTTTTTCAAACCCAGCTAAATCAATTTTATTTACCACTACATAAAGAGGACTAGAACGCACTAAAAACTTTTCGATACTAGCGTAAATACTGTCGCTAAGAGGTTTTGTACCATCTAACACAACAACAATAACATCGGCATCCCTAGCAGCTTGAAGAACCGCACGATTCATATGTTTAGACAATTCTGTTTTATTATCATGCATACCCGGTGTATCTATAAACACCATTTGATAATAAATATCGTTTTGTCTTTCTGTTAAAATGCCGACTATTTTATCTCTTGTTGTTTGACTTTTAGGAGTAACTATAGACACCTTTTCGCCAACGAGAGCATTCATAATGCTAGACTTCCCAACATTTGGCTTGCCTACTATAGATATAAAACCTGATTTTTTTATTGTCTTCTGCATAATATTTTTTCCTCTAATTCTCGCATTATTTTTTCTTCTTTTTCTCCTAACTCATGGTCGTATCCTAGTAAGTGTAGTAATCCGTGTACTAATAAATATGAAGTCTCTTCCTCGTCAGTTTGCCCATATTCGATTGCTTGCTTCTTAGCTACTTCCTCGCAGATTACAATACTTCCCAAAAAAACAGCTTGATGTTCTTCGCTATAATCTAACGGGAAATTCTCTTTTATAAAAGCAGGATAGTTTCTAGTGCTAGGTTGCAAAGATAAAAAACCAAAACTAAGTACATCGGTTGGACAATCCTTTTGTCGAGTTGAATTGTTTAGTTCTTGCATTGAAGCTTTGTCAATAAATTCTAATTCAACTGCTAAAATACCACTAAGATTGAGTGTCAAATAAGTTTGAGTTAGAATTTTTTGATGTTTTTCATTAAGTTTTTTATCAATTAAAATTAGCATTTCACTTACTTCCCATCAGGATACTTAATTCGGCTGTGATATAATCCGCCGTAAGCAGCGATAATTGTGTTTTTGATAGTGGTTAAATCTTTTAGAGAAATTTCGCATTTATCGAATTGTTTTGATTCTATTCTTTCGGATATGATATTGGTAAGAAGCACTTCTATCTTTTCACTATTCGGTTTGTCCATAGATCTAATTGCAGCTTCGGCTGCATCACAAATCATAATTATTGCCGCAATTTTGCTTCTAGGAGTAACTCCACGGTAGCTGTATTCCGTTTTTTCTACAGGGTTATCAGTAAGCATTTTTGCTTTGTCGTAAAAAACAGGAATTAATAATGTACCGTGATGCTGAACAGTTACATGGCTAATTTCTCTAGGAATTCTATGTTCGTCACAAAGTGCTAATCCGTCTTCTGTATGTGCTCTTATTATTTCTACACTAACCTCCGGCATTAACTCGTCGTGCAAATTTTTACTGTCTTGGTTTTCCTTGTAGTATGCAGGGTTTTTTAGCTTGCCCACATCATGATAATATGCTGCAGCTCTAGCCAGATACGGATTCTCTCCTATAGCAGATGCACACATTTCAGCAAAACTAGCAACCGTTAGTGAATGACTAAATGAACCCGGTGCTTCTAAGCGTAATCTTGTTAGTAGCGGAGTATTATGGTCAGTTAAATCCACTAATCTCGCATTTGTTAAAAGATTAAATATCCACTCAAGTATTGGTTGTAAAATTAGTGTCATTAAAAGTGGCATAAAAGCAGCTATTGCACCAAGAGATAAAGCTGCGTATATCGTAATGCTACAAATTACTTCGTTAGGGCAAGCAATCGGAGCTCTATATGTGCCTTGTAATAATGCATATATAATTATAAAAGCATATATAATTAAGCATACTGCCAGACCACGAAGCAACTGCTTTAGTCTGCCTGATTTTATATTTACAAAATATGCAGCTAATGCTCCGCCTATAACACCTATATTAAAACTAGCAATAATATCTAAAATTCTATAACTAGCGTAACTGCCGGCATAAATATGTTCTATTGTAAAAACAGTCAAAACTAAAAAGTTGCAAAAAAGATTTGCTGTAAAGGCATCGCTTTTTTTCCTAAATAACGGTGCAGTTACAAATGCCACAAGTGCCGTAGGAACAGCAAAAATTCCTAACATTTCTATAAATAAAATAACAATAAAACCAAAAGCTATAACCACACCGCCAAGATACAACTCTCTTGGATTAGAAAAAAGTTCTCGGCGAGTAAACATTAAGTAAATTTGTTGAGCCAAAAGAATAAGTAGTATACTGATAGCCGAAACAATATACATACCAGAAAATCCCGCCATATCTATATAGGGAGATATAGCAAACTTTATGTATGTTACACCTAAAATAACTACAAAAAGCACTGTGAAGAAAATTAGCGATAGAATTCTGATTCTTTTAATGTTTGGAGCTTTTTCGTTTAGCTCGTTTTGAATTGTCTTTGGAAGTATCATTTGTTTTTATATGTTATGTGTTAACTTTTCATATTCATCTACTATTCTTGCTACTAATTCATGCCTCACTACATCTCGTTTTGTTAAATTGCACACAGCTATACCCTCTACATTTTTTAATAGGTCGCTAGCATGTTTTAGCCCGCTTAATACACCCATCGGCAAATCCACCTGTGATATATCGCCGTTTACTACAACTCTGCTACCTTCGCCCATACGGGTTAAAAACATCTTCATTTGCATAGTGGTAGTGTTCTGTGCTTCATCTAAAATAATAAAAGCTCGGTTTAATGTTCGTCCACGCATATAGGCTAGTGGAGCAATTTCAATAACTCCTTTTTCAATAAGCCTTTGATAATTTTCTATTCCTAACATTTCACCCAACGCATCAAAAAGAGGTCGCAAATACGGGTCTACTTTTTGTGCCATATCGCCGGGAAGAAATCCTAATTTTTCGCCAGCCTCTATAGCAGGACGAGTAAGAATGATTTTTTCAACAAGTTTTCTTTTGTACATACTGGACGCTACCGCCACAGCTAAAAAAGTTTTACCGGTACCAGCTGGACCAACCCCAAATGTAAGGGCATTATTATTTATAGCATTAACATAGTGCATTTGCCCTGCTGTTTTAGCTTTGATTGTTTTACCTCTAGCGGTAATTGCTACAGCTTGAGTACTAAGTGGCAATACCTCACTAGCTTGTCCACTATTTAGCATATCAAACACTTGCCGGATTTTAGCACGATTTATAACTTCGCCTACAGCAATAAGCTCTAACAATTTTTCAATTAATTTTGTTGCTACTTTACACTCATCAATCTCTCCAACTAACACAATCCCCTCTTCATTAATAGTAAATCCAACGCTATCATTAAGCGCTTCTATAACAGATAAATTTTCGTCAAGCGAACCAAAAAGCACTTGAGCTACTTCCTTTGTAGTTTTTATTATGTTTGTGTGTTTCAGTATTTCTCTCCTACCCACTACTTCCTATAAGCAATTCTGCTTGCAGAAAAATGTGTATTAAATATTCATTTTCGGCTGTTTGCTCTAACATATGATTAACTGTAAATGGCGAATTACCTACAAAAATTGCATTTTCTGCAATATGATTGTCAATATGATATTGGATTTTTTCTTCCAGCGTTTCTGTTTTTTCTTGCCACGCTAACTCATAAGACCGAGTTTGAATAGTTCTAAATGGAATAAACCAGTTATTAAAAGTATAGTTTTCAGTAGAGATTCTTTCAATATGCTCCCAGTTCATAGTTCTATTTAATCTTCTTCTTCCGCCAAACGAAAGTCCAAAAATTGACATTTGTGTAGATTTTACCACCTGCCCCGTTGGCTCTAATGATTGCCCCGTTAAATTAAAACGAACTGAATTACTAAATGTAGCAACCCCATATATCCTACCGATACTCGGCACTAGCACAGGCAAACCTTGCGAGTCTAATCGGTGCGGAGCAATAAGTGTTTCGCCCCTAAATACCCTAGAGCCAATGTCAACAAGCGGAGTACCGCTGTTTGCTATAACTCTTGTAACCTCGGCATCAAAATTGCTGAATATTCCTGTGCGATTTTCTATCGGGAAAGGCTCGTAATCAAGCGTTTCAATAACCGTTACACTAAGCGTTGTACCACGAACTTCAACTGTAGTTTCTAGCACTTCATCGAGTGAATTGATAAGAGTTCGTACAGCAAGTAAATCTAAATTATTTCGTCTAGCCCCAACACCAAAACCGTTCTCTGTAAGTACATTTCTAATGTAGGCACTCTCTATTTTTTCGTAGCCGGATATTTCTAACCGCCAAACAAAACCGTATCCGTAAATCGCTAGCGATATAAACACAACTACAGCCACGCATAACGCCAGTTTTTGCATAAAGAGCTTTGATAAGGTTTTTGGCGAAAAATCCCTATCAATAGTATAATTGTAGCCCAATTTTTCCAAAATAGCAAGCGTTTTTTTAATCTCTTTGTGTCTTATAACAATGCTCATTTTAGAGGATGATTTTTTATCCAACTCAAAAATCTCCACTCCCGAACTCTTAATTTCGTTAATAAGACGCAGTTGATTAAATCCCTCTATATTAATTTTCGCTCCATGCCAAAAAATATTGGGAAAACGATTACGAGATGGCTTTTTAGTTTTTTTATTTTTTATTTTCATACTGCTATATTTTGCTTAATTGCCTTACCGCAGTTATTGAGAACGACCAATTATCAATAATGCAACAAAGCAAAAAAATATCCAAAATTTATAGTTTGTTAGTTGTAATTTGCAGTTAATAAATCACTCCATCACTTCACAAGCATCTACCATTCCCCTAATTATCATTGTTTTTTCTTCTAGCGAAAAAATACAAAGCTCTTTTCCTATTATCCTAAGCCTTGCTTTTTTTGTGTCTACAACCACCTCTACATCGGACACATTTATAACTTTTTTAATCCCCTCTAGGTAAACAGCTTCACCGTTATAATTGACTATAGAATAACCGCTTGCTATCCTTGCCCAATCTAATCCTAAAAGATTCCCAATTTCTCTATAAAAACTCACTATATAAAAAACCCCTGTCGTATAATTATATGACAAGGGATCTTTTTATAGAATATTGTTTTTTACAATGTTCAGCATTCAACGCACAATACTCAATGAAAGACTTATTATCAAATAAATCAGTCATTGTGAGCTGAGCATAGTTTAATTGAAAGTTGCTTTTACTCTGCCTTAAACGGCATAAGAGCCATAATTCTAGCGTTTTTAATGGCAGTTGCTAAAATGCGTTGATGCTTAGCACAATTACCCGAAGTTCTTCTTGGCACGATTTTACCTTTTTCGGTTGTAAATCGGCGAAGTTTTTGCGTGTCCTTATAGTCAATATATTCTGATTTATCTATACAGAATATACATACCTTGCGTTTAGGGGGGCGTTGAGCATTTTTACGACCTACCATACCCTCGCCAGGTTTTTTATTGGGTGCACCTTTAGCACCCCCAGATTTATTTGGTTGCATATATTTTTATAAATTCCTTATTTTTTAGTTGTTAGTAAGTAAAATTACAGTGTTACAAATAATGATTTATTTAGTGTTTACTTATAATTAAAAAAACTAATAAGTCCTAATTTGTAATTTGTACATTGTAATTTTACTAAAACGGTAATCCGTCATCCTCTAGCGGAGTTAAATCACTAGACGGTTTTTTAGCTACCGGTGCTGTACCTGATGGCATTGCCATACTAGCACCCTCAACATAACCGGGCTGTTGACTTCTTGGCGTTAAAAACTCCACATCGTCACACACTATTGTTGTGCCATTATGCTGTATGCCGTCTTTTTCGTATTTGAATGTTTCTACTCTGCCACTGATAGCAACTTTAGAGCCCTTTGTTAAAAACTTCCCACAGTTTTCACCTAATGCTCTCCACGCTGTACAGTTAAAAAAATCTACCGCTTTTTCGCCATCTTGGCTAGCGTAAGTTCTGTTTACGGCGATGCCGAATTTACACATATTGATTCCTGACGCTGTTACAGATGTTTCAGGATCTCTAGTTAGGTTTCCTACTAAAATTACTTTGTTCATTTTAATTTCCTCTCTTGGGTTTACTTTTGTTATTTACTTTTATTACCTTATGCGTGGCGATTTATAACTTTATAACGCATCACATTATCAGATAATTTAAGCTGTCTTTCTAGGTCTGCGATTTTTTCCGCTAACGAAGAAAAATGTACTAATACATAAAATCCTTCTTTTTTGTAGTCGATCGGGTATGCTAATTTTTTTAGCCCCCACGGAGCAGTTTTTGTAACCTGCTCTACCTCACCACCGCTTTTTTTAATAAAAGCTGACACCTTTTCGATTTCTTTTTCTCTTTTGGCATCTTCTAATTTGGATTCGATAATGTATAATAATTCATACTTATTCATCTCTTTTGCTATCCTCCTTTTGGTCTAACGACGAAATCTTTTTCAATTCCGTAAGGTTGGTTTTGTTGCGAGAATCCACAACGCATATATTATATCACAAATTAAATTGAAGCGCAAACGATATTTATAGGATTTTTTACTTCATTTTTTTTACAGAAGTTCACTTGACAAATTTAACTGTATATAATATAAGTAAAACACATCTTTGCAAGCTATGTATTATATATTATAAGAGACAAAACAAATGAAGCAAAATAAAAATTC
>Ga0123352_10000820_pt1 | contig 39127 bp, 42 predicted proteins | sample TergutLab28metaG_FD_89700 | JGI IMG/M metagenome (GOLD analysis project Ga0123352, IMG submission 89700) | Labiotermes labralis P1 segment gut microbial communities from Petit-Saut dam, French Guiana - Lab288 P1 | ecosystem: Host-associated > Arthropoda: Insects > Digestive system > Gut ... | reverse complement strand
TTAATATGTAGGGTGGGGTTTCGTGTTTGGTTTTGAGGGAGGGGGTTGGCAATAATTTAGTATTCCTCGATAGCTCAACGGCAGAGCATCCGGCTGTTAACCGGAGGGTTGCTGGTTCGAATCCAGCTCGGGGAGGTTGAAGATAGAACTAAAAATATTTATGCGATTAAGAACAATTTTTTTGTTCTTTTTCGTTTATCACGAATACTCTTTTGCTTGCATATACTAGAGAGTGACGTAATTTAGGTGGAGGTATTTATGACACTGGAAAATTCAATTTTAAGCCCTTTAGAACAGTTGGATTTATTAGTTGAGCTTCGCTGTTGTGTTGATCCAAAAAAGGTAGACGAACTTTTGACAAAGATTGGATATAATATGGATGACTACAACGGGCGCACTTTGCTTTTAAATAAAGTCATGGGTATTGCCACCTCACTAGGAAGTCATTCGAGTGAGTATCAAAGGTATGAAGAAACTAAATATTACCTAACTACTCAAGATTGGAAGATTTGATAAAAGTGATTGTGTGTTAGCTTTAAAGGGGCAATGTATGGATAGAGCGAAAGTCCAAAACGATTTTAAAAATATGTTTCTTTTGATTCACCCACAAGATATTGTGGGTGATTTGAGTTTTTATTTCTTTGCAGCAGAAAAACTGCTTGAAGAAGCAAGCAATAGCAAGGTTAAAGGTAAGCGAAATTTTCAGATTAAAAAAGAATTTGATGAGTTTAATGTTCATGGCGTTATGCGACCTTCTTTTATTGAAGAATTTGCTATGAGTGCTACTGTATACTTTCCAGAAACAAATAATTCTTTTAAAAAAAGAGTTTGGCTTGCCATAGGACTTGCAGGGGTATTACATAAATTGCTAATTAAGAGTCCTTTTAAGCCTTATGGCTTAAATCGAAGCGAGCCCAATCCTGGGCAAGTTTTGTATTTTGCTAAACGTTTATTGCAAGACAGAGCTAGAGAGTGCCTGTCTACATCTAAATACCCTAGATTAAAACGTACTAATAAACGTGATGAAATAGTCAATTTTATTAAAGAAATGTTTACATTTTATAACTGCGAGAGAATCTCAGAAGATACAAAAAGCAAAATCGACAAACTTCTTGATGATTTAAAATCCCAAATGCCTGATGATGGCTATTTAGATTTTGAAATAAGGATGGCTCAAGAATATATAATTCAAAAGCACAATTTGCAAAAGTTCACTATTAGAAAAAGGGTAGCTCCAGCTGACCAATGGACAAAAGGTTCTTCGCGGATTTTCTTCCATGATTCGGGGGAACGCTGTGATATTTACTATTCTGAATCGAACAACCCACTTGAAAAGAGATTGCTTCTAGGTCATGAATTATATCACGCAGTGGGGCATTGGAGTCCAAGTAGTCCACCAAGTGAAGATGACTGTGAACGTGCTGAGGCTACATATTTCGCTAGGCTTTTGCTTGAGCGAAAAGCGGAAATAATATTGGGAACAAAAGAAAGTCAGGAATTTATTGAAGCAAGAGAAGAAATTATTCAATCAATTAAAGAACTTTTTGCTGGCGAACTTTGGCTTAACGATGTAATGGCTTGACGACTTCTATGACGTTAAAATAGTTGAAATTTATAAATCCTCCAATTATAGTGATTGGAGGATTTATTCTTATTTCATAGAATTAATAAGCTCAACAAATTCGGCATTATTGACTGTTTTGACCAGCATGTCCGTTAGCTGCTCATTAAACTCATGGGGGTTTTTGCTGCCGCCAAGGCGACGGCGCAGTCCAAGAAGGGATTGCAGTTCTTTAGGGTCAAGCAATATATCTTCACGGCGTGTACCTGATTTGTTAATGTCAATAGCTGGAAAAATGCGTCGTTCACTTAATTTGCGGTCAAGCACCAACTCCATGTTGCCTGTTCCTTTAAATTCTTCAAAGATGACATCATCCATTTTTGAACCCGTGTCTACAAGTGCAGTTGCTAAAATTGTCAAAGAGCCGCCGTTTTCTATATTGCGGGCAGCACCAAAGAATTTTTTGGGCATGAAAAGAGCAGCAGGGTCAAGACCGCCGGACAGTGTTCTACCGCCGGGAGGTAAAGTGAGGTTGTAAGCCCTAGCCAAACGTGTTATGGAATCTAGTAAAATAACGAGGTTTTTCCCTTGCTCGACCATTCGTTTTGCGCGTTCTAATACAATTTCCGCCATTTTTTTATGGTTTTCGGGATGTTCGTCAAAGGTGGAATATACAATATCTGCTCGGTCGCATCCAATACTGCGTTGCATGTCCGTAACTTCTTCGGGACGTTCGTCAATAAGCAGCACAACAAGATGCACGTTATCGTGGTTTTGCAAGATGGCATTTGCGATTGACTTTAACAACATAGTCTTGCCTGCTTTTGGCGGAGAAACAATCATGCCTCGCTGACCAAGCCCAATGGGTGCAACAAGGTCAATAAGTCGTGTCGAAAGGGTTCTTGCGTCTGTTTCCAGCGACAATCTATGCTCGGGGAAAATAGGTGTTAAATCTTCAAAATGTGGTCTGCGCCTAGCCTTGTCGGGGTGGTCGCCGTTTACTGAGGTGGCGTACAACAAAGCACGGAATTTTTCGGTTTCTTTTGGTATACGAATATTGCCGCGAACCATATCCCCCGTGCGAAGCCCAAAGCGGCGCACTTGCGCTTGAGATACATAAATATCGTTAGGGCTAGATAGATAATCTTCAACACGCAAAAAACCAAAGCCATCAGGATGCAACTCCAAAACGCCCATTCGGCTCTCGCCCGAATCTAACTGGGTTAAATAATCTGGCTTATGATTTGGCGGGTGTCGGCGTACCACGGAAGGCTGAGATACAACCTCTTCTACAATAGGCTGGCTTTCAACTTGTTTTTCAGCTATCAAAGCGGAAAGCTCTGCCTTTTTATACTTTGTAACGCTGGCAATACCCATTTGTTTTGCTATTTCTCTTAATTCTATCAAACTTTTGTTTTCCAAGGGGTTTCCTCCGTTATTTTCCAAAAATTTTTATGCCTTTATGTATAACTTTCAAATCCAGTTTGTTGGTTAAAATTATTTCTCCGTCAGAGCAACAAAGGTTGTTGTCGGGCGAATTTATTTCGATATTTTTTGCTCTAATAATTTCTACATTTGGCTGTTTATGCACCTTGCCGCTGGTTATTGCAATAAGGTTTGCAATGCGGCGCAGCTTACCACGGTAATGCACTATAAAGACTTCAGCAACCCCATCATCTATCACAGCATTGTGTACAAGTTGCATACCGCCGCCAGCATGAATGCAATTATGCAGCCCTAAAAAGTCTGCCGCCAGCTCTCTTGGTTCGCCATCGTCAATGGACAGTTGGTAAGTTTTTGCCTTATATCCAAACATATGCTTTACAATAGCCCGATAGTAGGACAATTTGGTCTTTTTTTCAAATTTTTCCATAGACATTACCATATTTGCGGCAATGCCGTACGAAAAAAACAGCATAGATTGCTTGCCTTTTTTCTCAATCATATAGTCGATTGATTTAACATTGCGCCCTAAAATATTTTGCATACACAATTTAATATTTTCATAACCTGACGGCAAATTAAGCATAGTAGCAACATCGTTGCCCGTACCCGCTGGCAATATGCCTAAAACCACGTCATCATCCTGATTTAAGCCATTTATAACTCCGTGTATAGTGCCGTCTCCGCCTAAAATCAAAACTTCTTTTCCGCCTTCTGTTAAAATTTGACGAACGAGCTCGGTGGCGTGACCTTTGAAATTTGTGGGGTATATTATATAAGTTTCGCCAGCAGAATTTAAAGCTGTGCAAACTCCGTCCAAATACTGCTTTGATGCACCCCGAGCCGCAAAAGGATTATATATTATATGAAAATTTTGTTCTTGCATTTTTAATCTCCTGTTTAATAAATCATAAAAACCCCAAGAAGCTGGTGTGTTAGCCAACCAAAGGTGCGAGATGCTCCGCCGATAACAATAAAGAATATCAAAACAATTTGCATTATTTTTTCAACAGAAGCTATTTTAAGACTTAATCTTGGCGCAACAGCATTTAGCAAAAATGAACCATTAAGAGGGTATATAGGGATAAAATTTAAAAGAGCGAAAGATATGTTGGCTATTGCAGCCAAACGCAGAGCCAACCAAATATAATAATTAATGTCTGAAAAAGCAAGACTACCCAGAGTGTGGTTAAGCCACATTGTGCTTGCTATTGCAAAAAATATTCCAATTAAAATATTAACCAAAAAGGGTATTGTGAAAATGGTTATAAGGGCAACTTTTCGGTCTTTATATGAAAAAGGATTTAATTTAATGGGCTTTGACCATCCATAACCCATTAATGCTTTAAGCAAAAACCCTAACATATCCATATGCTTAACGGGGTTTGGGGTTAGTCTGCCTGCTGTTTTTACGCTTGTATCACCCAATTTATACGCCGTCACTGCTTTTGTCCATTCGTGCAAGCCAATGGTGATAATTATTCCGGGAATGGATAGCAAAATTGTTTCAAAATGTAAATTAAATAAATTCATATCTAAAACATCCCCTTGTTAGCCTGTGCTTACTTAAGTCTATCATTTATCGTATAAAATATCAAGCACTTTGTTGCCTTTAATTTTTGCAAGATTGCGATAATTATCAATATTTGCGGCATCAAATTTGCAAATAGAAATATAATCACAAAAACCGCAAGGGGTTTTTTTATCGTGATTATATGGTGAAATATCGATGTTTCCAGCCAAGATACTTTCACCGGCATCTTCCGCCAGTTTACGAACATGATTCATAAGCATCACAAAGTCGTCTGTCTCTACCATTTCAGAATTTTTCTTAAAACTTGCTGTGTCGGCATCTAAAGCGTCTATCATTTTGGTATCATTAAGCACAAGTCCGCTCATTTTAAACTCATCTAAAAGTTTCTTCTTGTAAACGTGAGGGTCGTCCAAGGCGGCATCGTATTCTAACATAGGGTTGAGCAAATTGAAATAAAACGCAGCAGCAGGCAAAACTTTTTTTGCGGTCTCATCCCCGTTAAGATGTGCAACTTTTTCCACGAAAGCTCCAAGATATATCAAAAGCTGCATATCCAGCCCATAATAAACCTCATCCAATGAAAACTGTTTTTTTCCAGATTTATAGTCAATAACTTTCACGTAATCAATGCCTTCAATTTCGCCAATATCCACTCGGTCTATGCGTCCTTGCAGCAGCATCTTGGTGTTGCTTGAAAGCTCGACCTTTATTGCATCTAGCGCAAGTTCATCACAAGAATTGGTAAGTCCAAAAGCTACTTCGTTATGGGCGACTTCAAAATTGCCGCCTGCGAGGTGACTAATCAAAGCATACGACGAAATTTTTGAAATATCCCGCATTTTTTGGGCAAAGTGCTTGTATCGACCGCTGGATTTTAATTGTTTGTTAGAGGGGTCGTTTAAAACTTCGTCAATAACTCCATCGACAAGGCTTGCAAGCCGCTCTTCGTTTTTAGCAGCATCATTGCCTATCTGCTTCAAAATTCCACCGAATTTTGCCAAAATATCGTGATAAATATTACCCATGTCAACAGCAGCGACTTCATAAACCCTGCGCTTTTTCGCCTTCAAATTATATTCAACAAAATACGAGAATGGACACGAAACATAGCGTTGCAGCTTCGAAACAGAGGTATGAATGTTTTTTGGGTAAAGTTCTTGGATGGAGTTCTTTTCAAGTTTATGCGGGGATAATGAAAAGCTAAGGCTTTCACGCATTTTTGACAGCTTGCCTTCAAAAAAGCTATCTGTTTCAAAATAGCCATGGGCTTGCAATAAATGTGGCTTAATTGCTGTGTTTTGTACGGCATTATCCCCCATAGCTTCTAATAGCTCTGAAAAGACAGCTTGTGCGCATGATGTGTTTATGTCGTCATGGGCTGCCATTTTAGGGAAAAGCTCTATAATCCGCCCCACAGCACGAGCCGGACTTGCCGCTTTGCCGCTTAAATTTCCAGTAGGGTAGCTTATTGATAAAAATTCTGTTGGTTTTGCAAAATTAGTGTATATCAAAAAATTTTCTTCAAACATTTTTTGTATGGAGTCACCTGCTACATCCATCCCGCTATTTTTTAGATGTACCCTATCTTCATCAGACAAAAGGCTTGTGGAATCACTACGGCTTGGCATTGCGCCATCTTTTGCACCAAGTATAAGCAGAGCCTTTATATCGCCAAAGCGAGAGCGGCGCAAATCACCCATCACAAGTTGGTCTAGCGAGGGAGGGGCAAGACCAAGGTCGGTAAAGCCTGCTTCCAAAATTTTTGCAAATCCTGAAATATTTTCTTGATGTTCGGGTAAAATTTCCACAATTTTGTCCAGTACCTGTGTGATGCTATCCCAAATTTGCTCGTGCCAGCGCAATGACTCGTTATCGCCATTTTTAGCGGCTTCATCTATCCAATTTTCGAGGACACCTTGTGTATTATTGTGCAACAAAAATTCGTATATTGTAATTGCGAAATCTTTTAAGGCAAATTTTTTACGGGGGGTGAATTTTTGGGACAGCGGCTGCATAATATGCCATATTTTAGACCTAGTAGCATTAATAATCTCCGCATCATCAACATCAAAATTTTCCGACCAAGCCTTTTGCCCGCGGATGTTGTTGGCAAGTATAAAATTTTCTAATAAATCGAAGTTGCCCTGCTCTTCAAACATAGGCAGACGAAGAAGTTTAAATACCGCCTCATACGACCATCCGCTGGAAATAACCCCGCAAGCCGCAAGAAGCATTTGAGCAATGGGATGACCCAAAATATTACGCCGTGCATCCACAAAAACAGGTATTTTATAGCGGGCAAACAATGTAGGAACATATTTGGAATAAACTGCCAAATCTGCTGCAATAATACCTATTTCGCCGTATTTATACCCTCTTTTGTGGGTGAGATAGGTGATGGTTTTTGCGGCATCCTCAATTTCTGTAAAAATATTCTCGCTGGACTCAACACGGATGTTTTGCGCAATATCAGCAAAAGTCTTGCCAAAATAATCATCTAAAAAGTTTTGGCTTAAAAAAGAAAGGTCATCTGAAACCTTGTGCCTATGTGATTCTTTTAAAATAACGGGCGGCTCAATTCTAATACCAAGTTCCGAGCTGAGCTCTGTAATTTTTTGCATTGTTGTTACTACTTCGTGGTGGACATCATATTTTGAAACATGTTGATTTTTGGCGATGGTGTGCAGCATAGGCAAAGTAATTTTGACACTTTTTGCCACACCAAAAAGGGAAGTCAAAACTTTTTTTTCCTGTGGGGTAAAGGACTTAAAGCCATCTATCCAAATTTCTGACCCATACAAAAAGTCTGCATTAGGAATTTTTTGTGCCAAAATGTCTAGAATTTCATCCGATGAAATAAAATTTTCCTCCAAAAACTCACGGTATTCTGAATATATACGATGTAAATCAGACAGTTTTATCCCTAATGAGCTATTAGGTATATGCTCGGCACGCTCTTTCAAATCTTCGGGCAAAATGTTGTAATGATGAAATTCTGAAATTGAGTGAGCAAGGCTTTCCAAAAAACCCGCAGTTTCTTGCCCGGACTTAAAGTATCCAAGCTCAGGAGCAAGGCGGGACACAATTTTACGCAATATCATATTTTTTCCGCAGTTTTCAAGAATCGCCTTTCCAATGCCCCCTGTTTTTCCTAGTACAAAATAGGATAAGCGTTGAAAAGAGAGCACTCTAGCACGGCTTATTGCGCCATTTGATGTTGCTCCAATCAAAGCCTTTTCGCTTTGAAATGAATATTGCTCCGGAACAATCAAAATAAGATTGTTTTTGCCGCTATTTTCTTGAGCTACGGCGATTTCTTTGTGAACCAAAGCAGTTTTGCCGCTGCCGGGACCGCCTAATATAAATTGCAAAAGCAAAAAAATCACCCCAAAGCTAGTATAAATTATGGTACTGCTTAATAAAATGTTAGAAATACTCTGAAAACAATATGGGAGGACAAAATGGTAAAGTCAAGATTTGTTGTTTTACGAATGAAAGATATAATCCGCACGGGGATTTTTATTGTGATAGGCATCGTCTTGCTAATTGCGCTAATATGGTTTATTATGCCAAATAGGGATACCACACAACACGAGGGCGTGGGGGCTTTTGGCAGCTTTGTACCCGGCACATATACTTCTTACATAGTCCTGCATAACCGTCCCGTAACAGTTTCCGTAACAGTTGACGAGGATTCAATTTTAGACATATCTATCTCAGAATTGGAAGAAGTCGTAGAGGTGTTTTATCCATTGATAAACCCCACAATGGCACATTTATCTCAGCAGGTGATACGCACACAGTCAACCAGTTATGAAGCATCTGTCGAGCGTCTGCATACCAGCCGAATACTGCTAGAAGCAATAGACATGGCATTGGAGCAGGCCCGAAATCCTGAAAACGGAGCAGAGATATAAAATGTTAGACTTCTATAATTCGCGGTAATATTTTTCCTCCTATAATTTCCACGACAGCATAGCTTTCTCGTGCTTGACCACCTCTTGGTTCTGTTATAGAGCCAGGGTTAAGCAAAGTTATGCTGTTTTTTTGCAAAATTATAGGGATGTGGCTGTGCCCAAAAAATGCGGCATCTGCGCCCATTTGTAATGCGGCGGTCAAAATGCGGTCATGCCCCGACTTCACACCATATCTATGCCCGTGAGTTATTAAAATTTTTGTGTTGTCAAAGTCTAGCAGTTTCTCAACTGGGGCAGGGGACATGAAATCGCAGTTGCCAGCCACAATATGATACGTGAAGTTGGGGAAGTCCCGCTGGATTTTTTGAATGTCATTAAGACAGTCGCCAAGGAAGATAATGCCCTCTGGCGGCGAGTCATCAAGACAGGCATTTTTTACGATATTATGCATGAGCTTTGTTTCGCCGTGACTGTCGCTAAATACTAGATATTTCATTTTAGATGGTTCACCACCATTTTTAGAGCTTTTCCTCTATGACTTATTTCATTCTTTTGCCAAAGAGGAAGTTCGGCTGCTGTGCAATCAAATTTTGGGATGTAAAATATAGGGTCGTAGCCAAACCCGCCATTGCCAATGGGCTTGTCGGCTACTGCACCCTCGATAGTAGCGCGAAAAGTCTTTATTTCACCTTCTATGTATAAAGCCATAACACAAATAAAGCGAGCCGTACGGTCTTCATTTGGAATGTCCAACATATCGTGTAAAATTTTATCAAAGCGTAAGCTATACGGCGTTTCACGCCCCATAAAATTGGCAGAATCCACCCCCGGCAAACCGTTAAGAGCGTCAATTTCCAAACCGCTATCATCCGCCAACACGTAAAAATCTTCATCATTAAAGGGGCGGCAACCGACTGCCCGAGCTACGGCGGCAACCTTTTTTCTAGCATTTTCTTCAAAAGTATTGCCGTCTTCAAAGGCTTCCAAATCAAAATTTGGCAAAACATCCCCAAGGGGTAGAATGTTAAAAAGAGGTTGCCCATCGGCGCAAGCAACCTCTTCAAAATATCGTTTAATCTCGGTTATTTTACCAATATTATTTGTGGCAACAATGATGTTTTTCATAATGTTAGTCGCAGTCGGCTGGGTTTGTTGGGCATATCAAGCCATACGCACCGCCTCGGCGTTTGTACACCACATTGGTTTCGAAAGTACCGCTATGACGAAATACAAAGAAATTGTGCCCAAGCATTTCCATTTCAATAACAGCTTCCTCTGGGTCCATGGGCTTTAGTGGAAATTGCTTCATTCGCTCAATAACGATGGAATCATCTTCGTTCTCCATAGCGTTGGTCGTCATATCATCTTCGTCCACAAGACTAATCATAGCGAATTCGTCCATAAAGCTAGTGTCTCTGCGTGATTTATCTCTTACTCTATGTTTGTATTTTGCTCTTTGTTTGTCCAAAATGTCTACGGCTTTGTCAATGGCAGAATCCATGTCAGTAGAAATAACCTCAGCGCGCAACATGCGCTTGTTAAAAGGAACACTTACTTCGACTTTATTTTCTTGCTTCACCACGCTAAAAGTGACACTTACCTCTGTGTTCGCAGGAAAAAGGCGAGCAAGACGGCCAATTTTTTTCTCCGCATGGTCTTTCATATCTTGCGACACCGCAAGGTTTTTTCCAGTAAATGTAAAATTCATATCAACAGCTCCTTTCAAATGAAAAGTTCATTATACACCAAAATTTGTAAGATAGCAAGCACAATTTAATTCGCTTCGACACTAATAATTCTACCGAAAACTTGAGAATAACGAGTTGCGAGATTAATCCACGAACCAGCGTTAATCTCAAAAGTACCCCCAGCGAATATGGCTTGGTCTGTTTGCCGTCCATAACTTTTTATGGTGAGGTACAGCACAGAGTGCTCGGGTAGTGCAACCTCAATATTTTCGCCATTTAGTAGTGTTTCTGACTGCATTCTTGGCTCACTTCTAAAACTATCAAGATGTCCTATAAATTGGTTAGAAACGGCCTCATAAACCCGCAAGCCCTCTGTATAATTAACAAGGGTAAAATCACGTACTTGGTCAATGCGCACTGTATAAGTTATGACAGCTTCCCCGCGGCTTATAGCGGCATTTGGCGAAAGGAAGCGAAATGCAACTCCACCAATTATTGCTAAAATTGCAAGAATTACCAAAAGGTCTATTATACTAATTTTTCCGAAAATTTTTCCGTTTTTGTCCATTTTAGCCGCCTCCTATTCACCCAAAATTTCTATTTCAATAATAAAGCCGTATCCAGCAAAGCCTTGTCCTCGCAAGTGAATCAAATTTCCTACACGAAGGGCGGTTTCTTCTACCATAATGCGGGATTCATTGACGTTGGCACTTGATATTATAGTAACTAAAATGTCGTAGTGATTGGGAATTTCTGTCATGTGTAATGTTTGGGTGTCGTGGTTAAAAGTTGGTTCAGTAGATGGTTTGTGGTCCACATTTTCGATATATCCTAGATGAAAGTTAAAAACAGACTCTAGCACACTTGCGCCAAGAGGGAAATTTTGGTGCATCCCTAGCGGAGTTTCACGAATTTCTACTGTAAAGCGCACTTCACGTATTTCGCTGTCGCCGCTTCTTACAAAGAAAAACCATGCTCCAAAAGCTATAGCTGCTATCACAAATATAATTATCAATACATCTATGAAATTAAACTTTGTTTTTTTATTCTCCATTTTGAACGCTCCCCTGTTTTGAAATATTTGCAAGTGCAATGCCTAGGGCAACAATGACCCAAAAAAAGGCGAATATCCTGAAATTATACCAAACATTATCTGTGAAAGCCTTAACCATATAGCCTGCCATTGCGGCAAAAAGTGCAGCACCAAGAGTTTTGATTGCATTATCAGAATTTGTAATAGCGTGTATTAAATTTTTAAATAAACCACCCATTATTAGCAGAAACATCCCTATGCCCGCAATACCCCAATATACCATTATTTGTAAATATAACATATGGGTGTGTTGAGTAAAAGCGGCGGATAGAGCAAAAAGATTGTAAACAAAATTGAAGTTTTCGACCCCTTGCCCTATGCCGCTTGGCCAAAATACTTGTATCATATCGACTGACCCAAGCCATATGGAAACACGGTAGGATGTAGAAGTATCAGCCATGTCGCCTATGGATAAAAACCTCATAAGGATTTCTGGCGGTATAATAAAAGGTGCAACTATAAGCCCAAGAACACCAAGGAAAATAAGGCGGCGTTCACGTATGAGAGCAAAAAGCCCAGCAGCAACCAAAAGCCCAAGCCACGCACCGCGGGAGTGAGTAAAAACAACGCAAAGACCTGCCGCACCAAAAATTCCAAGCGCAAAGAGCTTATGCCATGCGTCTTTGTAGTAATATATCATTGCAAAAGAAATTATCACTATAAAAATGAGATAGCCGCCTAAAACATTAGGGTTTTCCAGCGTTGAGTATATACGGTCTACCGTGCCAAACATTCCGGTGTCAATCCAAGAAGCTGTCATGCCAAAATTGCCTGTGATTCGCTGATAGATGCCAAATGCAGCGACCAAAAAGCCGCTTGCGGCAATGACAGCTATAACAGCCAGCAATTTTTCACGTGTATTTATAGTGTTTTTCACCACAAAATAGAAGGCAATAAACAGCAGATAAACCATTGCAACAGGCAAAGAGCTGCTGATGTTATATGTGATTATAAGCCCATAAGCGACAATGGCGGCAAAAATCATCACAAATAGGTCTATATAACTAAATTTTATTTTGATACTGCCAGTTATCGCTTTAAGGATAAACGAAATGATACTTATACCAACAACACCAATAATTAACATTGTTGGCAAAATGGGGATAAGAAAGGCAGAGGCGAAAATACCGACCTCTACACGCCACAAAACAAGCAAAGCACCAAAAATACCGCCAGCCACCATAATAAATCCAATGACACCGACAAAATGCGATACCACACCAAATACAGCACCTAATGTGATAAAAACAAGCAAATAGTGCTTTTTGCCCTTGTCTTCTAGTGTTTCGGGGTCGACAAAGAAAAAGTTCAAAACTTTTTGCATTATAACGCTACCAGTGCAAAGCTGAGCGAAGGAGCGGTTAAGCAACATCAGCAAAACCCCAAAAGCAGCTATTGCACCAAAAATAAGCGGGATACCATTACCTGCCATTAGTCCGCCGAAAATAGGAACACAAGCAGATAAAAAAAACATAATCCCAAATGACCGTAAAGAAACTTGCGTTAAAGAGCTACAAAAGTTAGACAGCATCGAAACTATGGAGCTTTTTTCAATAATCGAAGCGGCTTTACCTTTTTTTGATGACTTTGAAAGTCCTTTGCCGACTATACCGTTTTTAAAACCTCGTTCAAACACACTTTCTTTTTGCAGCCAAGCATTTGTGCGGCTATTGCGCCATCCATTGCCAAAAAACTGCCCAATGTTAACTAAAAAACTGCCGAAGATACTATGTTTAAAATAATGGGTTAATTGCGCCCAAAAACGTATTGCCAGCCCAATTAAAAAACTGCGCTCTATCAAGATTTCACCTCATTTGCATTTGTTTCTTGCCCAACGCCAAGCAACTTGCAGTAAACATCCTCAACCTTCGCAGCGTGAACACTCGCTGTAAAACGCTCGTTAAAAATTTCCTTTGCCCGCTTTGAAAGATGCTCGTATTCTGCAGTGTCGGCTTTTAGTTCAATTATTGCCTTGTAAAGGGCGGCATAATCTTTGGATTCAAACAAAATGCCGTTTACACCGTCATTTATAACAAAAGGGTTGCCGCCAACATCCGTTGCAATGGCAGGAATACCAAGGCTTAACCCCTCTAAAAGCGAAAGGCTTGTTGCTTCGGAAAAAGAAGCATTAAGCTGCACATTGCTAATGTTCAAAATTTCAGACACATCTTGTACAAAGCCTGTAAAAATAACATTTTTAAGCTCGAGTACATCGGCAAGACGCTTTAAGACAGCATCTTCACTACCCGTGCCTACTATCAAAAATTTCACTTTTGGGTCTTCCCACTGCACCATTTGTGCCGCTTTAAGCACATAGCTATGCCCTTTTACTTTCTCCAAGCGGGCTATTATGCAACACACAAAGTCGTCGTCTTCTATGCCGTATTTGTGGCGGTACGCGCGTACTTCTTGCGGCGGAAGTAGCTCCAATCCATCGATGGCATTATAAATAATAACAGTTTTGCGTTGGTTCGTGCCTGTTTCCATAAGGCTTATTTTTGCGGCAGGGCTTGCGGCTATAATTATGTCGGAAAGGTAGTTGTTTAAAGCACCTGCTAAATTTTTGTAAGGGAATTTTTTCTTGTACGACTGCTGGGCATTCGTGCTTTGTGTGGTATAGACGCTATGCCTTGTGTGGACAACCTTAATTTTTAGCCTTTTTGCAGCTATTCGGGCAGACAGGGATGCATGGCTGTGTATTATATCGGGGCTTTCTTCCTGATACAGCTTTTTTAAGCCTTTTATTGCGCCGAGAGCAAATGACTTGTCGGCAATGCCGTCAAATTCTATTGTGCGTATTCCCAAATTTTGAATTTCGGGAAGCAAAAGTGAGCCTCGGGGCAAGACTACTGAAACGTCAAATTTATCTCTATTAAAATTTGCTAAAAATACAAGCAGCACCCTGCCTGCGCCGCCAATATTCGTATCTGAAATAACATGCAAAATTTTATATTTTCTATCCATAATAAACACCTCGTCAGCGTAGTGTAGCGAAGCACAACAGAATAATTTTTCGCATTTTTGCAAAAAAGACTTCCTACATTGCTAATTATACCAAAATATGTTATGATGTACAAGACAAATTTTTGGAGGCGTGTTGATGTACGAGATTTTGGCAAAAGAAAATATAGCAAAAAGAGCAAGACTGCACACTGCACACGGAGTTGTAGAAACCCCTGTTTTTATGAATGTAGCAACAGCCGCTGCGATAAAGGGCGGACTTGATGCTGCGGATTTGGAAGCCGTGGGTTGTGAGGTGGCTTTGGCAAATACCTATCACCTTCATTTGCGTCCGGGGGACGAGTTGGTGCGGGATTTGGGCGGTGTGCGAAAATTTATGGGATGGAACAAACCTCTTTTGACCGACAGCGGCGGCTTTCAAGTTTTTTCGTTGGCAAAACTGCGCAAAATTAAGGAAGAGGGGGTATATTTTGCATCCCATATTGACGGACGCAAAATTTTTATGGGCCCTGAAGAGTCAATGCAAATTCAAAGCAATCTTGGCTCGACTATTGCAATGGCATTTGACGAATGTCCGCCAAGCGGAGTCGAAAAAACTTACATGCAGCAGTCGGTAGACCGTACCACACGCTGGTTAGCACGCTCTATTAATGAAACGAGCCGCCTAAACAACGCAGGGGCGGCTTCTAACCGCACGCAACAACTACTATTTGGCATCAACCAAGGCGGCATATACCACGATATTCGCAAAGAACACGCAAAAGTGCTTGCGGATATGAATTTAGAAGGATACGCCCTTGGCGGGCTTGCCGTGGGCGAAAGCCACGAGCAAATGTATGGAGTGCTTGAAGCAACGGTGCCGCATCTACCTCAAAACAAGCCAACATACCTAATGGGGGTTGGCACACCTGAGAATATTTTGGAAGCGGTGGAGCGGGGCATTGACTTTTTTGACTGCGTGCTGCCTGCTCGCAATGGAAGGCATGGGCACGTTTACACATCCCGCGGAAAGCTAAATTTGCACAATGCCCAATATATTGCAGACGACAGACCCATTGACCCGCAATGCGAATGCCACACGTGCAAAAATCACAGCCGAGCTTATATACGCCATCTTATCAAAGCGGGTGAAATTCTTGCCATGCGGCTTTGCGTAATTCACAATCTGCACTTTTATAATAACTTGATGAAAGAAATTCGCCACGCTATTGAGGCGGGTAGTTTTGCTACTTATAAAAAACAAAAATTAAACGATTTTTCATCTTGACAAATTCATAGTGCTATGGTAGGATTAATTTATGGATAAATTATTTGGAAATTTAGAAGAAATGATTGGCAATACGCCCTTGTTTGCCATCAAAAATTTTGCAAAGCAAAAAGGTGCGTCTGCTGCAATTTTTGGCAAATTGGAGAGCAAAAACCCTGCCGGCAGCGTTAAAGACCGCCTTGCGCTTGCACTTATTTTGGATGGGGAAAAACGTGGTGTGGTCAATAATAACGCTGTTATTATTGAAGCTACCAGCGGCAACACAGGCATTGGCTTGGCTGCATTGGCGGCAAGCCGTGGGTATCGTTGTATTTTAACCATGCCCGAAACAATGACCATGGAGCGGCGCAAGCTACTCTCTCTTTTTGGTGCGGAAATTGTGCTAACGCCCGGCAAAGATGGCATGAAAGGCTCTATTGCAAAAGCAAAGGAGCTGGAAGCAAGCATCCCCGGCGGCGTTATTTTGGGGCAATTTGATAACCCAGCCAACCCTGCTTTTCACTATGCTACAACAGGGCCTGAGATTTGGGAGCAAACGGATGGTAAAATTGACATTTTTGTATCTGGAGCTGGCACGGGCGGTACAATAACAGGAGCTGGCAAGTTTTTGCGTGAGCAAAACCCCGATATTTATATCGCCGTGGTAGAGGCGGCATCAAGTCCCGTTTTATCGGGCGGAAGCCCTGCCCCCCACAAAATTCAAGGCATTAGCCCGGGCTTTGTCCCTGCTGTGCTTGACACAACGATTTATAATGAAATTATTCAAGTAAAGGATGATGATGCACTTGAAATAAGCCGTGAGCTTGCAAAAACTGACGGGCTTTTGTGCGGAACATCTTCTGGAGCGGCTGTTTGGGCAGCTTTACAACTAGCTTTGCGCAAAGAAAATGCTGGCAAAAATATTGTTGCCATTATCCCCGATACGGGAGAAAGGTATTTATCGACTTATGAAACCTCTGATTAGATTTATACGTGAGCAAGACCCTGCGATACGCCGTAATATTGAAGTGTTTTTATATCAAGGCTTGTGGGCGGTAACTATACACCGCCTTTCACACAGATTATACAAATGGCGGCTTTTTTTGCTGTCTAGGATTGTATCGCAAATAGCACGCTTTTTTACGGGAATAGAAATTCATCCAGGGGCAAAGCTATCAAAAACTGTGTTTATAGACCACGGCAGCGGCGTTGTTATTGGCGAAACTTGCGAAATTGGCGAACGTGTGGTAATTTATCAAGGGGTTACCCTTGGCGGAACAGGAAAGGACACGGGCAAACGCCACCCAAATATTGGCAACAATGTAATGATAGGGGCATCTTCTTCCATTCTTGGACCTATAACCATTGGTGATAATAGCAAAATAGGCGCAAATTCTGTTGTGCTTAAAGATGTACCTGCAAACAGCACCATTGTTGGCGAAAGGGCTAGGTGTATCGGACACGAAATTTCCCTCACTAATGAGATAAAGTCGTTAAGACAGCGTATAGCCCAGCTGGAAAAGAAATTAGCAGCCACTGGAATATAATGCTAAAAATGGAGGATATTGCATGAAACGATTTAAAAAAACCGCCATCAGTACACTTTTGGTATTTCTTATGCTATTTACGTTTGCAACTCCTTTTTCAGCAGAAACCCTGCCTTTTCCTGACGCAGTTTGGCCGATACTTAATGCATATGTAGGTGCATTAAACGAAAATGACTCTGCTGGCATTGTAACTCACGGCAGGAGACTCATTGAGTTTTGGCTGGACGGCGAAACATCTGAGGTAAGAGCAGAGCAATGGGGGCAAAACCCCGTGCGCTATCAACACCGTATAAACGGCGTATATGTTGCGGCATTGAATTTGGCAAGGCATTACAGATATTTAGGGGATGCCCCCCAAATACCCTTTGGGCAAACCGAACGGCTCTTGCTATGCTGGATGCCTATTTTGACCTTTTGCGCTACATTGAACCAAGCAGCGACCCATTGGACAGATATTTTACCCGAATTATGCTGCAAAACACAATAACCACATTGGATGTCAATATGGCTGTATTTGCGGAGCTTCGTGACGGCACAGGGGCAAGGTCTTATACGGGAGCATTGCACGAGCCGCAAGTCGGGGTTCTTTTTGGCGAACCTTTTGGGGACTCATTGATAACTGACGGAGAAAGGCAACCCAGCGCAATCACCATCTATGTTTCTTTTGAACACGAGAGTCTACCGCAACGTGTCCACGTAGATTTGCACACAAATTATACAATGCATGTATATAATCTTGCGGATTATTCGATGATACAAATTGCGTGGAATTTTATTTATGAGGGCAATTCGCTTGCGGGTGTTTTAAACCAGCGGGCAATGATAACGGAAGCTGCAAGGTATTTAGGCGGGCTTGATGCACCTATTTTATTACGTGTTGGTGCGGAAATGAACGAATGGCCAATTCCTGCAGACCCTGCCGAATTTGTCGCTGCTTTTCGCTTTATAGCGGGCATTATGCGTGAATATGCGCCAAATGTAGCAATGGTTTATGCTGTAAATTCGGTTTCTGCTATTGGACTTGACTGGATGATGTTTTATCCTGGGGAAGAATATGTGGATTGGGTTGGAATTTCTCTTTATACCACCCGTTACTTCCTTGGTAACCCCGACACAACACACACAAATGCGATGGTTTTCCGTACAGGCGAATACGCAAACCCTGTGCAAAAAATGCGGGAGCTTGTAGAGATGTTTGGACACAAACATCCGCTTTTAATTTCTGAAGGTGCTGTTTCGGTTTACAATCTGCGAAATAGTGAGGATTTGACTGAATGGGCTTTGCCTCATATGCGTGCAGTGTATTCGTATATCCCGATGCTGTTTCCCGAAGTGAAAGCGATATTTTGGTTTAATGTGCCAATGTACACCTACGAAAGGGGCGGCAATCAGCGTTACGATTTTTACACTTCACCTGCGGCACTAGATTTGTATAGGGAGCTAACTGCCCAAGAACATTTTATTGGACGTGGTCAAAATCAAGCTGCAGTGACGTATAGACGGCTTGGCACGGCGGCAATGCCTGCAAATGAAGTTGTACTACTGACATACGCCCCGTTTTTCAACCACAATGATTTTATTGAAGTGCAATACTGGTTAGATGGTGTAATGATTGGGTACTCTAGGGATATTCCATATCGTCAAACCTTTGATATGTCAGCAATGGCGGACGGGACGCATTATCTTTTGGTACGGATTTTAAACCATGGGCAGTTACTGCAGTCAAAAGAGCTTGTCTTGATAAAAAATGGGTGCATTGTACAAATTACTGATGACTTGGTAAGGCTCACAAACATCGCGGAAGCCGTCCCTTCGGCGCACAATGTTTTGGTGAACGGAACACCAACGTCATTTAGGGCTTTTAACATTGGCGATAATAATTTCTTTATGCTGCGGGACATTGCCTATGTTCTTAATGGCACACCAAGCAATTTTCAAGTGGGTTGGGATGGTAATGTTAGCCTTACAACAGGAGCGGCATACACCCCTGTTGGCGGTGAGATGCAACCAGCCACCACCGAAGCAATGCAAGCCACGCCAAGTCAAGCTCATGTCTTTATCAACGGTCAGTTTTTCAACCTTCGGGCATATACCATTGGCGATAATAATTTCTTTATGTTAAGAGATTTAGGAATAGCCCTTGGTTTTGGCGTAGATTGGGACTCTGCGGCATCTGCGGTGCTGATTTACACGAATTAGCAAAAAGTGCTTGACAAAAGCAAATGCATATGGTATCATATTCAAATATCAAAGAAGAAGCCTGCTTCTCACCCTATGTTTCGGCATTGTGGTTATTAAAGAAAACCTTTCATGTTTTGATTGAATTTCTTTGCGGGCGTGCAAAATGCGTCCGCTTTTTATTTGCGGACATTTATGGAGGTGCGTAGGTATAGCGGAGTTTTATATCAACGAGCAAATTAGGGATAAAGAGGTACGCCTTATAGGTGCAAGCGGCGAAATGATTGGTGTTGTTTCTTCTAGGGATGCGCAAAAAATGGCTGATGATAAAAATCTTGACCTTGTGAAGATTTCACCAAATGCAAAGCCCCCTGTTTGCAAAATTATGGATTTTTCTAAATTTAAGTACGAGCAAGCAAAAAAAGACCGTGAAAATCGCAAAAAACAAAAAAATGTTGAAACAAAAGAGCTTTGGTTGTCGCCAAATATTGATAATCACGATGTACAAGTACGTGTTAAGCGTGCCATCGAGTTTTTAAAAGACGGCAACAAAGTAAAAATTACCGTGCGAATGCATGGTCGTGAACTTGGTCGTTCTAGTGTTGCGGTAAAAATTTTGGATGACTTTTACAAACATGTAGAAGAATACGCCATTTTAGACCGTGGTGCGAAAATGGAAGGCAGACGCATGTCAATGTTTCTGGTTCCTAAAAAAGACGATAAGAAAAAGGAGAATAAAGAAAATGAATAAAATGAAAACACACCGTGCTGCGGCAAAGCGTTTTAAAGCCACAGGCACTGGCAAGTTAAAGCGCATGAAGGCAAACAAAAGCCACATTCTTGAAAAAAAGTCCCCAAAGCGCAAGCGTAATTTGCGTAAAGCCACCCTTGTGGACAAAACCAAAGAAAAAAATTACAGACAGGCTATGCCGTATCTATAAGATGAGATAAAGGAGAATTTTACCATGGCAAGAGTTAAAGGTGGCTTAAACGCCAAAAAAAGACATAAAAAAGTGCTTAAACTTGCAAAGGGCTATTACGGAGCCCGCAGCAAGCAATATAGAACCGCAAAAGCAGCAGTTATGCGTGCAATGGCACATGCCTACATTGGGCGCAAGCAATTAAAGCGTGATATGCGCCGTTTATGGATAACCCGTATAAACGCCGCCGCCCGTACAAACGGCATGTCATACAGCCGTTTTATGAATGGCTTGAAAAATGCCGGCATCAACATCAACCGCAAAATGCTTTCTGAAATGGCAATACACGATGCCCCAGCCTTCACAGCTTTGGTGGAAACTGCAAAAGCGGCGGTTTAAATATAAAAAATAAAATCCCTTTGGAGCTTGTCCTTCAAAGGGATTTTTTAATTGTTATCCTTTATTAATCTTGTTATTTTGAATTTGTTGCGCCAAACTGATAGCACTTGATACTTTAAGCATATATTGAGAGCTTGAAGCAATTATTGTCAGCCATTCTCCATCAGCATTAACTCCTGTTATTTGACTATAATTAAGGTGGAAATTTGATGTTTTAACGCCGTGATCCATATCGAACACACTTTTTCCTATTGCGCCAACATACCCCCTTCCATTCACGTAGTCAGCAGTAATATTTATTTCTGAGTTACTTTTTGCACTAGATGCTCTTGACACCGCATAAATTATGTATGCTAGGAACATGATGCCTCCAATGATTGCAACACCAATAAAGATTGGCTGTAAAGCATCAGCATTTGCTATAATCATGCTTTTCACCTCCTCGCAATCTAATTTTAGATAATTCATTTTAACCTGTTACAGGTTAAAAGTCAATACCCTATTTCAGATTGTCTTACAATAGCTGTGAGGTGATTTGATGTATAGGCGTATACGGGATTTGCGGGAAGATAAGGATTTGAAACAGCGGGAAATGGCGACAATTTTAGACATGTCGCAAACGGGATATTCAAAATATGAAACAGGCGAAAACGACCTACCTACAGCAATTTTGAAAAAGTTGGCTATGTTTCACAAGGTGAGCGTAGATTATATTTTGGAATTAACGGATGACCCGAAGCCGCTTATGAGGCGGTAAGAATTTGCATGAAAATGTTTACGATGCGTAATTGTAGGGGCGGCTTGTAGCCGCCCGTTTTATTATGACTGAGATGTATGCGTTGCAAGCAATGGGTTTCTACTGGAGGCAAAATGCCGCCCCTACAAATTAGCTTCGATATACTATTGAATATCGATTAGCTTACAAGTTTTTATAAACTTTGATGCTGTGTAGCTTTGTATCTTGTGGGCCTTGGAAGTTCATTGAATATTCGTGCATCATTTTAATGTGGTCAAATGTGTTTGTGCAAATTCGTTCACCGGGGGCTATTATTGGTATGCCGGGGGGATAGGACATTGCGGCTTCGGCACAAACCCTGCCAAAAGACTGATTAAAGGGGATTACTTCTGTTTCATGTCCGCCAAAATAGGCTTCACGGGGGGTTAGTACCATTTTTGGAAATGGGGGCTTTGATTTTGGATGCGGAATGTGTCCGCCTTTGCTGTAAGTCGAAAAGACTGATTTTGCGGCATTTATTAGCTTGTCAACAGTTTCTTTGGTGTCGCCGATGGTGATTAATGCAAGCACGCCAAAGAAAAAGGACATTTCCAGCTCAATATTATGGGGCGCACGGCGCAAGTCTTGCATTAGCTGGCGGCCTATTATGCCGCACTCTTTGCTTGAAATAACCAATTTTGTGGGGTCAAAGCCATCAATGCTCATAACCTTGCAGCCGCCGACTTTATTTAGCTCTTGGCGGGCGTAATTTGCAAGCTGGATAGTGCGGCGCACGTGCTCTTGCCCGTTTAACGCCATTTCCCGCCTTGCCGTGTCCAATGATGCCAGCAAAATATAGGATGGGGATGTGGTTTGCAAATATGCGAGTAATTCTCTTATTTTGTGATGCTGCAACGGTTTTTCGCCGCGGACTTCCCGCTCGCCGTCCCGCACCAAAAGGGTGGAGGACTGGGTAAAAGATCCCGACATTTTGTGAGTGGAAATTGCAGACATATCGCAGCCAGCTTCCATTGCAGAAAGCGGTAAAGAGCCTTTTTCACCAAAATATAAATGCCCGCCATGTGCTTCATCCGCTAAAACAAGGACATCACGCCTACGGCAGACTTCCACAATTTTTATAAGCTCGGACACGACACCAAAATACGTGGGGTTTACAACAAAAACAGCCTTAATTTCGGGGTCGGCATCAAGTGCCGCCTCTACATCTGCCGCCTTTATCCCAAAAGCAAAATCCCATTCGCCGCTATGCTCTGGCTCTATATAAACAGGCACAGCCCCTGTAAAAATTAGACCAGCCAGCACCGATTTGTGTACATTGCGGGGGACTAAAATTTTGTCATTTGGCTTGCAAACGGCCATTATCATTGCCTGCACCCCGCCTGACGTGCCATTGATGAGAAAATACGCCGCATCTGCGCCGTGGGCGTCTGCCGCCAGCTCCTCCGCCAACTTAAAAGGGCCTCGGGGGTCGTGGAAGTGGTCAAGGTCGCTGGTTAAGGTAAGGTCAATGTCAAGCACATTTTGCCCGATGAAATCACGAAAAGCAGGGTCGCAAAACCTACCCTGCTTGTGGGCTGGAACATGCATTGGCACAATGCCGTCTGTATTATATTTCAACAATGCTTCAAAAATGGGGGCTTTTGTGTGGTCAAGTTTCATAATTTCCTCCGATGATAGTTAGGGCAATTTTCTCTCTGGGTCGGGGTACACCTTTTCCATGCCATATTTATCCTTTTTATCAAGCGCACGGATAATCGGTATCATTATCATACACACAAACCCTGCGGCAAGCCCGTTGTTGTAAAGGTTTTGACCCCAATGGAAATAACCGATGCTTGTAACAAAGCCAAAATGCACCATGCCGATTAAAAGTCCCCAACGCCAGCCAAAAAAGCGCACAGCGGGCGAAAGGCATGTTCCCCAAAAGGCGGCAGTCCAAATGGCGTGCCCTGTTTGGGCTGTAGAAATATATGTTAAAAAATTCATGCCATCAGCGAAAAAGTACGGATTGGCGAAAAAGCGGACGATTCCGCCTAAAAATACGCCGCCTATGATGACGGACGCATTTGCGACGGTTTTTCCGAAGCCACCCCAGCCAACCATGGAAATTATTGCGCCCACAATAAGCCCGTTTAAATGAACAACGCCAAAACCAAGGGTTACGGTCAAAGCTAATATGCCTAAAAAGCCCATTGCAAGATAGACTGTACCTTGCCCGTATTTTGCATAAAAATTATTTACAAACTTTGAGTCGCTGGCTTTGAGGTACAAAATTTGCTTGATATTTTGCAGGCTGCCGCCAGATGCAAAGCCGATGCACAAGAAAAATAGCGTCAAAATTACTACATAAGCGTATAGTTCAAAATTATAGTAGCCGCTTCCAGGACCCACGTCCCACAAAGAATACCGTACAGGGCCAAATTGCTCTACCCCCATGGTGTTGTACAAAAGGGCAATGGCGATGGCTATAAGACCTGCTCCCCACCCCACATTATAAAGGTTTAGCCCCTCGTGACTTTTGCGGGTAAAAACTGACATTGCATTTATAATAAAGCCAAAAAACACACCCATAAATGCCCCGAGGATAATACTTCCCGTTGTGCCAATAACTGCTACAATTTCAGGAATAAAAGCAGGTTGGCTTACAACGGGGGCAAGGCAAAGACTAAAAATAGCCATGGTTACATGCTGTTTATATTCCTGTTTTGTGAAAACGCTGTACAGATATGCGCCAAGTAGTATCGGAAAGGTATTGGCGGGATTTTTGCCCATAAGCCCGAAGCCAAGAGCAAGGGCAAGTGCTGCCATTTGAGGTCCAGAACCCTCCAGCCGTGCGAATTTTAATGCTCCAAGGGACAAAAGTGCTGTTAAGCCCGCATTTACAAAGGCAGGCCCAATGCCTGCCAGCGCAACATAATCTGTCGCAAGCAAGGCAGGGCTTGTGAAGATTAGCCAAAGTCCGTTTGCAATGTGATTAAGTCCATCAGCACCATGTTGTAGAAACGCAACAACTACACCATATGTGATGGTTAGGGCAATTAAAGCCCCCCAAACTCTATATGGAGCGAAAATCTTGCTTTGTAAAATATTCTCAGACATTTTATTCACCTCAAAAATTGTATTACATGAATATAGCACAAATGGCACAGATTTTCAACAGCTTTTGCCAAATATTGCTTGATTTATTTGTTGATGCATTGTATAATGAATTTGAATTATAGCGAATTGACTTAAAAATTATCACGCAAAGCATGAAAGTTATTTTTAAGTTAAATGAGCGACTCACAACATTTGGAGGCGGCTATGGAGAATTTTTTGGCATACAAAATAAAAACATTCAAAAATATAGATATAGATGTAATTGACGAAATCCAGCTTCGGGCTTTGGTTGACGATGCTTTGACGCTGGTAGGAATACCAAATCCAGAATTGCGTGACGGAGTTTTGTATCCTTTTTTGGAAAATGTGATTTCTAACGGTATTCTTCCAAATACTCATTGCTCCGATATTTTGCATTTGTGTCTTGGTGATAGCGGCTTATATTATAAACTTGGTGAATTTTCTGATGCGGTATTTAGACGGGCATTTTGCAGTCTAATAATAGCCGCAATTTTGGACGCAAATACCAAAAACAAATTCTTATCTGTAGACACAATCGACCTTGCCTTTGTTTCTGTGCTGGATTATTTAGAAAAAGAAATAGACACACGTGGATATGTGTCTGAAAAAGGTTGGGCTCACGCCATGGCGCATGGTGCAGATATGTTGCAATGCTTGGTGCAAAGCCCGCAAATAGACGATGGGAAGTTTTTAGATATTTTGTCCGTTATAGAAACATGCCTTTTTAAAGACACTGCAACATATATAGACCAAGAGGAAGAACGCTTTGTTGGCGTAGTAAAAGCTATGATGGACAAAGGCTTGCAAGGAACTGTGATAGAACGCTGGATAACCCTAATGCTATCCCGTATGGCAAACCTTTATGATGCAGAAGGTCTTTCATATCGTTATTATCGTGCAAATGTGAATGTTACCAATTTTTTGAAAGCATTGTACTTCCGCCTAAAAATTGACGGTGAGCGTTTGAAGTTGCGGGTCTTTATTTACGAAAGTGTCAAAAAACTACAAAAATTATATTCTGTGTAATATAAAACACCTTGCTAAATTAGCAAGGTGTTTGTTTTGACTATTTAAACCAAATATGAAAAATTCTTTTAGTCATGTCGCCAAAACCCGCTTTTTCAACAGCTTCTTCAGCAATTAGGGCGGTGCGCCCAATCTCTTCGCCCTCATAGGTGTAAATAATTTCACCAACGGATGTGCCTATTTCAACAGGGGCTGCTATGTTTTCAAAAAGCGTAATTTGCGCTTCGAGCTCGCTATTATTGCCCTTTTCGGTTACATTGCTGATAAGCTCTTGTACCATAGCGGCAACTGTTGGATTTTTGCCTTTTGAAACCTGCACCTCTCCAACAACGGTGCCTGAAAGCTCGCCCTTTACTACTTTAAAATTTGCAAAGCCGTAATCCAACATCTTTTTTGCTTCGCCAAAACGGATGTCAGAGCTGTTTGCGCCCATAACGACGGCGATAAGCTCCATATCCCCACGTATTGCGGTAGCGGAAAGGCAGTACAAGGCATCCCCTGTCGAGCCTGTTTTTAAGCCGGTTGCACCTGTATATTGCCGTACTAATTTGTTTGTGTTTGTCAGTCCAAATTCACTTTCGCCGCGGGCTGTTTTATGAATTATTGTGTCCATCCAAATTGTTGCTTTTTCTTGTACCTCGGGGTATTTTGTTATAAGCTCACGGGACATGACGGCAATATCTTTTGCGGTGCTAAAATGCCCAGCAGCATCAAGACCGCAAGCGTTTTTAAAGCTGGTGTCCGTCATGCCCAGCTGTTGTGCCTTTTTGTTCATTAAGTCTACAAAACTTTCTTCGCTTCCAGAAATAAATTCAGCAAGAGCAACTGCGGCATCGTTTCCGCTGGCAATGACTACGGATTTTGTCAAATCCCGCACTGTTTGCTTTTCGCCTGCTTCAAGATAAACTTGACTGCCGCCCATGCCTGCTGCATGTTCGCTTGTGGTTACCACATCATCCCAACTTATGCGGTTTTGCGCTACTGCTTCATAAATTAGCAGCATGGTCATCACTTTGGTAACAGAAGCTGGCGCGCGACGCTCTGTGGCATTTTGCTCAAAGATAATTTCACCGCTGCTGGCTTCCATAATGACAGCAGAATTTGCGTCAATGGTTAGCGCAAGGGGCGCGCGACGCTCATTTGCAAAGGTTGTGCTTGGTGTCAAAATAAATACCGCTAACACAACCGCCAAAATTTGTGTTATTTTTCGTTTCATATTATCGCTCCTTTTATTTCGGGTTTATTCTATTATTTGCAAATTCACTTTGACAAACCTCGGAAAATTTTGTATAATGTTGTTTTGGAGTGATGCATTTATGAATATTGTGCTATACCAGCCTGAAATACCCCATAATACAGGAGCAATAGGTCGGACATGCCTTGTGGCGGGAGCGAAATTGCATCTTATACATCCGCTTGGCTTCATTTTAAGCGAGAAACATCTTGCCCGAGCGGGGATGGACTATTGGGATAAAATCGATGTAACCGAATACACAAATTTTGATGATTTTTTGACAAAAAACACCGATGCAAAAATATTTTTAGCAGAAACACGTGGCGCAATACCTTATACCGAAGCGAAATTTGAAAACAATGATTTTATCGTGTTTGGATGTGAAACAAAGGGCTTGCCGAATTGGATGCTTGACCAATACGCCGATAAAATAATCAGTATTCCGATGAAAAAAGACAGCCGTTCGTTAAATTTAAGTGTAACTGTGGGTATAATCCTATATGAAGCCCTGCGTCAAACGGGCTTTGAAGGACTAATTTAGAATACGGTATTTTGAAGGTGTAAACACAGATGAGGAGATATTTATGTGCGGATTTATAGGCTTTACAGGCAACAGAGAAGATAGGAGAGATGTGGCAGAAGCTATGTCTGCAAAAATTTGGCACCGTGGACCAGATGGAGAAGGGTATTTTTTTGAAGATAATATAAATTTTGGTTTCCGCCGCCTGTCATTTTTAGATTTAACACATGGTAGCCAGCCCATGACAACGCATTGCGGACGATACACTATTGTATTTAACGGCGAGATTTATAACTATCGTATTTTGCGCACTCAATTAGAAGAAAAAGGACGCACTTTTGCAACAAAGTCCGACACAGAAGTGCTTTTGCAAATGTATGCAGAATATGGGCAAGAGATGCTTACTCAGTTGCGGGGCATGTTTGCTTTTGTTGTGTACGATAAAGAAAGCGGCGACATTTTTGCTGCCCGAGATTTTTTTGGTATAAAGCCATTTTATTACGGTATTTTTGGCGGGGAATTGCTTTTTGGCTCGGAAATAAAAGCATTTTTGCCGCATCCTGACTTTGAAAAAGAGATTAATCCTGCTGCCTTGGCGGGATATTTGGCATTTCAATATTCTCCGCTTGAAGAAACGATGTTCAAAGGGGTGTACAAGCTGCAGCCAGCGCATTTTATGCGGTTTAGCGGCGGCAAGCTGCATATAGAGAGGTATTGGCAAGCAGAATTTGAAGGCAGGAAAATAGAGGGCAGAGGGAAAAATGCAGAAGTAGCTCTATCAAGTGCGGTTGAGGAGATTGACGCTGTGCTGGGCGAATCTATTAACATGCATTACAGCATGAGCGATGTCCCTATCGGTACATTTTTGTCAAGCGGCGTTGACAGCTCTCTTTTGGCGGCACGCTTTGGCGGCGAAAAGTCCTTTACTGTCGGGTTTGATTATGATGGATATAACGAAATTGAATATGCCGCAGAGCTGTCGGCGGACTTGGGGCTTACTAACCACAACCGCCTAATAACAACGGCAGAATATTGGGACAGCTTGGGCAAAATTCAATATCATATGGACGAACCTTTGGCAGACCCAGCAGCCGTTGCCCTTTATTTTGTGTCTGAAACAGCGGCGCAGCATGTAAAAGGTGTATTAAGCGGCGAGGGAGCAGACGAGCTTTTTGGCGGATACAATATTTATCAAGAGCCACGCTCCCTTCGCCCAATGAAAATTTTTCCAAAATTTGTACGGCGCGGGCTTGGGGCTGTTGCTTCAAAACTGCCCGTATTTAAAGGGCGCAACTTCTTTATACGTGCCTCTCAAAGCCTTGAGGAGCGTTATATAGGTAATGCAAAGATGTTTACAGAAAAAGAGCGTGAGACAATTTTGAAGGATAAGACCCATTTTGTGCCTTCCCATCAAATAACCGCACCATATTTTACAAAAATGCCAAAAAAATACGACGATGTTACAAAAATGCAACAGCTTGACATACAGATGTGGATGGTTGGCGACATTTTGCTAAAAGCCGATAAAATGACCATGGCGCACTGTTTGGAAGGAAGAGTACCTTATTTGGACAAAGAGGTCTTTAACGTGGCGGCAAAACTGCCTACAAAATTTAGAGTAACAAAAAAGGCAACAAAATACGCATTTAGACTGGCAGCAGCAAAGCATTTGGATGAAAAATGGGCAAAAAAACGCAAACTGGGTTTTCCTGTACCCATACGGCTTTGGCTTAAAGAGGCAATATATTACGCCCGTGTTAAATCGGCATTTGAATCCGATGCTTCAGCACAATTTTTTAACACAGAAGCTATTGTAGCATTGCTTGATGCGCACAAGTTGGGCAAAGCTGACAATAGCCGCAGAATTTGGACGATATATATGTTTTTGCTTTGGTATGACGAATTTTTCGCATAGAGCGGCTATATTTCACGCTCGTTGGGGGATGCAGTATGAACTTTGAAAACGTTTTTTTGCAATACCAAAAAATGATATACAACCTTGCTTGGCGGATTATGGGGAACAAAGAAGATGCCGAGGATATAACCCAAGAGGTTGCTATGAAAATCTATCGCAATTTGCACAAATGCAAAGGCGAGGGGTTTTTGTCGGCTTGGATTGGAAAAATTACGCATAATACTTGCATGGATGTACTTCGGCGTAAAAAAGGAAAGTACACAACTTCTCTTGATGATGTTGTTGAGCTTGGGGACGGCGAAGTTCAAGTGCAAATGCAAGACAACGAAGCAAGCCCCGAAGAACTTCTTTTGCAAAAAGAAATAAGCGGGCAAATTGAATCTGCATTGCAAAAGTTACCCCCTGAATTTCGTTCGCTGGTGGTTCTTCGTGATGTAAATGGATATAGCTATGAAGAAATTGCTGAAATTTTAGACTTGCCCAAAGGCACAGTGAAATCTCGTATTTTCCGTGGTCGTATCAAGCTAAAAGATATTTTATTGCGGGAACAAATTATATGAGATTTGCGTTAGTAATGTAGAGGTGATTTTTGTGAAGAATTGGGACGAAATTTTGTCGCTGTATATAGATGATGAGCTGGATGAGCAGCAAAAGGCTGAGCTTGAAGCGAAACTTGCTGCAGAGCCTGTTTTGCGTGCAAAATACGAGAACCTATTGTCTGTTACACAAACATTAAAATCTTTGCCAGAGGTAGATTTGCCTTTTGGCTTGCATGAGAAAATTATGAATTCTACCAAAACGGCTTCTAAAAGAACAACAAAGCCTTTTGTGCGGCGTGTCGCTGGCTATGGTACGGCAGTAGCAGCGGCATTACTCGTAGCACTTTATTTCGTGATAGGTAATTCAAACAATTTGCTGTCGCCGGAACCGGAAGCATTTGCAAGCCTAGAGGCTTCATTAGCGGACGATGAAATATATATAACTCAAGCCGACACGCTTCCAATTACAGCCCGAAATTTTGACGATACTTATGCATTTGGCGGGGACTTTGATGAAGCCGACCAAGCAGAAGTTTTTGAAAGCGAGCGTTCAGATTTGGCAGAATTACTTATGGCTACTGCTTTGGCAGATGCATTAGGCTCTGAATTAGTTGCGGAGGTAGTTGCAGAAGGCATTGCAGAACTTATTTCAGACGTAGAACTTATAGCTACCGACGCATTAGGTATGCTGGAGCAGACCGAAGTGTTGCGAAATCAATACAATGTCTCAAATTTAATTGTAATTTCTGTAAACGACTTACAGGGTGCGTTAAGCCTAATGGGTGCCCTTCCAATGAATGTGCTTAATGCAGAGCACAACGAGGAATATTCGATAATAACTGTTTCTTACGAAAATATTGACTTTGATCTAATATTTGAGCTTTTGAGCGTTTTTGCCGGCGATAGCGTCGAAAATATGTTAAATTTTGAGGAGCTGCGCAATAGCACCGAAGACTTTACGATATTATTGACTAATGCCGAATAAAACTCTTGCATTTTTTTGGCAAGTGTGATATAGTCATGGATGTGAAAATTCCATGAATTCAAATGAAAAATTGAAAGGAAAGTTTAAAAATGGCAAAAAACCAAACAAAAAGACGTGATAATTCAATCAAAATTGCAGTTATGATTTTTGTAGCATTTATTTTGGTTGTAGGCACTGGCTTGATTATTAATAACCGTGCTGTAAGCTATGTTGCAACTGTGGACGGTACACGCATCCCAATATCTCATTTTAATTATCAATGGCATCAATTACTTGAAGACGAGCAGGTTTTTGAACTTATCGGCTGGTTGGGCTGGGATTTTGTGGACGATGCCGCACTTCACGGCATGGTAGAGCTTCATGCAGTTACTGCACGTGCTGACGAGCTTGATGTAAGCCTTAGCAGAGAGCAAATTGACGCAGTAACGCAAAGTGCAAGGGCTGATTTTGATAGCGGAGATTTTTTTAGCGAAATAGGTTTTTCGAGGTCATCTTTTGTAGATTTTATGCTTATGATGGCTCTTTATAACGAGATTTATGTATATATTACATCACAGTATGAAGTGCCAGAGACGGTAACTGCAAACGCTTTAGCTGAATACATTTGGGAAAATATTGATAGATATACCACCGCATTTGTTTTTGCCGTGCAAGTAGACAGCGAAGAAGAAGCTAATGAGCTTTTTGCGCGTTTTGTTGATGGTGAAGCAATTACGGATATTTTGTACGAACTCGACGAAACTAACGACGATGGAGAAGTCATCATTAGAAATGCTGCCAACACTCATTTACATTTAGATGACTTTTTAGAGCTTCTTGAAATGGGAGTTGGAGATTTTACTGAGGTTATTGGACTTAGAGATGGTCTTTTTGGGTTTTTTCAAATAGAGCGTCTTGAAATCGAAGAACCTAGCGAAGAGACCATTGAGACTATCAGTGCGCAAGCAGAGTGGGCGGTGCGCCACGAGCATTTTAGAAATTTTGCCGACCTTTGGGTTGACCAAGCAACGGTTGCAAGAAACACAAGAGTTTTGCCATATCCGCCAGAAATTGAATGGGATTTTGACGACATTTTGGAGGATTTAGAGATAGAAGATTTGGGGATAGATGAATAATGGAATTTATTGTAAAGGCTGAGAACTTGGTGTACAAATACGTTGCACCGTCTTCGTCTGATGAAAATAGTGCAGGGGACACCACGGATGCTGGTGTCCCGCTTCTTGCATTAAACGGTATAAATGTTGGGATAAAAAAAGGTGAGTTTGTGGCTGTGCTGGGGCATAACGGTTCTGGAAAATCAACATTTGCAAAACATATAAATTGTTTGCTGCAGCCTACGTCTGGCATGGTTTGGGTCAATGGTATTTCTACTGCTGACGAAGAGACCATCTGGGACATACGTCAAAGCGTTGGAATGGTTTTTCAAAACCCCGATAACCAAATAATTGCCACTATTGTGGAAGAAGATGTGGCTTTTGGCCCAGAAAATTTAGGAATCCCACCATCAGAAATCCGCAAAAGGGTGGATGAAGCCCTTGCCACGGTAGGCATGAGCGAATTTGCAGGCAACCCTCCGCACCATCTTTCGGGCGGACAAAAACAGCGAGTCGCCATTGCAGGGATTCTTGCTATGCGCCCAGACATTATTGTGCTTGACGAGTCAACAGCAATGCTTGACCCCAACGGACGCAAAGAAGTTATGAAAGTAGTAAAACAACTTAATGAAGAAGAAGGCATTACTATTGTTTTTATCACGCACTATATGGATGAGGCTGCTCTTGCCGACCGCGTTATTGTGGTTGCTGACGGCAAAATTGTTATTGAAGGCACACCTGCAGAGGTTTTTTCGCAAATTGATGAGTTAAAAGCTATTGGACTTGATGTGCCGCAAGCAGCAGAAATTGTACACAAACTGCGTAATCATGGCATAAATTTGCCGCAAGGGGTAGTAACGCCACAGCATTTAGTAGAGGAATTAGAAAAATGTCTATTGAAATAAAAGACTTGTGCCATGTTTACAGCAAAGGCACGACTTTTGCAAAAAACGCGTTAAACAATATAAACTTGACCATCAAAAAAGGCGATTTTGTAGGGCTTATTGGACACACGGGCTCGGGAAAGTCTACTTTGGTTCAGCATTTAAATTCATTGTTAAAACCAAGCAGCGGACAAATTTTGCTTGATGGGGAAGATATAAATGCAGACAAATCCCGCCTTAAAGCTATCCGAACGAAGGTTGGGCTGGTTTTTCAATACCCCGAGCATCAACTTTTTGACATGACGGTTTACAAGGATGTATCTTTTGGTCCAAAAAATGCTGGGCTTTCTGAGGAAGAGATTAAAGAGCGTGTAGAATCTGCATTAGAAATGGTGGGAATTGCGCCAGAGCTATATGAAAAATCTCCATTTGAGCTTTCGGGCGGACAAAAGCGACGTGTAGCTATTGCGGGTGTGCTTGCCATGCGCCCGGAGGTTTTGGTGCTTGATGAACCTGCTGCGGGACTTGACCCAAGGGGTCGTGATGAAATTTTAAACCAAGTAAAACAAATGCATGAAACATTAGGCATCACTGTTATTTTGGTATCACATAGCATGGAAGACATTGCCCGCCTTGTAAATAATATTTTGGTGATAAATAAAGGCGAGATTGTGCTGCAAGGTACGCCAACAGAAATTTTTTCAAAAGTAGATGAACTGGAAGACATAGGGCTTTCGACTACCCAGTCTGCCTATATTGCCCGTGATTTGCGTCAAAAAGGCTTTGCTCTGCCTGAAAATATTTTTACTGTGGACGCTGTGGTTGATGCTATACTTGACGAGCTAAAAAAGAGGTAAGTGTTATGGAAATGACTTTTTGTTCTACCCATGAAGTGGACGAGAGCTTGGTGAGATACGTTGTGATAGTTGCTTGCTATGACGGGAAATGGATTTGGGTAAAAAATAAAAAACGTGCATGGGAGCTGCCCGGCGGAAAAGTCGAAACTGGTGAAACGCCATTAGATGCTGCGAAAAGAGAGCTTTTTGAAGAAACAGGTGCAATGAAATTTGACATTGAGCTAATTTGTGGATACAAAATCAATAATTTAGGCACATTGCATTTTGACGGTATGTTGTTTTTTGCTGATGTACAAGAAATTGGCGAGCTACCAACTTTTGAAATTGAAAAATTGAGTTTTTTTGATGAAATGCCACAGAGCAATGAGTTGTCGTTTCCTAAATATCACCCCGAACATTTTAATAAGGTTAGAGGTAAAAAATGTTAAAAGTTACCATTGGGCAATATTATCCCGCACAATCATTTATTCATAGACTAGACCCCCGCATGAAGCTGTTATGCACCATGCTTTTTATTGTATTTTTGTTTTTTGTAAACAATTTTTTGGGATATGCGATGGCATTCGTTCTTCTTGCCACGGTAATAAAGGTGTCGAAAGTGCCGCCAAAATTTTTGTTGCGAGGCTTGCGGGCTATTATTTTTATTATAATTTTTACCGCAATTTTAAATATTTTTTTCACAGCAGGCGAAACCATTGTTTTTGAATGGCGGTGGATGCGCATTTCGCAAGAAGGCTTGTTAAATGCTGCCCGTATGGCTTTGCGTCTTACTATGCTAATAATCGGTTCATCAATCTTGACACTTACCACAACCCCAATTCAACTAACCGATGCCATAGAATCGGCATTAAAACCGCTTAAAAAAATACGTGTGCCAGCGCATGAAATTGCGATGATGATGACCATTGCTCTGAGATTTATTCCTACCCTCATAGAAGAAATGGACAAAATAATGAAAGCGCAAATGGCTCGGGGGGCAGACTTTGACACGGGCGGTATTATTAAAAAAGCACGGAGCTTAGTACCGCTTCTAGTGCCGTTATTTATATCAGCTTTTCGCCGAGCAGAGGATTTAGCATTAGCAATGGAATCTCGTTGCTATCGTGGCGATATTGGCAGAACACGTATGAAACAAATGCGGTATGCCTTGCGGGATTTGGCGGCATTTATAATCATTTTGAGCTTTATTGCGGGGATTTTTGTGCTTAATCATGTTGCCGCTGTTTACGGCATTTGGTAAATAAATATGGGAATTTTACTTAAAGTTGCATACGATGGAACCAATTATGCGGGCTGGCAAATACAAAAAAATGACATAACGGTTCATGGCGTGTTACATGATGCAATTAAGCAAATTTTGAATGGAAGTGATTTTTCACTTCTTGGTGCAAGTCGTACAGATGCTGGGGTTCATGCGCTTGGTCAATGTGTACATTTGATGCCAGAGAATTTAAATATACCTGTCGAGAGGCTTCCGTATGCGCTAAATTCTGTTTTGCCAAAGGACATTGCGGTTTTAGATTCTAAAATTGTGTCCGATGATTTCCATCCCATTAGGGACGCTATTTCTAAAACATACATTTATAAAATCTGGAATAAAGCATACCGCAACCCGCTTTTGCACAACTATTCAGCTCACATTTCAAAGGGGCTTGATGTTGAATTGATGCAGGAGTCTTGTATTCATTTTGTTGGTAAACACGATTTTGCAGCTTTTTGTGCTACGGGGTCAAGCGTTAAAACGACTGTGCGGGAGATTTTTTCGCTAAAAATTTCTAACAGCAATGGCTTGATAGAGATTTTTGTAAATGGCAACGGTTTTCTTTATAATATGGTGCGCATAATTGCGGGTACGCTTGTCGAAGTTGGATTGGGTAAAATCAACCCAAACACAATACCTGCCATAATTGCATCATGCGACCGTAACAAAGCGGGAAGAACCATGCCGCCACAAGGGCTAACATTGATAGAAGTTGAGTATAACAAACCCGAAAATGGGCGGCAAATGCCACCCATACGGTCGTTTGACTTTCTTTAGATTGCACTGTGAGTGAACGCTACAATTTGACTGATTGGAATTTCGGTTACAGCTCCAAGCAAGCTGCCCCATGGTCCAAAGCCGAAGTCATAGCCTAAACCGCCACGACTGCACATGCCGCCACCCCATGTCATATCGAATGGGCCAAAAGGTCCGTTCAATGGGCAAGCTGGTGGTGCGCCGATACGGCTGATTAATCTCACGATATTCTCATCGACACATGCCAAGACACCGGTAAAACCTGCGCCAGATGGGCCGCCAGAAGATGTGAAGATTGTTACGGTTTTGCCTACATAACGAGCCATGTCGGCGAACATTTCAAATCTTTCCATACGCATATTTTTTCCTCCTTCCGTTTGGGGCTCTTCCCCTTATGTCATATATTATGAAGGCTTGGGATAATGTGTTACAAGCCAAAAGAGAAAGTGGAGGGTGGATTTTGACTATTAAGAATGTATTGGTGCATGAAAGCAACAAAGAAATACCGCACGATGCCTTTGACGAAGAAAAAGAGAAAATGATAAAATATATTACGAAGCATGGGGCCGTTCAGGTCGATGCTTTTATTACATTGATAAAGAAAGCCTTTGTGGAAAAGGGTGCGGTTTGTGATTTTCAAATAATCTTGCCTATTGACAAAGCTGTGCCAAATCTTGGTCGTCCAAAGTATAATTTTTATACTGCTTATCGTATAGAAGGATGCATCATGTCCAAATATCAAGGTCATTTTTTGCCGCCAAAAAGCCGCTATAAAGAATTAGAAGAGGAAATACGAGCAGAATTGGAAGAAATTGAAAAAGAGGGAAAAAGAAAGTAATGTGATATAGTAAAAAGCAGATAATTTTAAACACCCCACCATTGATTTTGGTGGGGTGTTTTGTGTTATTTTGGTAGTTTAATGAGATTTTCTATGTATAGCTGATTTAAAGCCATCATTGTGCCCAGCTTGCCGTGATGCCACGTTAAACCGCCTTGCACGTAAATGTCGTATGGCGGGCGAACGGGACCGTCGGCAGAAAGCTCAATGGTCGAGCCTTGAGTAAATGCACCAGCGGCAGAAATGAGAGGGTCAGCATAGCCCGGCATTTCAAAAGACGGCTCTGGGTCAAACATGGAGTCCACTGGAGAAGCCTTTTGTATACCACGGCAAAAAGCTATCATTTTTTCTGCCGAGCCAAGACGAATAACCTGTGGTGTGTCCGTGCGGGTAACAGATGCTGGCGGTGAGGTTTTAAAGCCAATGCGGCTAAAAACTTCGTCAAATAATATAGCTGTTTTAACAGAGGCACAAACCATGCTTGGGGCAAGGAAAAAACCCATAAGCATAGGTTTGTTTTGACCTAATGTTGCGCCTTGCGCCATTCCCATAGAAGGCGAAAATAGCTTGCGGGCAGCGTTTTCTACAAAAGTATGCCCTCCGGCAATATAACCGCCTGTTGGAGCAATGCCTCCGCCGGGGTTTTTAATAAGCGAGCCAACAACTGCGTCAACGCCTATATCAGTAGGCTCCAAACGCTCCACAAATTCGCCGTAGCAGTTATCAACCATTATTAAAACATCTTTACGGATATTTCGTACAAATTCTGTGATTTTTTTGATTTCTTCGATGGGAAAACCCGTCATAAAGCTATATCCCTTGCTGCGCTGTATGGCGACTACCTTGGTTTTTGCGGTAATTGCCTCTGCAAGTTTGTCGTAGTCTATGCCGCCACTAGGCAGTAAGTTTACTTGCTTATATACTACTCCATGCTCGATAAGCGAACCTTGAGTCGGAGTAATGCCGATTACTCTATGTAATGTGTCGTAGGGTTGTCCTGTTGCATAAACCAGTTCATCTCCGTGGCGCAGGCTTCCGAAAAAAGCTGTGGAAAGAGCGTGCGTACCGCTAATAAGCTGCATACGCACAAAAGCCACGTCAGCATTAAAAGTGTCGGCATACACTGCCTCCATAGCATCACGCCCAATATCTCCAACACCGTAGCCTGTTGTGCCTGCAAAGTGAGCTTCAGACACACCATTTTTAACAAAAGCTGCAAGCACCTTTGCTTGGTTGTGTTCGGCAATTTCTTCTACTTCTTCAAAGCGTGGCTTGGCGGCTTTTGCAACCATGTCCACAAATTCATAAATTTCGGGCTTTATGCCAAATTTTTCTGTAAAAATACCTTTTGTACTCATATAAAATCCTCCAATTTTTGGTTATATATATCAACCCAAACCGCCTGTGGCAGTTGGTGTTTAAACCATGTTATTTGACGTTTGGCAAAGCGGCGTGTAGCCTGCTTTATAGCGGCTATCGCCTCATCCAGCGAGCATTCACCTTGTAAATACCTTACTATTTCTTTGTAACCAATACCTTGCATGGAAACTAGGTTAGGGGAGTAGCCTGCATCCAATAACCCTTGAACCTCTGACACCAAACCATTTGCAACCATATCATCCACACGGCTGTTAATACGCTCATACAGCAGGGAGCGTTCGGCATCTAATAAAAAAACCTTTGCGTCATATGCAGGGCTTCTCGCTCTTTCTCGCTCATTATGCTCAGAAATTTTTTCACCAGTTGTTTGATTGTATTCGATGGCTCGAACAACCCGCTTTTTGTTGTTTTTATCAAGTTGTTTGGCGGAATTTGGGTCAACTTTTTGCAATATTCCCCAAAGTTCGTTGACACTTTTTTGCTCTAAACTGCGGCGAAGGTCGTGGTCGGCTGTTGTTTGGCTAAAATCTGCACCATATAGCAATGCGTTAATATAAAACCCAGTGCCGCCGCAAATTATAGGAACTTTGTTTCTAGCGGCAATCTCTTCAATTCGTCTTTTTGCCATTTGTGCAAAAATTGCTACATTGTAAGGTTCGTCGGGGTCTAACTCATCAATAAGATGATGGGGTATACCTTTCATTTCATTAGGCATTACTTTTGCTGTGCCAATGTCCATTTTGCGATAAATCTGCATAGAGTCAGCCGAAATAATTTCGCCGCCAATGCTTTGTGCCATAGCAACGGTAGCTGCGGACTTACCCGTTGCCGTTGCCCCGCCAATAATTATAATTTTTTGCATCATAATTTTCTCATCCTTTGCAGGACTCTTTTGACTTCGTTATTGTCTATCGGCATTTCGGAAATTTCTTCTAAAAATAGGCGGTACCGTTTAATTTTTTCTTGGATGGCGGCATAATTAACGCCACGGTCAGCATTGTCTTCATCAAAAACACCACGCATTGTTAGCTTGTCGTGAATTTCCTGCGAGCGTTCAATTAGCTCAGCGGGCAGACCAGCCATTTTTGCCACATAAATACCATGACTTTTATTTGTGCCGCCACGCACTATTTTCCATAGAAACTTGATGTCTTCACCATTTTTTTCTATGTCCATAGAAAGATTTATAACCCCGTCAACCTTACCTTCAGCCGCAACAAGTTCGTGGTAATGAGTGGCAAAAAGCGTGATAGCACCGATTTTTTTAGAAATATGCTCTATTGTTGCCATTGCGATGGCAAGCCCGTCTGTTGTGCCTGTGCCGCGTCCTACTTCATCCAGCAAAATAAGGCTTTGGTTGGTTGCGTTGTCGATGATATGGGCGACTTCACTCATTTCAACCATAAAGGTGGATTGACCACGAGCCAAATTGTCTGCCGCACCAACACGGGTTAAAACAGAGTCGCAAATTGTGATATTTGCAAAGGCGGCAGGG
>Ga0123352_10000815_pt1 | contig 39208 bp, 35 predicted proteins | sample TergutLab28metaG_FD_89700 | JGI IMG/M metagenome (GOLD analysis project Ga0123352, IMG submission 89700) | Labiotermes labralis P1 segment gut microbial communities from Petit-Saut dam, French Guiana - Lab288 P1 | ecosystem: Host-associated > Arthropoda: Insects > Digestive system > Gut ... | reverse complement strand
CTTGCTGTCTTGAAGAATATGTCGATCGGACGTTTGAGCATCAAAAAGAAAATGATGAAAGCCGCTCGCGATCCTCTCTTCCTCCAGCTTCTCTTGTTTCAATAGTAAATGCTGTTGCCCTGTCTAGCACCCTGCCATCTAATGAGAGTGTCACTACTTGCCTGGGAATCGTTTTTCCGCAGCTTTTAAGGGCTTTTTGCGCCGCTTCTGCAATACCGGCACAACAGGGAACTTCCATGCGGACGACTGTGATTGATTGAATGTCATTTGCGGCTAGAATTTGCGTGAGTTTTTCAGCATAGTCTGCATCATCCAGCTTCGGACAGCCGATGATGATAGTTCGACCTTGGATATAGTCTTCGTGGAAATTGCGATACGCAAAGGCGGCGCAATCAGCCGCGATGAGCAGATGCGCGTTTTGGAAAAATGGTGCGGCGGGATTTACAAGCTGAATTTGAATCGGCCACTGCTTGAGTTCGGATCCTGTGCTATACGGGCGGGACGACCCCGCTCCTGCGTGTTCTACAGTGGGGCAATGTAGGGACGGGGTTTTCCATTCCGAGGTGCTAGGAGCACCACTCGCTATAGATTGCGGAGCGTCGAGGTCACCGCTCTCTACAGGCTCAAAAGAGATTGCGTCTGTTGGGCAAAGGGGTAGGCATTTGCCTAATCCGTCGCAATGGTCTGTATACACCAGTGTCGCTTTTCCGTCTATCAGTCGGAGTGCGCCTTCCTGACAAGCGTTCACGCAGAGACCACAGCCCGTACAGAGGTCTTCATTGATTTTGATTCTCTGTCTTGCCATTCATAACATTCCTTTCGCTATCTGCTTCCGGTTTCTTCCGAAGCCACTTTTGCAAACCGCCTATCGAAGCATGGTATCCTTCTAGTCTTTGCTTTTTTCCATCTGCACCTACAAGGGTAATCCGATAGCGATTTCCGCGACCGGTTTTTATGATTTTGCACTTTTCAAGCCGCACAATGTAGTCTCTCCGCACTGCAATGACCGCGGGAGAGGCCCCCATAATAAACCAGCCCGAAGATTGATAGATCGGCTTGATGATGTTATGCTTCTTCATTTCCTCACGGAAACAAAATCCGAGAAACTTTTCTTGTTTTACAAGCAGATATAGGCCGGGCAAGGCAAAGGGCGATAGGAAAGCTATTAAAATCAGAGCGAGACCAATGGGGCCGATTACACCGAGCAGAAGCAGCTCAGAAAACGTGGTGTCTTCCCGAAGAAAGAACACCGCTCCAACGCCGAGCAGAAGAATCCCCACGCCGATGCCGATTATGGCGGCGGTTTTTATCACACTCAAATAGTAGAGCGTGAATTTTGTAATCGGGCGGCTTTGATCCATAGCACTCTCCTGCTTGCTATTTTATCACATCCAGCTTACCATACGCAAAACAGTTTTACAATGAGTAAAAGCCCTCTGGGTCATGCTCTAAAATAGTTGTTTAAACGTGTGTCCCCCGCCTACGGCGAGGGACACACAAGCCAGCTTCAGCTAAAATAGAACATGACCAGCCCTCTGTCTGATTAGCACAGAGGACTTTGTTTTCAGGAAGCAGATGGGGCGGATGATCCCACCCCTATACCACCTCACACTTACCCTCGATAGCGGGCGCGAAACCAGTTGTGGCGACCGTCTCCGCGGAAGTATAGATAGTTTGAGTCCCGCGCAAAGGGTGGATACACCTTTGCCGCTTCGCCCCTATCCCACGCCTCTAACACATAGATCACCACCTCACGGATTGCGTCTGTCACGGGAAATCCAGAGCGATAGCCAACAAACTGACCGCGGGCGGTTACGATCTGGCGGATGGAGCTTCCGTATCTGCCATTATCTAGGCGGTTTAGGACTGTCCACACAATGAGCATTTGCTCATTGCGGGAAACACCGCGTCCTTCGCCCCATACCATGCGGGACAGGGTGGTGACATCCTGATCTGTCCACCTGCGGGGCGGTGGAGGAGCCGGTTCTAGCGTGTCCATTATGTCTGGTGCTTTCTCTTCCCAGACGATGGACATAGTCTCTATCTCATGCTCTACCTCACACGCGTCAACTTCATATGCCGCACTGACTTGCGCCAGTCCCAATAGGGCAAATGTCCCCACTGCAAGGCATATACATTTGAGTTTGTTCATCTTAGATCCTCCTGTAAGCGTAATTCGTTTATGGCCTCCTTTGTGATTCAGATTGAGTTTACCCATTTCCAATTATTTCAAGTCTGAGATAAAAAATCTATCCAAGTGAGTCGTATGCCCTGGGGCGAAAGTGGTCGCTTGCTTGGTGATTTGAATTGGGGCATGGAGTTAGAAGATAAGGTTCTTGAGGCTATGTGTGAAAAGATATCAGAACCTGATTCTCTATCGTGCCGCAATAGCAAGATTTAGGAGCTATCGAGATTAACTGTCCTTGACTTGACAGCTGCCCCTAAAGAAGCTCCCAGACACGACTGTTTGAGAGCTTCTATTTAAAGGCAAGTTAGCACAAACAAAAGCCATCATAGAAAAATTTGTTGATCGAGTAGAGATCTACAAGGACAACATCAACGTATACTTTAATTTTGACGGCGAAGAAAAGAGAACTGCTTTAGACATAAAAATACCGCAGAACCATCTAACAGAAGATGACTCTATGGTAATCGTAGGTGTTGGGCTTGGATATACGGCTTATAAATATACGGAATATAGTTGCCCTTAGTTGCAACTCGGTCGCAAATCAAGCGCTTGGAGGTCATGTCCGGCACCAAGAATGACATTTTCAAAAAACTTATTCAGATATGAATCGTCCGGGCGGATGTTATTCTGTGCGTCAGTGTGGTTGGCACGGACAAGGGCATCCCGAAACCACTTGCTGTGCTCCTCAAAGGGTGCGTTGTCAACTTGCACGCCCATTGTGCGGAGATATTTAATTGCGAACGTCGAAATTGTTCGGGTGTTTCCTTCCCGAAACGGATGCGCTTGCCAGATGGTCGAGATGAACTTGGCAAATTTATGAACATCCGTCTCTTGGAACGGTGTGCTATACTTTGCGTTCTGCTCTGTATCAAAATCGTAACGTAGATAGTCCGATATAGCGTTATAGTCGCCATAGACCATAGACGCACCGTTCAGCACAGATTCTTTCTTGGAGAGGTTTTCTGTGCGATACTCGCCCACCCATTTGAACGGAAGCACGTCTTGAAATAACTCTCTGTGAATTACTTTCAACGAAATGGGAGACAGCTTAAAATCTTCTCTTTCCAAACAAACTGTAATCCGTGCAGCTACGATGTCGGCTTCCTTGTGCTTATATTCTGCACTGTCCGGGTCTATCGCAGTGTAGTGGTCATAGACTTTCTCAGCGGCCTGCGCTGTATTGTATCGATTGGAAAGGGTATCTGCGATAACGGTTTCAAGATAGGCGGAAGTTTGCAGCCCATCGGTGGCTTGCAAGCCTTTTCCGATCTCCCAATATTTTTGGCGTTTTTCCATGTCTTGGTTTGGCGCAAGAGGCGTGTATTCACTTTGAAACATGCGGGTCATCCACCACCTTTCACCCTTATCCATTATACGCTATTTCAGCTTGAAAATCAATTGAGAGTAGCACCGCAAAGAGGATACCGTATGCGTATCACCTTTACAGTGTCCGAATCATCTCAACCGTCTTTACAATCCACGCCAAAGCTCCATCAAAGCGATAGCCTGTGAAACCTGCTATCTGCAAAACTTCCGCAATCTCTTCTCTCGTAATGGAGAGGTCGAGCGATGCGCTTACAAGAACTCCATCTGCCACCATTTCCTTGATATAGTCCCAATATGTTCCAGCATAACCAAAGGTCGTAGCGTACTTGACCGGATCACTTACAGCCTCGCACATCATTTCCACGGTGTCCTCGTAGAACAGGCTTCTGCCATTGTCATAGAGCGGGTAAAACGACTCACCTGTCGCTGTCATCTTGATGGCGATGTTAGACAAGTGGCGGTCATCCTGCCGTGTGATGAAGTCCAGCAGAATCATACGGGCAATGTCGTCCCGATATTGCGGCCGGACAGAAATTAGGTTTTGATATTCGTTATCTGACCTTGCACCCTCGAATAGACGGCGGAAGTGTACAATGTATTCCTTTGAGAAGTCATACAGAAACGCTGAAAAAACCGTATCCTTATCTACGCGATAAGCCGGACAGCAGGGCACACCCAATCGCTCTGCCAGCAGATATACCGCCACCTCGGATTCCACATCTGTCATCAGTGGGCTAATCCGCTGCTTATAAATACCGTACTGCCCCTCGTACACGCCGTAACGCTTGATATTATAGCCCTCCGGCGTGTCAAGGGAGTTGCCTACGAGGTCGATCCGCTGATGGAACACAGAGTCGAACACGGCGGTCATGGTGGCATCCAGCGTTTCATCTTTACTGTGTGCAATCCACAGCAAATCTTTTGGGTGAATGCCTCGTGTGATTTCCGCAATCTGCAATACGTCATAATGCGATAGCCCACAGCGGAACAAAATACGTTCAATGTCTCGGCGATCACGACTGACTATTCGCTCTGACAAGAATTCGTGGAACTGCTCCTGTGTCCACTTGTCTGCCCCTTTGGTGTAAAGTGCCACAACCTCGTTATAGGATGGAGAGGTGAATGTCACGGCATTTGCACTATCAATCACGCCGATTACGTCATTATCCCACTTGAGGAATCGTGCGGAGCTATCTTGTTTTATCCGCCCATCCGCTGGCTTTGGTGCATCTGCCGGGATTTTATAGTTTCTGCCCTGTTTGACTGCACCGGGGACTTTCCCCACGGCACAGAGCAAACGCACCCGACGGTCGGAAATTCCCCACTGTTCTGCCGCTTGCTTGGTTGTGCTGTAGGTCATAGAAATCACCTCTCATTTGTTGCTATCATTATCATATCGCACTATCGGAATGATGTCAATTATATTATTCCGATAATCGGAGTTTATAGCCCAACTTGATTTTATGCTCACTCAATTTATAATGGGGGTATCAAAATCAAGTGAAGGAGAGTGGTCGTTTTGTCAATGTCTGCACCTTCACAAGCCATTCTCCAAGAAAATAATGGTGTCCTCACTACCGCAAATGCCGCGGGTTTTTCAAATGAACGTCTGCGCCTGTTGGTTGAATCAAATATGCTAGAGCGAGTCACTTACGGTATATATATTCCCCCGACACCTTAGAAGATGAGATGTTTATTGCCCAACTGCGTCGCTCCAAGATGATCTACTCCCATGAAACAGCGCTATTTCTCCATGACCTAACGGATCGTGTCCCCATCCATTATATATACTGTCACGGTTCCAACTGGCTACAATACTGCTTCGATTGCCGCAGACGGAATCATCGCATTTAGGATAAAGCCGGAATTACACCAACTTGGCATTACCGAAGCGGAAACTATGTTTGGAAATAGGGTAGTCACATATGGACTAGAGCGGACAATTTGCGATTGTGTTCGGAGTCGAAGGCACATGGATACTACTATTCGAATGGATACAATGAAGCGGTATGCCCGGCGAAGGGACAAGAATTTGGGAGTCTTAATGGAAATGGCTGAACGGCTGCGAGTCGCAAAACCGATACGGCACTATCTGGAGGTGCTTCTGTGAAAGCAGCCATACAAAAGAGCTCGTTCTCGCTTGGCTGCATGAGCATAATATGACCTTTTCATTCGTGAATGGTGAAAAATATACGAACGAAAAAGACAGCGTAAATATACGCCTATCAAAAGGGGCCTACCCCGCGTGCGCATCACCTATGTAGTCTTGGTGGAGTTTGCCTTGCCCAAGGGCATAGATTCATGGTAAAAATGTTGTGAGGGAGATGGCGCGGCTACTCTCTAACGCTACAAATAACCTCAATCAGATCGCCCGCCGGATCAACAGTGATGGCAGTATGTACGCAGCAGACATTCAGAAACTGCAAACAGACTATGAGTTGCTCCGGGGACAAGCCAAAACGATTCTGTAAAAGCTGACGAAGCTCTAAACCGCAAAAAGAGCGCCGCTGGGAGGAGAGTAATTTTCTCCCGAGCAGTGCTCTTTCGATTCAAGCAGACGGCAAAAGCCGGTTTAAAAATTGGACGCTTCAGTGGACAATTTAGTGGGGATGGGCTGCTGCCCCACAAGCAAAGGCATGGTGATATCACCATGCCTTGCTTGTGGGAGGACGCGGAGGCGTGTACGATTTCATCAAACGCATCAGGAACGCCTTCGTCCCCAGTGAGGTGGAGCAGCTCATATCCGAGTTCAAGAAAATGCAGAAAAAGAGCCGAAACACTCTGCAAAATCCAGCTGTTTTTCTCCGAATCGCTGGAAGACAAGAGTATTTTGGAAGGCCCTGCCTCGACGAATTGTGCCGATTTTTGCCGTGCAGTTTCGATGGATTATCGTGCTTTTGCGCCGAGTGAACACTGGCTTGACGCATGACCGTACTGCGCATGCAAAAAAGAGATCATTTTCGTGCGTGCTGTGTTTGATATTTTAGTTGTTGATGAACACCTTCTATTCAAACAAAGGACAGTCTGCATCCTTGAATTCCTGTATTCGCTCCAGCAAATCATCAGTCGATATTTCAAGATAATCAGCCAAACAATCGATACAATGAAACTTTTTTATGTCCTTGCATATCAATTTTTGATTTAATCCTACTTCATTGTGAGTTAAATTCTGTTTTCCACAAATGAAACAGTCTGTTCGCTTTGGCATATTACTCCCCTCCATTGCTACTGAGTTCCTTAACTGTGAACGCGGGGATATTTTTGCCTTTGTATTCCTTGTCTAAAATTCCAAGCTGCAATTTAATATGATGGCGCATTGACATTGCACGTTTCAGGCAATAACGCTTGAACTCCTGCGCATCGATATCTTCTGGCTTGCGAACGTGAGGGAATAACAGTTTCAAATATGCCGTGGCTATTCTTTTCACGGCCTCTGTGTCACGGGTATCGGAGGCTTCCGGCACCACGACTAAAGTATCAACAATGGTACGATAGCTTGCATCATTTCGCAATTCATGAAGTATTGAGCAAAAATATTCAGAATTTAATGCCCAGCCAGATATTTTCAAATCATCGTTCATCCGTGGAATATTCCACCCTTGAATGAAGCCGTGGAAACGGTCAATCAGGGCAGATTCATGGAATACCGTCGGCAGCTCCTCAAACATACTTTCATATTCGCTCATTTTGTTTTCCGGAATATTGCCGCATAGAATAACACCGGCATCGGATTTGCCTTCAATTTTGCCGACAGTATATACTCCGTTTTCCATATATCCTTTAAGAGCTGCTCTCATTTCGTCGATAGGATGGAAATTTATTGTTTGCACTTCATCAAAGGCAACAAAGTCGTACCCTGCAATTAAGCCGTGCTCTTTTTTCGATACATCATAAAACAGTTTCGCTCTTGTCATCATACCGCCGGAAGATAGCCACCCAAAACGGCTCACACGACCAAACAAATACGATTTACCAGTTCCTTTTGGGGCAAGCTCGACTAAGTTCAAGCGTTTTTCAACAAACGGCAGTATGCGTGTCAGCATCGTAAGTTTTTGCTCATCGTCTTCATAGCCGTCTGCATTGTAATCGATAGCACCTAACACAACATCGATCCATTCTTTAGTGGAGAATTCTTTTCGCACATCTTTGAAATACTCCGCGTCCATTTCATAAGGACAGAAGCTGGTGAACTTTTTCAGTTGAATTTTCCCCTTGCGTTTTTGCTGTTCGTCAGGCTCTAAATACTCAAGCTCAACCACGCCCCATGTTTCGTGACCTTTTACAAGGTCGTTTACACAGGAATGCCAAACATCCGGCGGAATACGAGTGTCTTTTGTTGATAAGCCGAAGTCCGGCAAGTTAAATGAAACCGAACCAGTTTTGACATCAACATCAACGGAAACTTTCGCCAAAAATCGAACTCGCTCCAACTCGGTAACGATTTTGCTTTTAATCGCCGTCCAGTCTTCTTTGCGCGGCAAATTCTGCTTGATGAATGCAAGCATTTCTTCTTGGTCAAACTCACCCGTTTCAGACATAAACTTTTTCAAAAGCCAGTCTCTCATAAAGGATGGCAGGGACAGGCTCGCAAAGAAATTACTCTTTTTCAAGTCTTTGAAAACTACCATCTCTTCAAAGTATCTTCTGAGTTTATCAGTCATATCCGTTGCCTCCTAAAATAAATCTCGTTCGGCAAAACCTTTGCTTTTAACGGTGATTTCTTTGCTGGCGATTCGATTTTGATTCTCAAATACATCCAGCTTGTAATTGCCTTTTTTCAAGTTCGGCATAACTACCTTAAACTTGCTCTTTTCTACCTTTTCAACTTCATAGAATTCCCCATCGACTAAAGCAGTAATATTATCGCAGTCTGGCACAACAAAGAAAATAAGCGTAGGTACTATATTAAAGCTGACCTCAATGACCTTGTTTCCGAGTGTGACTTCCTGGACACCGTTGGATAAAGTCAATTCGATTACAGGGACGATAACCTCTTCCAATGTCGCGCCGCCGTGAGTTTCTACGCTTGCGATTCTCGAACCCTCAAAGCGTGAGTAGTCGGCAATAACAGCGTAACCTCCATCAGTTACGATGTTTAGTGCGTTTGGCAAATTCTCGCCGACACAATATCGGCCACTTGATTTACTAATGCATCCATTGTTTGGAATTTGAACATCAGGACTGATTACCGCTAAGCGGCTTGCGCCGTGGTCAGAGGCAATGACAACTTTTTGACACTCGCCTGCATCCAACTTTATTTTTGCTCTTTCTAATGCTGTTTTTACAACTTCGAGCTCTTCGGCTAAGTGAATTGGGTATGGAGACTTATCAAAATCGTATCCACGCTCCGGATGATGCTTCAACTCGTCCAAATCTTTTATTGGCGTTTCTTTCTTGCCCTTCCATTCTTCAAAGAAAATTTTGTTGTTGACTGTAACGGTAGGAAGTTCCGCTCTTGCCGTTTTTGCCACAAAGCGCAAGTTCAATTCGGCACATTTTTCCTTAATATATCCCAAATACTCCACACCCATGGCATCTATAAAGATAAGTAATGTGTTACCATCATCTAAATCTGAAAGCAGCGACGGGCGTGCGGGGAGCGAATTGTATGGGCGTGACTCAGCGTACTCACCGACAAGAGTTGCAAAATCATCATCGATTTTATTTGTTAGCTTGCAATTTTTATACGCCTTAAAATACTCTGTAAATCTATTGTCTTCAAATATGAATTTTTGCATATAAAGGTATAAATCGGGATAGCTCAATAGAAGCGCGTCATTTTTCGCACCATCGCACAAAGCAATAATTGTTTCTTTTCTTTCGACGGGAGTGTTATCGGTAAGATATGCAATTCTATCTGTGCCACGAACAGCAATTTTTGAAGTGAAATCCGCCATGTCAACATCGGATGCATTTTTGAGTATCGCTTTTCTTTGTTCATAAAAACTCTTGAATCGATTGTCCGTTATCGGGATGTCAAGAATGGAGGTTTTGGCAACACTAAGCAAGTTGCTTCGTGTCTCGCATCCCGAAGCGACAAGCCCTAAGTAGCTTTTGCTGTCTGTGTTGAGCTTAAGATTGATAAAATATAACCACGCTGTATAATCACTTCTTTTAGCATAATCAAGGAATGTGTATTCAAGTGGAGCAAACTTCTGTTCTGCCAAATACTTTCCTATATTTTTCTTTGTTTTATTCAAACTTTCGAGCAATTCACCCCAGTTTTCGGCAGTGCCTGTATTCTTCAATAGCCTGTTAAACTCATTTGGAAATTTGTGTCTTAGTTCGTCGAAGGCACATTCTGCGTTGATGACATTCGTACCTTGGATCGTGCGGGCAGTCTTCACATGGCCGACAACTTCGCCTTTCTCGCAAGTCTCTAGATACGCTTTTATACCGTACACGAGCGCATTATTACTCACGGAAACAACTGATGGAGTTATTTTTGGCAAGACAATTCTTGTTCTGACTCTTGGGTCAGCATTATAAATATCCTTTACGAACGGAAACATATGAGCCGAAAGCAAAATGGCAACACGACTCTCTGCTTGCAAAAGTAAGTCTTTATATGGCGCGAGCGTTTTTCTTGCCAATTCACTTTTGCTCGCCAAATAGTCGCCAAGTCCTATAAGTAGATATTTACCGGCAACGTTTTTAATATCAGCGTGCAATTTATCAGTATCCGGTTCTTTGTCTTTGCCGACACAATAATCGCTAACTTTAATTTTGGACGTGTTCGAAAAAGTCTCGAGGACTTCTTTATACTCCTCCGGAGACACGACAACCATAAGTGGATACGCTAATGTTCCGTTGAAATATTTTTCAATTTTCGATATTGTGTCGCTCACAATCAACCCTCCACGCCATCTTCCAATATTTCGATGCCAACCACCATGTTGTCCTTGACAAGGCGTTTCAAATAGTTTCTAAGCTTATCTCCGTCCATGCTGTCAATCCGCTTTATGACTCTTTCGAATGGTTCTTTACCATACTTGCTCTGTGCCAACTCCTTCACGAGGCGGGTAACTTCTGCGTGTCCGTTCCAGTCATATGGACTGATAGAAGGTATGTTTTTTGCCAAATACGCTCTTGCTTCATCCAGATCCGTTAGCACAGATGTGAAACTGCCAAGAATAGCCTTGGCAAAAGCAGCATCGACTTTTTGCTTGTCGGTAATGACATTCCAGATCGGATTGGCAGTCAAAAACTCCAATGCAAACTTAACCTCGGAATCGTCAGGGTTGGGACGATTTACAGCCCCAAATGCTCGCTTGTAATCGCTCCATTTATTAGACGGAACACAAGCAAGGATAGGAGTTTTATAGGTTGTTGACCATGCGTAGGGATATTCCGTTCCTGTTTTTTCATTCCATAACTTGCGGAGCTGTAATTTCGCCAGATTGCTTTTATAATCATTCACAATCTGTTGTACTTTTTGCAGATAATCCTGCTTGCTCAATATAAAACAATCATTCGGCACGTTTTTATAAATATCGCCGATTTCTTGCTCAGACAGTCCTTGCAATTGGAATGCACAGGATTTTGCAAAAACATCTCTATCGCTTTTTAAGAAATTTACTATACTCTCGCCGTATGTAGCCAAGCAGTTGTAAAATTCTTTGAGGTAATCACGTCCTGCTCCTTTTGCAATATTGAAAAGAACAGACGCAAATGGTGCATAGGCAGGATTTTCACTCACTACCTCATGCGAGAGTTTTATGAATTTCAACTTTTCTTGCCAAGCGACAAGTGTGTCGGAAACTGAAGAATTGCGCCGCATCAACAGTTCGTTGCTTTTCTTAATGAATTCGTATTCTTTTATGACCTTGCGTATCTGCCCTTCGCCAGTTTCTTGATTCCAAAGCCACAATCCATCGGCATCATCGCCGAACTGTTTTTGAATGTCGCTTATAACCCTGTCTTCTGCTCCGAATTCTTTTGCCAGCGACAGCAACGCTCCATCTTCGAAAACAGACAGATAGCTTTTCATTGATTCACGGCGGTTTTCGTCTGTAACAAGAATTTTTAACTTTTCTGCCAATGCTTCGTCGCTGTCGGCTAATTTACCGATATTGCCACTAATTGCAGAAATATTTGTGCCTTGCTCCGGGTTTAAAATTTTTATGAATTCCGAAATGAAGTCAACTTCAATGCCGCTTGCCTTTTCCGTTAGTACCCACGCAGGCAGACCTTTGGATTTTTCTTTGATACGGACGCGTTTAATCACATCTTCGACAGACCCACATTGGCTCTCGGGTATCTCGAAAACGTCACTCAATAGTCCGCAGAAGAGTTGCTCTTCATGAGACATAATCCGTATATATTTGTCCCTGTAGCGAGCGGCGGGAGCATATATCTGCTTGAACGCCTCGTCGATAACACCCTTCATCCGCTGGACATTCATTTTTTCATTGTTTGCTCCGTCGCTGAGGCGATAGGCATTGTTTGCATATTCTTTTAGCAAGAATCCTGTTAAGAATGAGTATAAGTTTGACGGCACAAAGCCGTATTCATCGCACAAAAACGAAATAATATCGGATATGGAAATTTTGGAATTTGCCGCAAGCTCGTCCTTGATTTTCTTTTCAAGGGCATTCTTGATAACGCCTAACGGACTGTAGGCATCGGTTATCCAGTATTCGCTGTCTTCACGAGCAGAGCTTACAAGCAGTTTTTCGGCAGAGGCGGTCTGTCCGCTTGGCTTTTCTTCTATCCCGGCTTCAGCCCATTGTTGCTTAGAGCCGCCTTGCAGAGTTGCCTCGGTAAGTCCTTTTGTAAATTCAAAAGACTGCGGATACTTTGCGATTACCAATTCACGCAATCCGGCTAAGGTTTGCGTCCAGTTATTGTAGCGTTCACCATCGGGATTACTTTTTGAATAGACGATTATTTGTCCGCTGTAAATTCTGTTTCCCCAACTACCTGCCACCATCTTTCCTTTGCGGAGCATATCATCGGCGGCGGCATTATCCTTGCCGCGTTGGAGTTCGCTACTTGCCATGTACTCGGCATACTGGCCAATGCTGTCCGCGCCAAACGGAGTCGGTGTGGTGTCAATGAATATGATGTTCTTGCCATCGGGAACAATGTTTTTGATTTTATCCTGCATCCGTTTGCGGAGAAGCACAGCCTCGTTGTCGTCTTTCGCAACGCCGACAATGGCATGAAATGTACAAGCGCCTTCTTCGTTGACGAAACGATTTGTTTTGCTTGTAATATCATCATAAGAGGCAAATGTTAAGTCATAGCGTAATTTAAGCGGAGCAGTCAAATTGAAAACTCTGGTCATATCTTCGATGCATAAGTCGAGAGTTCGCAGCTTTTCAATCTTTTCAGCTTTCTTCTTGTCAAGCTCGACGGCATCGCCTGCCATTACCATAGTAGCATAACAGAATTTGTTGTTTCCCAAAGTCTTTTTATAAAGGACTTCTTCACGAACCAATTTATCTGCAATGGCAGAAGCTTGGAGCTCGTAGTCTGTTCCCTCAAAACAAAGGTACAGATTTTCCGGGTTAGCAATAAACAGTGGTATGGCATCATTAAGATGAGTCGATACCGCTTGCATAATCAGAATTGTTTTCAAAACTTGATATTCTTCTGAAAGCAACTTGTGCGATTCTGCTTTCTTGTAAGTATCGAGGATATTCCGTATCGGCAACGCAAGGTTGTCCCGTCCTGTTGTGTAAAAGAAATCCCAAAGCATATCAACGGTTAACAATGCCGTCGTGCCGTCAAGCGGACCGTGATTTTCTATGAACCATTGAAACGCCTTGTAGTCGCCATCGTTCTTGATGAAGTCGAACATACTGCGTTGATTGGATTCAAATGATTTAGAAATATGTTTCAAAAGCAACGCCGACATTGGGTGTAGCGGCAAAACGCCTTTGAGGACTTCGTCTTTTATCCCGGTGCATTCAGAGACAGCCTTGCGTGATTTCTTCGTATCATTTTGAAGGTCATCAAGATAGCCATCATTTCCACTTTCACCATACCAGTGCCGCTGCGCTGATTCATCATCTTTTATTTTTAAAGCGTCACGCATTAAGTTAAAAGCGATATTATCAGGCAAGTCAATATCCAATGATATAAAACGGTCTTTAATTTTCTTTGCGTCTGTGTCTTTCTCATGGAAATAGCTACCCATTTGATGTGCTACTACCATCAGATAAAACGGTACTTCAACGCAAGTTTCCACCAACTTTTGAAAGTCAGTCAAGCGCCCGCGGTTGTTTTGGAAAAACTCACTGAACTCATCGAGGACAAAAACAAGCGCATTTAAGTTGTTACCTGCAATAATGTCTTTGATATAGGCAATTAAATCGTCCATATCAACCTTGATAGCACGGATGCCGATTTCACCTGCCATCTGATTGATTTTGGTAACAAGGTCAGCTGAACCCTCGGGCCTGGAGAGCTTTTCGATAATCTCGTCTGTATTCCAGCCGCCAAATAAGTCTTTATATTCTTTCTCGACATAGCCGTTGAAAAGCTGTTTGTTTCGCTCATCCGAAAGCCACGCTAAAATACCCTGCTTGAGGGTGCTGGCACCAGTATGTTTTAGTCCAGCGTTTTCTACAGCTTTGGCAATCAGCTCTTGCATTACGATAATCAAATCGTTGCTGTTATCTATGGAAGACGAGGCGTAACGATAGCACGCCAAAACCAACCCTCTGTTTTTGGCGGCAAGTAATCGTTGCAAAAGGTCTGTCCTGTAATCGGCAAGAGCATCGTATTTGTTAAAATACGCCTCTACCTCTTCATTTGTGGAGGTCAGGAGCTTGCTAAGTGCGAACGCAGCGTAAGATTTACCCGTGCCGTATGCGCCGGAAATCCAAATCGACCGTTTTTCCTGTCGCGAAAGCACACGCTCGGTCTTTCTGAGCAGGTCAATGAAAGTGGAATGAGGATAAAACTCGTCCCACTTAAGCCCTGCGGTAATTGCCGATTCATTTACACAGGGGAAGTAATTCTCATCGATTTGAAAATAATCTTTATATACAGCCACTTCGAAATCCCCTCCTTACAGTAATGACAGAACGTCGCTTGCGGATTTGTTTTTGCTAAGCGATATCGTATCTAAGTCATGCGTAAACTTAGTGGTAATAAAACCTGGGTTGCTCGCAGTTAAACCTTGAAGTATCGTTTTCAACTCATCGCCCTCTATGCCGAAAATCTGTGCCGGGCTGATGCCATCGGAGTCGATATTGTAATTCAACAAGCGACTGACTGTGAACTCGTAGTAATCACCGCAAGCTTCGGCGAATTTGTAGAGGGAGTAGAGGATTACGAGGGGATTTGGATTTACCCAATTCCATCGAGTTATGGACAACATTTTTTTCTTTTCTTCGCCATTTTTATCGAATTTTCTTTCAATGTCTGGCATTCCAAATCTGATATCATATCCGTATGGCATGGTATCGAGAATTTGCTTAAAACCATTCCAGAATTCGCTCATAGCTTTGTCGGTTACAATTCCACTTAAAGCTACGCTTAAATTTTCAAAGGTATATGGTTGTCCGAAAGGAATATTTTTGACGAACCACTTGAAAGCAGGTGAATATACCAACTCACAAAGCATCAAAGCCCAAGCAGTTGTATCAAAAAGACCAATCTCTTTTATTTTTTCGCCAAACGGGGTAATTTTTTTTTGTTTTAAAACGCCTGCATCCGACAAAAAAGCGTACATGACATCCGTTTTTCGTGCGCCGGGCTCGTAACCACTTTCAAAGAAAAATTCAAGCCACTCTCTTTTAACGCCTACGCTGAGGTATCTGTTTAGTCCCGTCATTTGTTTCACTCCCTTTATTGCCCTAATAGAATCGTAATATGTGCAAGCGTTATTCATTTTCAAACAGGCTTTACAGTTGTCGCATTTGCCACCAAAGGAAACTGAATCAGTAATTTGCGAAATGTTTCCTTGCGGGCACTCAACAACACAATCACCGCAACCTATGCAGTAATGTGTCTTGATAAAGACTGCTCTCAAGTAATGAATAAAATCTACAGCATCTTTCGATGTTCTTGTAGCGTTAATCGTGAAGATGGTTTTTTGGCTTTCTTCTTTTAAGTGCGCTGTGTAATAATTTCCCTTATATTCCAGTTCAAACCTATCATTTCCTATTTGAACAAGAGTGCCAATTGTGGTGTACCATTCTTTCCACCTCGGCAAATATTCATCGAGCTCTATTTCATAGCCAATTTTCTTTTCATTGAACTCGACTCGTCTTTTGCTCACTGTCAATTCATGTCCGGTTGTTCGCATTTTCCAACCGCCGTTAGCTAAAAACGATGCTCGATTATCACCACTTAAGTCTTTGGTGGTAGTATCGGCAATTATATCTAAATACTTATCTGTTTCCGTTGTGCTGTGAATTCGTTTTAAGTATTCATGCTTCCCTGAACTGTTTGGGCAAACTACACAACCGACTCTGCTAAACCCAATTTTATAAGCATCATTAAAAACAAGGGTGTTGTTGTATATGTGCAAATAAACTTCTGGGGAGTTCCAGTCCAAAATAGGATGAAAGCTGTATTGTCCTGCTACTTTGTGTCCTATGCTGAATTCTTCATAGTCCGAGCGTTGTAGGCTTTCTTCTGCTCGAACGCCGGTCAACATCATAATTTGTGCAGCGTTATGCTCCTCGCGCAATAATTTCATAACTGGAGCGGTTTTGAGCACCGTACAACACCAGCGTATGCGCCGCGATGGTGGTCCAAATTTTCGCCAACTATCATACACATCCATATGACTTTTTGCACGGAAAAACCGAACCCCCTCCTCTTTGCATTGCTCCTCGATTTTATCGACAATGTCGTAAGTGTCTGGAAATTCCATCTGTGTGTCGCCAAACACGACAACAAATTCGTCTTTCGGCAGGGCTTTTTTTACCAAGTCAAGCAAAACGATGCTGTCCTTGCCGCCAGAAAAGGCCACATGGAAGATGTCGAGCTTGTTTTTGTGCCGCTCCCACATATCGTAAATCTTTTTGACGGTTTCTTGCTCAAGCACCTGTAGGAAGTCGGCGTTCTTTTCGAGCATAACGTCTATATCAACGGTTTTGAGGGACTCGCTTAGTTCTTCTTTTATTTCAATCTCGGGGGCAGTATATAGATTGCCGCCTTTGACCTGGGCAACAAGCCGTCCGAAGTAATAATACTTATTTGCTTCCGCCCACATATAAGGGAGAGTAGCTTGTTTTTCATATTGCCAGTATTTGTCGAAGCCCAAAAGGTCTAACTCTTTATAGTAGACCGGACGCGGTTCTTTGCTGAACTGCATCGGTGTTGTGTTAAGCAGAATGCCGCCTGTTTCCATGTCATATGTGTAGTTGTACATTTAGACTACCCCTCCTCTCTGATTTTCTTCGCCATATCAAGTATGAAATTCTCTTTTTTACCGAGGTTACGCCAGCCGATATAACCGTTTTCAAATAGGCAATTACCAACAACTGTTTTGTCACTAAGGTTGACCAGCGAATCGGCAAGTGCATGAGCCAAAATATCGTCGTAACCGTTATACTGAAACGACTTACACACAATCGCACCTATGTTTGAACTATTTACCGCTCGCACATCATACTTGAAGGCACGGCTGAACTTTCTTACATAGCTTTCAAGTAGAAATAAGTTCCACGGATATCCGGCGTATGGAAACAGCGAAAAATCTGCTATTCCGCGAAGCGGCATAAAATTGCCGTGGCAATATGACGCTATGGCATCATCTGTTTTTTGAATATCAAAGTCGACATAAGATTTCGCCACAAACAATTCTTCGCTTACGCGCACCATTGCATTGTGTCCCGCAACCAAGCACAGCGAGTGCCCTCTGCCTTTGGGGTCGAGTTCCACTTCTAAATTGCTTATTTCTTCAAAAGAAACGGTTTCTGCCTCACGGCAATAATGTTCCAGAACGTCAAGAGCACGTAGCTTCTCGCCTTTTTTTGTTATAACTTGTCCACTCTTATTATAGCTGTTGGAGAAAAACTTATAAAACACAGCATCTCTGACAGTGTTAAAGGGACAATGGTGATTGCGTTTTTCGAACACAGATAAATCCAGTTCACTTGCCGTCACATACTCTCGTTTTTGTAACCTGCTCTCAACAAGCGCTACAAGCTTTTCGCCTTCGCTGCTCGGCAAATCTAAGCTGCCTATATGGGTATACGTTCCTTTTGCCAAACGGAAATATTCCGCTCTGTTCATCGCTTGCCGAATTGTACCAGCTTTCAAACATGGTAGTCTTTCACACAGCTCTTCAAAAGTCCAAGTTTCACGTTCGTTGAAAACCTCTTTGATAAGGTCAGAGGGCGACACGCCATCATGCATAATTATATAATCCCACTTTATCGAAATGCCGGGATAGTTCTTCTCGATAAATGTCCTAAGCTTGTTAACCGAAAAGATATTCATATTGTAGAATTCATCCGCAAACTTGTTGTAGAAAAAGTCGATGAAAATGCACGGTGACTCCAATTCTTCCATGTGCAGACGAACAGCATTAACAACATCATCGCTGAAAAAATACGCTCGCTCGTCATAAATCAAGGCTTCAGAGGAAATAAACTGATTGAACCAATTGTCATCATGTCCAAAACCTTCGCCATATTGTTCGAAGTAAAATTTCTTGAAACGATCGAAATCTATGTTTGATGACACTCTAAGACCATTTTTGAATCGATCGGCGATGATGGGTACGATTTTGAATTTTTCCTCTTGGCTTATGTCGCTGATACATGAGAATGAAGATAGCGATACAGATTGCCCGCCATCGCCTCCCAAGCACTCGTATGTTCCGTGATCAATCCGTCTGAACAGCTTAGGGTTTCTATTATCCAAGCCGACTTCATAATCGGCAGGATGTATTGAATATTCGTTATGCTTGTACTTCGCCGAAAGCTCATCGACGATTTCTTTTCTTGTTCTCACCTTACCTTTGTAGGTGTTCGAAAGTTCTATCAGGGCTGCTTTGACAGTCATTTTCCCCGAGCGCATCCGTGCTTCAGTATTTTGCGATGCAGAAAAGGTATACAGGGTAGGTGATGCCATCCCTCTTTTTCTGTATTCATCCGGAATCCTCTTACCAACATATTTATTGCGCATTTCCTCATCAGCGACTACGCCCTCAAACTCAAATCTGCCTTGTAAAATGCCAGTTTCAACCATACTCCACACTAAATCGGTATAAACTTCAAGAATTATTCCATTTACTGTCGCTAAAGCATATTCGAGTTTGCCGAGTCGATTTCCGTTTAAGGCCCAAGCACGGCGCGTTGCTTCATAAAGTCCGACGTTATCGACGTGACTTTGACGAGTTTTGATTATCAAGCAACGGTCATCGATTGACGAGAGAACATTTGAGATTATCATTCTTCGCCTCCTCTCCGCTGGTGCGCAGTCCTTATTTATGTCAGCACTTTTCCCGCTACTAATCTACACACCAATTTAGGGAGTCCTAAACTGCCACTGTGGCATCATACCACGATTCGCTAAACTTTGCAAAAAATTCAAGCTTCTTGAACACGGCTCCATCCCCACCCAAACATCTCAAAACACAAAAACGCTACAGCCCTTACGGTTGTGGCGTTTTCTCTGGCAGGGGCAGAAGGATTTGAATTATAAAAGTGGCGTTTTCGTCTGCTTTATCGAGCCTCTTCTAATCTGCTTGAATCCAGTCATGCCAATGCTTGCGTCCGATTTTATGTTTTCCCGTCTGTTCGGGATTTTTCGTGTATGGGGTACGGTAAGGGGTAAAATAAGGGGTACAGAAGTGCAGTTTGCGTGGAAGTATAAGACTTCGAAAAGCGTAGGGCACTTAAATAATCAGTCTATCAATTGGAATCTTTTTTTGGGCTTTTAATTGCATAGTAAGCATAACGATTATCGCCAATCTTCACTATCAAGCCATCAGCTGAAAGCTCCTGCAATATTGTCCGAACCCGTCCTTGGGTCAGCCCTGTAATTTTTGCCAATTGAGATGATGTTGCTTTATCGTTGTTCGATATAAATGAGAGGATTTGTTTTTTTCTATCGCTTGCAACAGTCGCTTGAAAGTCGCTTGAAAGAGTTACGCCGCTATCTGACAATTCAATCCCACGCTCTGTATATCGTACAATCTCTAATTCTGCAAGATGTTCAAAGCGTGAAGAATCAATATCTGTAAGACCTTTTCCGTGGAAAAGCGCACTCAATAGGAGATAATCATCCGTAGTCATCGCTTCCAACCGCTCGTCACCGATTCTTTTAATTAGCGTGAGCATTCGCTTGTCAATTATTTGTCCGTCCAGGGTGAGCTTCACAAAATACCCATCTGAACCTTGAAAGCTGGGAAGCGGCTTTGCTTCTTTGACTGCTAACTCGTATATTAAATTCATGCCCTGGCCGGAACGTTCGACTAAGCCACAGAGTTGAAAAATATCGGCTATGCGCTTGTTGCGCGGCGATTGCTTATCGAGAATATTTGCAGTGGTAATGCCCGACGGAAAGCCACCTGGACTTTCGATAACAAGTCTGTTGCGATACTGACGCACAAAAATACTACCGCCAAGTTGATAATCACGATGACTTACGGCATTCAGGATTGCTTCACGCACAACGCGCTCATTGAATGTAGATACAGGAAAAACGAATAAGCCCTCTTGATAATGCTGCTTATCATTGCGAAGATTTACAAGTTCCCAAATACGCTCAAAGCAATTAAAGAATCCCTCTAGCAAATCCTCGCGTTGTGCGGCGGGTCCAGACGCTTCGGACGAACGATATTCAAAAACAATTTCCGCATGAGGAAGATATTTAAGCAATGCGGCACGTTTGCCGAATAGAATCAATGCAGCGTAAGTTACGCCATCATCGGTTATTGCAGCAGCATCCTGAAGTAGTTGCTCAACTGATAAATTTGCAACACGCTTGTTTCCGCTGTATTCGCCCCAAGTCTTACGAAATGTTTCAATCGCGCGACTATCTAAATCATCAACCGTGGCACCGTGGCAGATTTCGCCGGAAAAATCCTGCCCTGATTCAGCATAAATACTGCGAAGAATTTCCGGAGGCATGTGCACCAAGCTGTCACCATCACGCCACCATGAAATGCCGTCGGCTTGGATCGGTAGTCCTACAGGGCGTCTGGCGACCTCGAATACGAGGATTCGCTTTCCGTCATGATGGAGTATCTGAAAATCTACACGAACCCTCAGTTTCGTAACCAAGCGCTTACAAGTGTCTTCCGGTTGTGCAAACGCATTGCTCCCCACAACCCTACGGGGGCGTTTATCACTAATACCCAAAATGAATTTTCCACCACCACAGTTGGCCAAAGCACAACAATACCGCACAGCTTTCTCGAAGTCGTAATTGTTCCTTGCTTCTTTAAACTCGTAATGCTCACCCTCGGGAGCTTCTAGCAATTCTTCTAGGCTTTCTTGATGTTTCAAGCTGTTGTCCTCCCTTGTGCAAGGTTACTAGCACTTCAACTGATTATACCACATTAGTGGGCAAGAAACCATCATCCAATTCTACCGGAACTTCGTGCAAACGTAAAAGCCACTTCTCAGCTTTGAGTGGAACTTACTTTCTCACTTTTCTTTGGCTCCTGAAATTTCTGTTGTTATTCTAAAGAAATTAGGGTATAATATCTACACAGGCTTTTGGAAGGGGGCTATCATATGCCACGCATTCAATCAAGCACCGATCTTCGGAATAACTACAATGAAATTTCTAAATTCTGCCACGAAAGCCGCGAACCTGTGTTCATCACAAAGAATGGACAGGGCGATTTAGCTGTAATGAGCATGGAAACATTTGAAATACTCAATGGAAAGCAAGAACTCTACCGTCTGCTCGCAGAGGGGCGGGCCGACGCAATCGCCGGTCGCAAGCGTCCTTGTGAAGATGTCTTTCGTGACATTGAGCAGGAGATAATTGATGGACGTTTATAAAGTAGAACTGGCTCGGTCTGCGGAAAATGATTTAAGGGAAATCGCTCGATATATTGCGCATCAGCTAAACGAACCAGCAACAGCCTTAAAGATGGTGCAAACAATCAAGAACGCCATCTTCAAGCTGGATACAACAGCCCTTGCACATCCGCTCGTCAGAGTTGATCGTTTAGCCGCTTTAGGGTATCGACCACTGGTGGTCAAAAACTACATTGCCTTTTATGTTGTGAACGAGAAAGACAAACTCGTTGACGTTGACCGTATTTTATACGGTCAACGTGACTGGAAAAGCATTTTATAACTCCATGACACCAACTCCCCTCTGGATTATTTATCTAGAGGGGAGTTTTATTGTGCTCTCTACTTGGTTTCCCTACACAGCTCAACCCGGCGGGACTTCATGGGTGAATAACTCCACACGGGGTATGCCGCCGCAAAGTTCTATCGGCAATTTCCATCGGCATTCGTTGCCGGTAGATTGCCGATTGCCAAAATCACACCGCCATTCACTGGCTTTACTCCATGCTCAAAACACCTTACGATTTCCAGTTTTGTAGATGCGTAAGCGGCACTGGGCAATACCACGCAATTCCGTTGAAATCTGCTTAGGTTCAGCTAGACTCAAGCTAATGCAATTGAACGCAAGATGAGGAATGCACAAAAAGATTTTTGAATGATGTTTCTTATTTTAGAGTCATCAAAGCATATCCGCTTTTGTCGAGCGGGCAAAGTGGATATCCACCGGACAAAGCGGATGTTTTGCAGTTGGCGTGAATATCCATATAGTTTTCTATGATTTTGCAATGACATGTGCAAGATGCTGCCGGTCATGATCCTTTTATATATAGCAGTTTTCAAGCTAAGAAGCATTCGACAAAACATCCACTTGCTAAACTCTAGTAATTCGGCTATACTGTGATTATAGTCCGACATTAGCCGAAAGCAGGTGTGCCGTATGTCATACATCAAACGCGACATGGAAGAAGCTTTTTTGCGGGTATCGAATTTTTCAAAGTCGTTCTAGTCACGGGTCCGCGGCAAGTAGGAAAAACAACCATGATGATGAAGTTGATGGAGGGTACAGATCGCAAGTATGTGACACTGGATGATATTCCTATGCGGACCCTAGCGAAATCTGACCCGGAAACATTTATAAAAACCTTTGCACCTCCTGTGTTCATTGATGAGGTGCAATACGCCCCGGAGCTATTTAGCTATATCAAAATACAGGTAGATGAGCGTCAGAAAAAAGGAGATTTCTGGCTGTCCGGATCACAGGTTTTCCGTCTGATGCGTGGCGTGAGCGAAAGTCTCGCAGGGCGTGTTGGATTGCTTGATTTATTCCCATTATCCCAAAACGAGATTTATAATCACAAGCCCTCCAAACCCTTCACAGCCGATTTTGCTGCCTTACAAGAGCGGGTACGTGGAATTCCGGACGCTTCTCCTGTGGATATTTTTGCACGAATTTATAATGGGGGAATGCCACAGACGATTGCCGCTGGCATTGAGAGCCGAGACCGATTCTACGAGAGTTATATTCGCACCTATTTGGAGCGAGATGTTCGCGATCTGTCAGGTGATATTGATGTTTTGAAATTCCATCGCTTTATGGTGGCGGTAGCAGCACGTGCAGCACAACTGGTGAATTTCAAAGCGATTGCAGACGATGCAGAAATAGATCAAGCAACCGTGAAAAACTGGCTCAATATTTTGGAAACACTAGGACTAATCTTCTATTTGCACCCCTACTCAAACAACCTACTCAAGCGCACAATTAAGTCACCTAAGCTATATTTCTATGACAGCGGTCTTGTGTGCACATCTCGCACGCTGGAACAGCGTGGAAGCTTTAATGAACGGCGCACAAAGTGGTGCAATCTTAGAAAACTTTGTAGTATCTGAAGTGGCCAAGGGATACTACAACAACGGAAAGACACCTTACTTGCACTATTTCAGAGACAAAGATAATAAAGAAATTGATCTGCTATGGGAAGAGGCCGGAACACTCTACCCCTTTGAGATTAAGCAAACTTCTAATCCCGACATACGGCTTACGAAAGTGTTCCGTCAGCTCGAAAAAAGTGGAAAGCTCTTGGGCAAAGGTGGCGTAATTTGTATGTATCCTGATTTTTTACCCCTAGATCGAGATAACTATATTATCCCCATTCGTTCTGTATAGAAGCAGGCTTTCCGGAGTTGGAACATCGGCTCTCAAACAGGCATGATATCTGATCGGGAGCGGATTGCTTCATTTCACCTGCTAACGAGCCTGGATATATGGCATCAAGCGCCACGATTTACGATCATTTGATACTTATCCCTTTCCTAAAAGAAACCTTAACATCATATTGGTGTTAAGGTTTCTTTTTTGGATGCCTCTCCCAAATGGAATGGCCTGAGAATAGTATTGTCATTGGGTCAAGCGATTGCCAAGCGACTGCTACAATCGCTTGAAAGTCGCTTGAAAAAGTTAAGTCCCCATTTGACAATCTAATTTCGCCACTCAACCATTAAGTAATTAAGTATCTCACTGCCGTTTCAGCTTAAACGACCGTAGCATCGCTCAAACAGGAGTACGCCGCACTTACCGCAGAGAAGAAAAAACTGTACTCCGGCCACCGCGCCGCAAAGGATAATATGCGGGAGTTGGTAGTCGCCAAAGGCAACGCCACGAAGATTCTCGGCGTTACGCCGGATGTGCAAAAGCACGATGCTCGGCATCACAAGCAACAAGACAAATCAGCTCAATAGATAGGCTACGCAGTAGCCGCAGCAGCGCACCGGCAGGTGCGCTTGAACGGACGCGCAAAGCGCGTCCGTGGGGTCTTAGGGGAAACCTTTAACAAGCGCGGAAAGATGGCCGGATGGCCATCTTTCCATTGCTTGCCAAACGGTGAACGGCATTTTGGTGGGTGCAACGCTGCTATACGGTACACTTGCTTTTTGACGAATAAACAACTACAATTATAATAAAAAGACGATTTGGGTACTGGCGCAAAGCACACAAGGGGGATGACGCATGAAAAAAATACTCATATATGGACTGCTCCGTTAAGCAACGGCGGCAGTGCGATCTTGCGTTTTGAGATTCAAGTCGGTAGCGGCGCGTGGACTGATGTATTACTTGCAAGCAGTCATACCGTTACGGGGCTTGCCAATGGCACGGCTGTAACATTTAATATTCGCGCTGTAAATGCCGTAGGCAATGGCGCAGTAGCAAGCGCAACGGCTACGCCCACGGCACCCGGCGGTGGGTGGATACCCACGCCGACACCTGTTATCACCATCACCACCCAACCCGCAAACGCCACCGTTGCCGAAGGGGACATTGGCAGTAGCTTGTCCGTAACGGCCACCACAACACAGGGCGCAACACGCAGTTACCGTTGGTATCGTGCTACAGACGCAAATCGGACGGGTACCAGCACATTCACAGGTGCCACAACCGCGACATTCTCGAAGCCCACAGACCTCACACCGGGGACGCATTACTTCTACGTTGTGATAAGCGCAACAGGCGCAACCTCAGTCAGATCCGATGTGGCGATTGTAACCGTGACGCTGGACGGAGCGGGTGGTTTCCCCTTTGTGGACGTACCAGTGGGTCATTGGGCGCGTGAGTATGTAGAGTTCGTGTGGGAGAGAGACATCATGCAGGGCGTTTCGGGCACCCTGTTTGCACCGAACACAACCCTATCCCGCGCAATGGCAACGACGACCCTCTGGCGCATGGCAGGTGAACCGGTGGCCAGCGGTAGCGCAGTCTTTACCGATGTGGCGGATGGACGCTGGTATACCCAGGCTATCGCTTGGGCAAATCAAAACGGCATTGTGTTGGGTGTCGGTGACAATCGGTTTAATCCGGCTACCAACGTCACCAGAGAAGAACTCGCGGCGATGATGTATCGCTACACGGTGTTCACAGGCGGTAACACAAACGTACCGGGCGGATTTGATCTGTCCCAGTTCCAAGACCGCAATCAGTTGAGCGGCTGGGCTGAAAGCTATATGTATTGGGCCAACCACAACGGCCTAATCACCGGCAGAACCCCAACCACCCTAGCCCCGCTGGGTAACGCGACCAGAGCCGAAGCGGCGGGGATTGTAACGCGGTTTATGGCGGTGTTTGGATAAGGCGGGTTGTGGATAACTTCTCCAATATGCCATAGTGAAAGGCGGAGCTGAATTTTCGGCTCCGCCTATGTTAACGTGTTTGTCTACTTTTATTCGATGCTTTGGCGATAAGTATGGCATAAGGCAGAAAATACGCAATAGGCTTTTAGAAGAACTTGGGCGCATATTTAACGAACGCCCCTAGCTTCCCGGAGTGAATGTTGAATCACTTTATAGGAAAATGCCCCCATCGGGGCGATATTGGGTCAGTATTCCACTCTACACCCGCCAACCCCTGTCTCAATCCCGCCGGACCAAACCACGATGACCAATTTCGTACCAATGTTGGTCGGAATTTGGTCGTAAAACGTGACCAGTTTTGGTCGAAATTTGGTCATACCTATACCGACGACCAATTTGCAACCAATATTGGTCGGATATTGGTCATGATTTATGACCACTTTTGGTCGAGAATTGGTCACGCATACCCTGATGACCAATTTCATACCACTTTTGGTCAGGATTTGGTCATGAAACGTGACCAACTTTGGTCGGAATCTGGTCATTATTTGTGACCAGTTTTGGTTGAATATTGGTCATCACATAGCTCTCGGAGGTGCGAATAGCATCTCTGAGGGCTTCTTTTTTAGCCGGAATTGGGGTGCTGGGCACACCCAATATTAGCGCAAAACTTAGATACAAAACGAGTCCAAAATCAATTAATATTGGGGGCGGCTTGGGTCACATTTTGGCGAGAAATCACTGTGCAAAATACAGCCAAAAAGCGACCTCCGCACGCCCCTGGATGTGGCTCAATGTGGGTCGCCGATGTTGCGAATCTGATAGCCCTAACGGTGTCTCAAGGGCGGGGTTATAGCAGTCCGATGGAGGTCACTGTTGCCACCGAATCGCCAATGTTTGGCCCTGCTGGGTGCGCCTATATTAGAGGCTCATTGTTGGCCCCTTACGGGGCGATATAGGCTGTATAATCTTGGCGCTACGTTGAGCTTACAGATGCATTTATTGATTTATTGTGAAAATAAAAGTGATTTTTCACATGGTGTCGGCGTACCGCCAATCTTTTTCACAAAATACCCATTGGTATGACTGGCTTTCAGCACCATTTTGCGAAAAGGTGATTAAATTGCGAAAAATAAATCGGCTATTTTGCGAAAATTCAAAGCGTTGCTACGCAACGGTTGTAGCCGTTTTATCGGCGCTTTTATTTGAACATGCATCTTTCATATAAAGGGCATAAGGGGGACGCGACACCTGCGCTTCGCGGCAGTGGTCGGCAAAGCCGACACTCCTGAGCCGGATTTACATCCGACTCACCTCTCTTCGCTATGCTTCGAGAGGCCCGCGAGTTGCAAGCAACTCGTATGCCCGTGCCCCTAAATTGCATTCAACTGCGGCTCGATACGCAAGTTCGAAATTCGATGCTTCGCACCTCTTTCGCTTGCGCTTCTCCCACGCACTTGAATGGCGCTGCGTATCTGAGCCAACTTGATTATAAATCATTGTTGGATGGCTCAGATACGGGGCACAAAGGGCGTGCTCATTTCGGCTCCCTAAGCGGGGTGCCTTACTTGCAGAACGAAGGGCAAAAAGGTATGCCGGCAATCGGCATTTTTATGGTGCTTTTTAGGGGGAAAGTGGAGGGTGATTTGACAGGTGCTAATGGCTGCATTTTGGCTTGATGATAGAGCAGTATTCTAAGTTTCAAAATACATACGACAGCGATAGGCGTGCAGGCTACACAAAACACCCTCCGTTCCCCAAAGTGTGGGAGCGGAGGGTAAGTTGCTGTAAGAGCTCTTCATAGCTGTTTGTGTCTACTCCTATATTCCCGTCGAATCGAACGCACGTATTTCAATCACTCTGCCCGTAGCAGTATCAAACGTAAAATATAAACCGTCAGAGCAAGTGGGATCATGCGGGTTTGTGAGATAGGCATACATCACAACATTTGTCCTGCCGCTCCAATCGGAATCAGAAATGCTGGTGGGTTGACCAAAGGCAGCTAGGACATCACTTCGCGTCGCATTGTGGCCTATTCCACCGGTTTGGAACAAATCGCTTTGCACCTCCTCAAAACTTACCCATGCATGGAAAATAAGGCGATCTAAGGGCGATGCTTGGGTTTCTGGTTGCGCTGATTGGAGCGTCAACCCTATGTCTGGGAACAGATGATGGCTCCATTCGGGCTTTTGTCAAGAGGAACTTTTTTGAGCATGGAAAAACCCTTTGAAATAAGGCTTGGAATTGCCTTGTTTCAAAGGGTTTTCTCTTTATTCGCTGTTCAAAATTTAACCCATCACGCTATGGGGCGGGGGTAGGGCTGTACTATGCTATTTGCTTATACTGCCGTGAGCCTCGTGTATTATCCTTTCAAAAAACTATTGACAGGCAAAAAAGAATCTGATAAAATTATACCAACGGTCGGTTTTTTTAATATTATCAGGAGGATTCTTCTATGCCAAGACAGTATAATTCAAAAGAAACGCTTGAGCGTATCATAAACGCATCTCTCAAGCTGTTCAAGGAAAGAGGTTTTGACAACACCAGTATGCAGGATATTGTAACTGCATCAGAAATGTCCAAGGGAGCTATTTTCTATCATTTCAAATCCAAGGAAGAAATCTTTGACGCTGCTCTTGAGCGTGATTTTGCTTTAGCAAAAGAGCGATTTTATCAGTTGCTTGCTGAGTTGGATGGGCGCACCGCAAAAGAAAAGATGGAGTTTTTACTTCGTGCAAACTTTGCGGATGTAGAAATGAGTTCAGCAATTTTTGGACTTGTTTTTGTTGCAAGTGCAAGTCCTCACTTGGTGCTTACAAATATGCGTAATAACCTAAAAGAGGTTGCACCGATTATTGCGGCACTGATTCAAGAGGGAAAATCAGATGGTAGCATCAGTACAGAGTTTTCGGCCGAGTGGGCTGAAGTGTTTACGCTGCTGTATAACCACTGGTGTGATATGTTCACATTCCCCTGTGATTTTCCCACACTGCGCCGCCGCCTTACGTTTTTACAACATTTAATGAAACAGGCAGGCTGTGATATCATGAGTGATGAGATTATCGAACTCAACATGACCCTAATGGAAAACATATATAAGGAGATGCAAAATGGATAATATCGAATCACAGGGCATACGAAACAAAAATTTCATTATGGTGTTTTTGGGGCAGATAGTGTCTGCATTTGGTAGTGCAATATTGCGCTTTGCCATACCTCTTTATTTATTGGAAGTAAGTGGTTCGCCAGCGTTATTCGGCACAGTAATGGCTTTATCCGCTCTGCCTATGGTTATTCTTTCGCCCATTGGCGGTGTTGTTGCGGATCGGGTTAATAAAAAATGGATTATGGTCTTTGTAGATTTTACAATGGCGGGTTTGGTTGTGCTGTATATGTTGACAATGGGAGCTATTGCTATTGTACCCATGACAATAGCAATAATGATGGCCTTATTTGCCTCTACCGCCATGATGGATCCTGCGGTAGAGGGCAGTATACCCCTTTTAATCTCTGCTGACCATTTGGTGCAAGCCAACTCGTTTATTTCTTTGGTAGGGTCATTGGCGGGAATGTTGGGCCCCGCACTTGGCGGACTTCTATTTGCTGGATTTGGAATATTCCCAATTTTGGTAGTTTGCGCCGTGGCAAAATTTCTCGCTGCTATTATGGAATTGTTTATATGTATCCCCAACGTCAAGCAAAAATCTGCCGATGGTGCACTTTCAGCGTTCTTCGGCGATACTTCCGCCGGATTAAGATTTATATTTAATGAAAAACCCTTGCTGGCAAAAATTCTACTCACTATATTTATGATACAGCTTGTTTTAGCCCCTTTTGCAATTATCGGAATCCCTGTTCTCATTACTCGTAACTTAGGAATGAATGAAGGTATGGTAGGCATTGCACAAGCAGCAATGGGCGTAGGCGGTATTTTCGGAGGTATCTTAACTGGGGTGCTGGGAAAACGATTGCGTTTCCATAGAGCGCATTGGCTTTTATTCACAGCCAGCTTAGTGTTCTTTCCTATTGGCATAGCTTTTTTGCTGGGTACCAATTATTTTGCAACGTATATTATTATTGTTTCGGCAATCTTTGTTGCAATGACTGTGCTAACGTTATTTACAATTCAAATGCTTACGTTTGTACAAATCGAAACCCCGCCAGAAATGCTTGGAAAGGTGTCGGCATTATCCACGATGATAATAATGATGGGCTTACCTATCGGTCAATTTATTTTTGGTATGTTATTTGAGCGCTTTGATTCCTTGCCTTGGATAGTTGTGTTTGTTTCTGTAGTTGCATCGGCTATGGTTGCATTAAATTCACGGCGGTATTTTAAGTGTATCTCGAAGTAGATGACGAAGCGCAATAGTAGATTTGCAAAAGCCCACACACTCATATGTGTGGGCTTTTGCACTGCTCCCATAATTCCCATATCCAAAAGGCGTATGAACACAAAATTCAAACCAGCACTTATGCCGCCGCCGATCAAAGCCGTTATCGCACCGTAATGTGCCTTGCCTACGGTAATCAAAAACTGTTGGAATACCATACCTAATACCGTAGTTGGCATAAACCACAACAAAGGTTGCAGATAATCCATCGCCATACCACGGAGAAAATCATCTGTTCCCAAAATGTCTAATATGAAATCTGGGAAAAGCAGGCCAATAGCCATTACAGCAATGGAAGCGATAAACCCAACAAGCACGATCAAGCTAAAGTTTTGCCTGCCCTCTTTGTCACGCCCTTCGCCAAGTTTTTTCGCAATCATGGCGTTACCACCTACACCCAGCAATAGGCCGATAGCCATAGAAAATGAAAGAAACGGAAAGATGACGCTAACTGGTGCTAAAGCGATGGGATCAATAAGCCGAGATACAAAAATTCCATCCACGATGCCAAAGGTCCCCATGATAATCATGGAGAGGATGGTTGGAAAAGCAAATATCAAAAGATGTTTCCATGTTGGTGTTTTGGTGATGCTTTCTGAAGCCTTGCTTGTGTTTTCTCTTGCGGCTTTGAAAATAATTGTGTTCTTCTTGTTATGCTTTGGCATGATGCCCTCCTACAGTAGTCCGATTTGCAACGGTCGCATTTTTTGACTATTATAAACTATCCCATAATGGGAGTGTCAAGTAGAAAAATTATTTTTGCTTGACACTCCCTTAGTGAGATAATTAAGGGAAGTATTTCACACCCCTTGTTTTCACATTTCCACTATGAGAGGACAAGATCGCCGTCACGGGTCTTGAATGGATTGCGCCCATAATCTAATCCCTCTTTGATAGATTGAGCAATCGTGCGCCCCGGTCTGATGTGTTGTGATAATAGCTGTGTGGTGGCGATAGCGTGGACTCCCTCCATGCAAAAATCCACTTCGGGACAAGTTGTCCCAAAGTGGGTTTTTGCTGTGTTTTCCTGTTCTTTCGGCGGTGGTTAGCCGTCATCTCGATTAGGCTCTTCGGCGTGAATAACACGGTTGTCATCATTCACCTTAGAGCCTTTTTGCGGTTTGGCTATATGCCCGGACGGGTTGCCCGAATTGTTCTTTTTTCGCTTCGTGGATGCTCTCGGCATATTACGATCCCTTGCCTTTCTTGTTAAAATCGCCTTTACCCTTAGACTTAGCCTCCCGCCGTGCGGGTGGAGTTTGATCGTTATTTTTTCGTTGCTCGTTTCGTGTCTTTTTGTTCGCCATCATAATCACCTCTCTAATAGGTTTTGGAGCAACAAAAATAATATCCATCAAGAATTTTCCACAATCGCCGCGAGTTGCTTCAACAACTCCGACAGTGGTTCCCACAGGGCGGCATAGTCCCGCTGCAATGCGGATATTTCTTCCGGGTACACGCCCTGCGTGTTGGCGTGGATCGCAACCTGATTCAAGTTATTAGCACACCGTCTTTGCAGGGAAACCAGTTCCCGCACGCCTAAAAGCGCACCCTCCCGGCTTTTGATAATCAAGCTGTGTCCGTTTGCGCTGTAGTCCATGTGGTCATCTACAGAAAAGCAAAGATCGGAAGATTGGAACATGTCTAAGAGCCGCTTGTCGTACTGAAAGTATTGTGAGCCGTCTGTGTACAGATGGCTCACATGATCGCCGGATTCCAACACATAGGGCGGCTGGGTCAGTGCAAAGTTCCCCTTTAGGTTGTTTAGTACATCTAATATAAACCCAGCCTCCCTCGGCTCAATCCTGTCTTTTGTCCGATTGCGGTTCACCAGTTCGGTAAGGCATAAAGGTTACATTGTCCCTATCATTGTTTGGATCGTTAAGCTTAAAAACTTCAAAATTAGAACCCCCTACCTTTTTATTGATGGCGATTTGTTCTTTAAGATTGCGAACTCCGCAAACCTCAAAGCCCTCTCGAACGCCATCAAGGGTGTAATAGACTACATAGGTTTTCATGTCGTTGCCCTTTCCGCATCGTCCAACTTCCGCACCCCTCGGCTATTCATTTCGCCGCTTGTACCATACATAGAGCGGATCTCATCAAGGGCATATTCTTTCCGGCTACGCTTGCGGTAATCATCAGGCGCAAGATACCATGCTATTTTTTTAGTGTGCCACTTGAATTTAAGGGCTTTTAACTGTTCCTTGTGCGGTTTCGTATCACCAGTGACCCAAACAAAACAACCGATGATCTCTATAGTGATGTCCTCCATCTTCATAAGCTGATTTATCAGGTCTTTGAATTGGTCAGCCGTTTCGGTGCTTTCCTGACGTGCGGTATAGGTTTCGCCGTCTTTTGTTTTATGTACATTTTTCAGCTTCGGGAATAACTCGTCATATTCGGCATTAACGGCTTTCATGGTTTCGGTATCACCGCCACGGTCTGGGTGGTGCTTCATTGCCAACTGGCGATACATGGCCTTTAATTCTTCTAGAGTCTCCGGCGTGGGTGTAAAAAGTCGATTCATGTTGTTGCCCTCCTGATGGATATTTAATGTAGGCGAAGCCCGTGCGGCTTACGCACCTTGATACCCACACCTCAACAGATGGGCAGCGGTGTCAATCGGACTGTGGAATAAAATTAAGGCACGCTCCGCAGAGCGCACCTATAAAATCCCCTTTATGCCGCAAAAGCCGATTTACACCGTTGACCATCTGTGGTACTTTTGCAGAGCATGAAAAAACGACTACACTTTGACCGTGTAGCCGCTACTCGTTATTTCCCTTTTAATTCGCTTACCATCTTGACGATTAAATCCACTTGTGAATCAGATAGCCCCGTTACATCAACAGATTTCATCCTGTTAAATCCTAAGAGGTAATCCGTTGTCACCCCGTACAGTCTGGCGAGTTTAATAAGTACATCGTATGATGGTAGTCGGATTCCTGTTTCGTAGGAACTCATTACAGCTTTACTAATATGTAGCCGCTCGGCAACTTGGACTTGTGTTAAGCCCGTGCCATGCCGCAAGTGTTTTATTTTTTCTCCGAAGTCAACCACGACAATCACCCCCGTCAACTCATTGCATACATCATATTTGAATGATGTCAACAGTGGGTAAGGCTACAGGTTTGCAAAAGTTGACCGATTGGTAAAAGTGTGATAAGATTCTCAACAGAGATATTTACTATAGGGGATGGAAAACACCATGAAAAACAAAACGCTAAAAAGAAGCCTGTGTGCTATACTCGCCGTTCTAATGATATTCGGCACACTCACAGTCGGCGCATTTGCTGTAGAGAGTGAAGAAATAGAATTGCAATCCTTGCCGTTTACAGACGTAGCTCAGGGGGCTTGGTATCGTCCTTATGTGCAAGCGGTACGAAATCAAGGGATTATGCAGGGCGTATCATCAACCCGATTTGCACCCAATGATACCTTTAGCCGAGGTCAGATCATAGCGACCTTGTTCCGTATTCACAATAACCGCAATGCCAATGCGAGCGATAGCCGTAACAATCCTTTTAATGATGTAAACAATAACACCGCATGGTATGCCCCCTATGTCACATGGGCGCATAATAACGGTATTTCTTCTGGCACGAGTGCAACACGCTTCGGGCCGAATGACCATATAACCCGCCAAGAGATTACGCTAATCATGCACAACTATGTCCGCAACCTGACCGATCACAACAGCGGATCAACCGCCACCGCACAATGGAACGCCTTTAATGATCGGGGGCAGATTACATTGTCCGGTGCATACAACGCTTTCCGCTGGGCGAATAATAACGGCATAGTCAACGGCAGAAACACAACAACCCTTGCACCAAACGGCACGGCCATCCGTGCAGAAGCCGCCGCTATGCTGGTGCGGCTTGTGGGCTTTATGGACAGTGGCAATCAGCAAGCACAATATTTCACAGTTACCTTTAATCTCGCAGGCGGTCAAGGTAATTTCCCGCCGCAACAAGTCCGCAGTGGTGGACTTGTAACACGCCCGACAAATGATCCCACTCGTGCAAACCACATATTTGATGGATGGAGTTGGGATTTCAACAATGATCGTGTAACCCGCAATGTACACATCGTTGCACAGTGGAGACAAGGCGGGGGAACACAACCGCCGAACAACAATTTGACACCGGCACAAGCTGAAGCCGAGTTTGTCCGTTTGCTCAATCAGCACCGGGCATTGTATGGATTGCGTCCTGTGCAAGTTCATAGCGGATTGGCAGACGTAGCACGAGCCCACAGTCACGATATGGTCAATCGTGGGTTTTTCGCTCATACATGTCCGTCTGGCACTACTAATAGCACTAGAGTGTGGAACAATGTTGCTCTAGATACCCAACTTCGTGCATATTTTGATCCTAATGGAACGCAGTTGTCCCCTGATTTAAGCCAATGGCCTAATAGTCCGGCATACATTGTAGGCGAAGCCCTTGCAAGACTTGGGGCAGATTTTAACAATCCTGTTCGTGCGCTTGGAAATCTACTGAACTCAAATGCACATCGCAATATTCTTCTACATCCGAACAACTATTTTATCGGTGTTGGCCTTGTAGATGGACATTGGACTGTAAAAGATATTCGCCCCCTCCAAAGAGTCACACCGGATTTATTCGCCCCCGGTGCTCCTCCCGCTCGACAACATGAGTTTAACCCCCAGTAATAACGCAATAGGACGGTCATCAACCGTCTGTACTAGGTAACAGAATAGCACCACCCCTCTCTGCTTTCCTGTATGGGGCGGAGGGGGGTGTTTTTCGTGTTGTGGGGCGTGTTAGCCCTTAAACGTGCCGTGCTTGTTTTGCGGTTGTAGCGTTGTTTCCGTGGGTGGCTTTTCAAGTAGCGGCACAAGTCTCTCTGCAACCAAACACGCCACCCGCTTGGCTAGGTGTTCGCTGTCCTCTTGCTTGGCCTGTTCGCTCTCGCCGCCAAACATATCCGCAAACTGTGGGTAGAACATGAGAGCCTTTTTGATCTCCTCAAAGATCCTACGAGTACAAAATTGACGATAAAAGGGTATTTATCGTGTCCCCTGTATATCGGGAAGATTCCAGTAAAACCATCCATGATGCTTTACTTAACCTGATGTTAAAAGATCGCTGAACCTACTGAAAATAGTAGGTTTTTATTGAGTTTGGGCAACCGATATGTTATAATAATATCATGATCTGAACGAGGTAAAATAACTATCGGTTGCCAGAAAGGAGCAAAATGAGGCAACCAAAAACCAAAATCACAGCTTTATATCTCCGCATCAGTCGTGAAGATAGTAGCCGTGACGAAAGTTATTCCATTGTAAATCAAAACAAGCTTTTAACCTACATGGCAAAGCAAATGAACTTGACCAATATCAAGACCTATGTTGATGATGGGGTCAGCGGTTCAAAACTTGATCGTGAACAATTCATGGTCATGTGCAAGGACATTGAAAAGGGACTTGTGGGGGTCGTGATGGTCAAAGACCTCTCCCGACTTTCAAGAGACAAGTCACAGGCCAATGACCTTGTAGAGCAGTTCTTCCCGCTACATGATGTACGCTTTATTTCCGTTTCCGATGGCACAGATTCAGACGAGGGCGAAGATGAGTTTTTAGGTTTTCGCACTCTGATGAATGAATCATATGCCAGAGATATTTCTAAGAAGCGCAAGCTGACGAATGTAGTCAAGAACAATGCCAAAGAACCCTTGTCCCTCCCCCCCTATGGGTATATGAAAGACCCAGACGGTAAAGGGTGGGTCATCGAACCAGAAGCCGCCGAAGTGGTACGCCGTATCTTTCAAATGTCACTCGATGGGAAAGGTGTTGAGCAAATTGCAAGCACCCTTTCAAAAGAGAGAATCCTATCACCTATCTACTATTGGAAAAGCAAGGGTTTCAATCGTGGCGGGGTGAAAACCGACAGAGAACCCCACAGATGGCACGTTTCCACCATTACAGGGATTCTCGCAAAGCAAGAGTATTGCGGTGACATTATCAATCACAAGACCTATGCTAAGACGTTCAAGCTAAAAAAACGCTTTGATAATCCAGACAAATCTATTCATAGGGATGTCCATGAAGCGATTATTGACCGTGCGGTATGGGAACAGATTGACGAGAAGCGCAGGAATAAGCAACGCAAGCGCAAAGGGAGAGACGGCACAAAGAATATGTTTTCTGGTTTCCTAGTCTGTGCCGATTGTGGTAAAAACCTCTGGTTTAATATCAATTCGGGTAACGCAGACATTAGATTCTTTGGGTGTTCCAATTACAAGGGCAACCGTGGGACGTGTGATGATCGGCATTATATCCGAGTGGAGTTCTTGGAAAACGTGATCTTACAAGAGTTCCGCCGACTGTCGCAGTTTGCAAAGAAGAACGAGAAGGCATTTGCTGAGTTGATTATGGGTCAAGCTGAACAGTCCAACACGGAGGAACGGCAGAAGAAGCAAAAAGAACTATATGCCCTAAACGCTCGTAATCGGGAACTGGATAAACTGTTTAACCGTATGTATGAGGACAACGTAAACGGCAAGATTGACGATGCCCGCTTTGCTACGATGTCCAAACAGTATACAGCGGAACAGGCCGAGATTGCAGAGAGAGTACAGACTATCACGTCCGAACTCTCCAAGCAAGAAGCCAAAGCCATGACCGCCGATGTGTTCTTGTCAGTCGTTCGCAAGTATACGAGGGCTAAGAAACTTAATGAGCGTATGCTGAATGAACTGATTGAGCGGGTGGAGGTTTTCAAGACGGACAAGATTGACGGTGTACATTATCAGCGGTTAAGAATCCACTACCACGTCATCGGTGCAATCGAGATTCCTGACACGTTCCCCATACCAGACATAATAATACGCACTAGAAAGGGCGTACTGGTTAAATACTTCCCATTCCAACACGCCGCATAAAAAAGAAGTGTTCCTACCGTCTCAAGTACGGTAAGAACACTCCTACTGGCAGGGGCAGAAGGACTTGAACCCTCGGCACGCGGTTTTGGAGACCGTCCAAAGTGCTTTGATAGTGTAGGCTTGAATGCAAAACACATTGATATTACAGGGTTTTTCATTTTTGCTTTAGGTAGTCATATGGTCGTTTCAGGGGGCATAAATTACAAACTGCCCCCTGAGTTCCCCCCCGGATTCCATAAGACATAAGCACAGATAAATCAAATCCAGACATTATTTTTACTTAGTGTCATCTTCCAAAATATCTAATAAACAGCCGTCTATAAGCCCGTCTATATAGCTGTCCGTCATATCGGCGTACTCTTTCTTGTAGTAGATACACATGAAAACTACCATTTTTTGTTCAGTTGCCACTAAGTAATAGGTTCTGTAGCCATCCGACTTTCCAACATTAGCGTCTGGATTTGGTAATCGTAGCTTGTACACATCAAAGGCAGGATTGTCGTTATGTTTGATTTGCACGCCTTCAAATTCGCCTTTTCGCACCTTGGCTTCCAGCTCTTCTATTTGTACAGGAAGAGAAGTAAAACGCTTTTTTCTAACAAGTCGTTTTACTTCCCCTTTGAAATCATCCGTATAGGTTACTTCATAAAGTTCCTGAATCACGCTTTATTTCCTCGGCTTCCTTCTTTAGTTCGTCTAGCCATGTGCTTCTTTCAGGTGAAGGAACTTCCCCAGTTGCAATCTTAACAGCCTGCTTTGTAGAGCGTACAACAGACCTAGCTAGGGCTTTGATGTTTTGCTCGTCCTGATTCATATTAACACCTCTTGCTACATTGTATGCAGTTGTCGTGGTTTCAAACATTAAAAGCACCCCCCTAAATCATTAAGCCTATGTACCCCTTATATATAACATTATACTCTATGAAGCGGAATTTGTCAATTTGCACTCATAAAATTGAACATGAAGACCTCAATCTATCATGTCTCTATTATAGCACACTTAAAAAGTCTTGAATAGCTAACATATGTGGCTGTTGTGTCGCCGATTGATTTGTTATATAATAAATGTGAATCGGAGGGGTTTCTGTGTTGGATAAAACAGCAGTTAGGCAAATTGCCAAACGATATGCAGATGTAGTTTGTGAACAACTAAACCCAAAGACCGTTATCCTCTTTGGTTCATATGTAAACGGCAATCCCCACGAACACAGCGATATTGATATTGCAATTATATTTGATGGATACGATGGTAACTGGTTCGACACTGCCGTTTTGTTACAACATCTACGTTGTGGGATTGATGATGATTCCCCTGCTGCTATTGAGCCACATTTGATGGATGAGACCAGTGACCCAAGCGGATTTTTAGAACACGTTAAGAAAACAGGTGAAGTCATTTTTGAAGAGGTTACACCCCAAGAGGAATCTAAAAAGACATTCCATGATATAGCAAAGCCCCTTGTGCATACAAGAGATCGGAAGTTTGATCGGGAGGAAGCTAATGAACGTCGTTAAAACCTCCATAGATACAAACATTGTAAGCCCATTTTGATAAGCCGATTGAACACTAAAGAGCAAGCCGAGTAGGCTTGCTCTTTTCATGTGTTAGGGGTCTAAAGGCACATCGCAAACACAAAAAAAGCAGCCACTATTTGCGAAAATTCACAAAAACAAGAATGACTTTCGGGCGTGTTGATTATCGTATCTCCTCTATATTGGATTAGATATTCTAAAAGTATAAGCAAGCCGGCAACATAGGGGGAACCAGATGGGTTCTACCCAAACACATTTTTGCAAAGGAGGTACTCATGTTCCAAACAAAAGCTCTGATCCACAGTCTAAGGTCAGAGGACACCGTTACAATTCTTCACGAGAACGGATCGAATGATGTTGTTGCTGATTACACTGGTATTCGTTATACGGCAATCTACAATCCATTTGTAGGGCTGTACTACGTAGACAATATTTATGGAGAATTGAAAGACCAAAACAAGTGTCCCAGTTGTGGAGACTATATCCCATAGCACCACCACCGAAAAGCAAAACTTATATATTCAAATTATCTAAAACAAGCTGTAAGGAGGAAGTTGAGTGGGTATCAAGAGGAGTGGTGACGATGAAATGTAAAACAATCAACTGTCGGGTCTGTCGTTGCAAAATGATTTGGGAGATACCTGAAGACCCCGGAAACTATATTGCAACGGTAACATGGTACACCTGTTCGGTATTACTCATTTGTCGTAGCACCCCTCTTGATTGCTTGACGCATACGGCTTTCAAACTCGTCAATTGTATAACCCTCTACACCAGACAACCTTGCT
>Ga0123352_10000813_pt1 | contig 39227 bp, 39 predicted proteins | sample TergutLab28metaG_FD_89700 | JGI IMG/M metagenome (GOLD analysis project Ga0123352, IMG submission 89700) | Labiotermes labralis P1 segment gut microbial communities from Petit-Saut dam, French Guiana - Lab288 P1 | ecosystem: Host-associated > Arthropoda: Insects > Digestive system > Gut ... | reverse complement strand
TGACTTCAAGCTGAACACCGTCATAGAAGATAAGACACAGCCAAAAGTGCCATTATCGCCAACACAGGAAAAAGAGTTGCTGGCTTTTGTGCAAGAGGATAAGGTTTATCACAAGTATTATGACGAACTGATTATCTTGCTTGAAACAGGGTTGCGAATTTCTGAATTTTGCGGGTTGACTGATAGCGACTTGGATTTTGAAAATAGGTTAATCAATGTAGACCACCAACTATTATATGGTAGTGGAATTGGTTACTATATTGAACAACCGAAAACCGAGAGCGGCATTAGACAAATTCCCATGACCGAGCGCGTATATGAAGCGTTGAAAAACGTCCTAAAGAACCGCATGGGTGCAAAACCTATCATTATTGACGGTTATAGCAACTTTCTGCTTATCGGACGAAATGGCAATCCCAAAATAGCCGCCCTTTATGAGAGCGTGTTCCGAGGGCTTGTCAAGAAATACAGCAAGTGCCGCGAGGTAGAGTTGCCCAAAGCGACCACACCGCACACATTAAGGCACACGTTCTGTACGAACAAAGCCAACGCGGGTATGAACCCCAAAGCGTTACAATACCTTATGGGTCATGCCAACATCATTATGACGCTGAACTATTACGCTCACGCCAATTATGAATCCGCAAAAGCGGAAATGGATAGACTGGCGGCTTAGTAGTAAGAAAGAGTTTACTACTTTTTTACTACCTTTGAGAGCGGAAACGTGAGAGGTTATAAGAGTATATGTGACTTTCTCCCAAAACGAAAAACGCCGCCAACCCCGTAAATACAGGATATGGCGGCATATGGGAACTTATAAGAAGATAATCAATTTTCATATATTTATTTCTGTAAATTTAAACGATAAATTCTGTTGTGGCCCAGAGAGGTGCTGTCGAATTGCTGGAAATTTAAACCAAATAATATTTGATAATTATCACTCCGGAATAAGTTGCAATAAAAGCAATTATGGGATGTTTTTTTAAGCCTCCTCAACTCATCATTTGTTGACTAATTAAATGAATACTAAGAAAAGGAGTATGAGAACAATGAAAAAAACTGACAATAAGTTTCCTCTGTGGCCTCAGTTCGCGGAAAAAACGGTAGCAAGCATAACAGAGCCTATTAAAAATGGAAAAGTAAATTACTGGACGGGACCATATGGCAAACTATTTGAAACAAAGTTTGCTTCATGGGCAGGTACATCAATGGCAATATCTTGTACAAGTGGAACATCCGCTTTGCATATTGCTATATCTGCGCTAGGGATTGGGGCGGGAGATGAGGTAATTGTTCCGTCCTATACCTTTATTGCAACATCGTTTGCGGTTCTACAAGCAGGTGCAATACCAATCTTTTGCGATTCTACTGATGACCATACAATAGACCCAAGAAAAATAGAACCACTAATTACTCCTAAAACTAAGGCTGTTATTGTAGTCCCTCTTTATGGCGTTGTTTGTGATTTAGACCCCATATTATCTTTAGCAAAGAAATACGGCCTTAAAGTTATTGAAGACAATGCTCAGTGTCTTGGAGGTATTTATAAGGGACGCAAGGTTGGCACCATTGGTGACATCGCTACATTTAGCTTTTGCCAAAGCAAACACTTCACAACAGGTGGCGAAGGCGGGATGGTTATAACTAATAATGAGCAAATTGGTTGGAATTGCAGAGCCTTTCGTGATCACGGATTTGACGTAAAAAAAAGATTTGATTTGTTATCATTGGAAGAAGAAGAAGAATATGTTCACAATTCGGTAGGATACAATTATAGGATGACTGAGATTCAATCAATTATTGGGATAAATGAACTTGAAAGGTTTGATTCATGGAACATGCCCAATAGGTATAAGTATGCAAAAATGTATGACGATGCGCTTAGCGGTTTAAAGGGCATAAAACTATTACCACTTAACACAGAAGAGAGAAGAAATGCATATTGGGAGTATCCAATTGTTCTTGATTTATCTCGGCTTGATACCGACGCGGCATCAATAATCAATGAATTAAAAGAATTGGGGATTCCCGTCTTTAAAATCCAATGGCCGGAGGCGTATAATGAAAAAGCTTATTTAGAACACAATGGGTTCGGAAATGCCAAATTTCCATTTAAATCAACTGAATATACAAGAGCAGACGCAGTTGATTACCGAAACACAGTTTGCCCTGTTGCCAAATCATTACGAAATCAAACATTATCGTTATTTTTACATCCATCTTGGGGAAGTTCCGACATTGAAGTCTGTATTGACTATGTTACAAAAGTGTTGAAGCGTCATCTTGTCTGATGAAAATAGTCGAATTAAGAGATGTGGTACATCAACCTTATATTGTAATTACAAATAATTGTGTTATGAGGTGGAATTTAAGCGGATGGTTATAGTACTAATACTGTTTCTGCTTTTTACCACTACCACATATAGCAGTGAGGTTCAAAGATTAACGTAGAAGTACTATTCGTTTTTATTTTGCTTGTTTTTTGGAGGGAGACTCTTTGAAAAAACCCTATATAATCGCACTTTGTGGTATTGATGGTTCAGGTAAAACAAATCAAGCTGAACTGTTGTCTAAATATTTGCAAGAAAACAAATATTCATCTGTTATTACAAAGGCAAAAATGATTAATTATGAAATATTATTAAAGCTATCAGGAAAGTTATTTTTTGATAGATATAATTATCATCCCGGAATACCGCCACTACTGATGAATACGGTTCAGGCCTGTGATGTTGTCCACCATTTTTCACAGGTAGAAAAAAACTACAGTAACTACGACTTTATCATTTGTGATCGACATAAACTGTGTTATTCAGCATATGCTCGTGCATTCGATACTCCGATGCATTGGGTTGACAACATATACAGTTTAATCCATGAACCAGATTTGATTTTCTATTTTATGATAGAGCCGAATATTGCTTACAATCGATTACAGATGAGGGAAGATAAGCCTATACGCACAGATGAAAACTTGATGCTTTTACGTGAAGCGTATAAACATTATGAGAAAATGCTTGAGAGCAAATCAAATGTTATATACGTAAACGCTGAAAACAGCATTTTAGCTACTCATCACCAAATCATTAATAGTTTTGGAGATTATATTAATTTAAAATATGGCATACGATTGGAGATGGGATAAAAGTGAATCCATTTGTCATTGCAATATGTGGAATTGATGGTTCAGGAAAATCAACACAAGTAAATTTACTAACAGAATATTTGAGAGAATGTGGATTTGCAACCAAGAAATCAAAGGTAAACACAATAGGCACAAAAGTGCTGATGGACTTGGCAGAAAAAATGTTTGGTGACAGGTACGACTATTATCCTGGAATACCCCCAGAAATTATGCATTCAGTTCGGGCTACAGACTTTGCTCGTCATTATTTGGAAATGTATAAAGCAAATGAAGGCTATGACTTTATTATTTGCGATAGGCATAAATTATGTTGTCGCGCCAATTCGATGTCATACAAAGCAGATATGAAATGGATTGATGAAATTTTATCGTTGATACCTGACCCTGATTTAATTATTTTTTTGAATGTTTCAATCGACATAGCAGTTGAGAGAATGATTGGGAGAATAAATGAACCTATGCAAGTCGATGAGAATCCCGAACTGCTAGCAGAAGCAATTAAGTGTTATGAAGTATTATTTGCTACAGAGAAGTTATCAAAAGACGTGGTTTTTATCGATGGAAATATGGAAACAGCACATGTGCATAGTGCCATTGTAAACAAAATTGTGGATAAAGTTAATGCTAGAATACCCAATAAAACATTCAAATGTCAGATAGGAGATTGAAAACAATGAGATCAAGAAATTCATTGGGGATTGACATAGGAGGAACATTTACCAAGACGATCATGCTTTCGGATAATAGAACATTGTTTGATGAGACTATCAATACACCCCAGATGAACTCACATGACGCTTTAACAAATTTTGTAGTGAATATATATCAGAAGTATAGAGCCGTAACAGATGGGGTCGATGGGGTTGGAATTGGAATTGCAGGAGTTGTAAACAGTAAGCTTGGAATCATTGAAGCGTCTTGCTCTTTTCCGTCTATCACTGGAGTTCCTTTTATAAATATATTAAATGAACAACTCAGTATTCCAATAGTATTTGATAACGATAGCAATTTTGCTTGTTTAGGGGAGTATAATTACACTTTGTGTCGTAACACATCCGTCGCCGTAGTTCTTACTTTGGGAACAGGTATAGGATCAGGAATTATTATTGACGGAAAATTGTTTACTGGAGCCTTTGGTTATTCTGGCGAATTCGGTCATTTTTGTCTCGAACCTGCCGGAGAACAATGTGGTTGTGGCTCTTGCGGTTGCTTAAACATTCTTTCATCAGCAAAGGCTATCGTAAAAAAATACAATGAGCTATCAGTCAACTCAAAAGTTAACACCTCGGAAGAAGTGTTGCGAAATTGGCATAACGGTGATCCTGTATCTGAAATTGTATTGGATAATGCCTGTCACTATCTTGGCAAAATGATATCTTACATTATTCTGTCAGTGAATCCTGAATATATTTTATTAAGCGGTGGTTTAAGCCGCGCTGGAGATGTTCTTTTAAAGAAAATTAAATCATATGCACACATGTACACAATACCGGTTGTTTGGAGAAGAACATCAATAATGATAGGGACCTTATATGAAAAATCGGGTGCGTACGGTGCTGCCTTGGAGGTTCGTAAAGTACTAGCGTAGAGTATCTTTCTTCTGAAATGGCAAGCCTTAGCCAATATTTGCTTTTATCAAATGTTTTATATGTGATATCGGCACATTCATTCGATTACTATCGGTGCAAGTTTAGATGAAATACGTCTCTTCCTTAATGTTAAGAGGCTGCATTCATTGTAAATATCAGAATATTTTTGTAGGTTACAAATAGCAGCTATAATACTCGAATACGAAAAAGTCAGCAATATTAAATTTTAGCGAATTGCATTTTTTCATGATTTATTAGTGCTCTTTGCAGAAAGGTATAGTCTTATGATTGAGAAATTGATATCTTTTTTAGAAAAAAATCCCAATTTGCAACAGGATGCAATCGAAATTTTTGCTGAATCACGCAAAATTAGTTCTCTATTGCTAGAAAAAGATGACGGTGTGAATATTTTACAAAAAAAGAAAAATGAAATTTACTTAGCCGAAATAAAGAGGATAAATAAAATCTTTGCAGATAATGCCCTGCAAATTGTATATGTGAAAGGTCTAGTAAACGCGATTTGCTTATATGATAACATAGGCATAAGGAAACAGGTGGATATAGATGCCATAGTTCCCTTCGAACAAAGGGAACAAGCTCTCAAGCTATTGGTCGAATCAGGTTATGCCTATGATGAGATTGAATATTTTCACAAAGAATTCGCAAGTCAGAAGTACTATGTGAATTTTTGTGATTTATCAAAAAAGTATGATTCGGATATTTTGCCTGAAATAGCTTTAGACTTACACTTTTTCAGCACAGAAAATGTGGAGCACAATGCATTTAAACACATACGAACGATAAACTATAATGACGTCGACATACACGCATTAAACGTATATGAGGATTTACTTTGGCAAATAGAGCATTTTTGTTTTGACTATTTCAGCGACTTTTTAGAATTGATAAAGGGTAGGTTTGTAAGGCCAGTTTTTCCGAAGCTAAGATCTCTACATGATATCGCGTTGATACTTAACCAACATTCAAAATCCATTAACTGGAATATACTCAAAAGTAAAATACAGAACAGCAATTTGTATATAAGAGTTAAATTTTGTTTTAACATGATAAATCATATCTATGGAGCTATTATTCCAGAAAGCTTCTTGTTGTGGTTAAATAGCTCTGATATAATTGAGTCGCAAAAGATTATAAATTATTACGACAATTGTCTTATATCGTTAAATGATACACCTATCAATGATCTGATTTTCTGTAATAGCCTGTATGAAACAAAAATACTCATGCACAAAATAAGGCGAAATAAGCAAAAGATGAAATGTACAAGGCTGGAAGGCCTCCGACACGATACAAGTGTAGCGGTGCTTCTAGACGAATTGTCTTCCGAATATAAGAATGCGTATGGCACTTATTATAAAGATGGTACACTTCCAACTAAAGCCAATAATATTCGCGCTACTGTTAACAGCTGCTGGAATGAGAGTCATGTTTATTTCACTTTTGATATAGAGTATAGTAGTATTGTTCTCAGAAGCCCTGCCGAGTCGATTAATGCTTTTGGTCCCAAAATAGACATTATTCTGAATACATTTTTGAATGGAAGTGATGTTTCCGAAGGTTCAAAAAAACATCACCAGTTTAGATGCTTCCTGTGTGAGGATTCGGATGACATACCCATAAGGTTTATTAATCACAAAAAGGAATATTTTTTAGACGACACACGTGATTTCATACTTTCCTTTGAACACAAAGATAATGAATATCACTTTAAAATTGGCATACCGTGGAGTCGATTGTCTATTATTCCACAAAAGGGAATGAGCATTGCATTTGATTTTGTAATTTGGCATGTATATAATGACACCGCCGCAACGGCATATAGTTGGTCTAATCCAACAGAACACAAATTTAACATGCTAGAGTATGGCGATTTAATTCTTGCATAAATTGGGAAGGAGACTCTGATGAAACATCGTCTTGCGACCATACGCTGGGCATTCTCCATAGCCTGGAATCATAACAAAATGATACTTGTCTTCTGGATGAGCTTGATTGCCGCAATTTCCATACTGCCTGCTATATTATTGTATTTTAATCGTACCATAATCACACAGTTAGACACATTTCTTGCTACCGGAACGGGTGCATTTAGTGACATTTTGCCGTCCATCGTAGTTTTTGGTGTAATTACGACGCTCATTGGTGTTTCTAATCGCGTCAACGGCGAATTTACTTATTCCATCCTTTATGACCACTATTATTTTGCAATGGCAGAGCTGTTATCAGAACGCGCGCAGCTTTTTACAATGGAGGAATTGCTAAATAAGGATATTTTAGATGAATATAACTCTGTCTGCGAGCGGGAAGGCACATTGACGGAAGTAATTTCGGGAATATGCACACTGCTAGGCAAATTCGTAGGCACCGGCTCGTTGTTGGCCGTAGCTATTACGTTGTCGCTACCTGTATTTATTATTGCGTCACTATATGTTATAGGTGTTGTGTTTCTTAATATTACATTTGTAGAAAAAAGACGAAAGCGGCGCGAGGCAATCAGGGATAAAGAGCGGTTGGCCAGTCACTATGAAGAGCTTGCGCATTCTCATGAATTTGCGAAAGAATTAAGGATTTTTGAGTCCAAGAACAAATTGCTTGCAAGTTGGCAAAAGGCTTATGATGCAATTTTTAAAAATGAAACCAGTCAGGCTTTTGCTACTGAAATCCGTGTTTTTGTCAGTGGCTTAGGGTTTTATATATTTCTTGCGGCTATGATTTTTTACTCTATATTTTTAGTATCTGCCGGGACAATGACCGTGCCTATTTTATTAATTTTGTTTACACTGTGCCTTAACATATTTACAACAATAAACGGTATAGCAAGTTCTCTTATGCAGACAGACATAGGTGTCCATGCCATGGAGAGACAATACCGTCTTTTTGGCAGTAAAAACGCCCAAGTAGTTTCTGACGATGGCGAAACAGAAACTCACAAACATAAAGCGAGCAAAAGCGATATTCTTTTTGAGGCAAAAAATTTATCATACTCCTATGGCACAGATAAAATTGCCCTAGATGGAGTGTCAATTAAAATAAAAAAAGGCGAAACCATTGCGCTAGTAGGCACTAACGGCGGTGGCAAAACCACATTAGTGCATCTGCTTCTGCAATTATATCAACCACAAAGCGGCAATCTGTTTTATGTCGGCAAAGATTATGAAGCGTTTAAACATGGCTTTCTTAGACATAGCGTTGGCGCGTTTTTTCAGGTATACGACTTGTTGCACATGCCAATATGGGAGAATATTGGTGTGGGCGATGTACAGTCTGTAAATGACAGAGAGCGGATTAGCGTGGCCTTGGAAAAGGGGGGTGCGTCTAGCTTTGTATCCAAACTGCCTAAGGGAGAGGACACATATGTACGTAAGTGGTTTGAGGAAACTGGCGTAGATTTTTCCGGCGGGGAGCGGCAGAAACTTGCTGTTTCTCGTGCGCATATGAGCGACAAAGATATTCTGATATTTGATGAACCGGCTTCTATGCTTGACCCTATATCTGAGCTGGAACAGTTCATGAATATAAAAGAAAAACTGGACGGACGCACGGCAATTCTCATAAGCCATAGAGTTGGCTTTGCGCGTATGGCCAACCGTATTATTTTGCTTTCGGAAGGTAGGGTCGCCGAAGAAGGTACCCATGACGAACTCATTGCTAGAAACGGACTGTATGCGCAATTTTTTAATGAGCAAGCGCAATGGTATCAGCAGAAAGCAGAGGTGGTTTAAATGGATAAGCGGAAAGCCAACCTTAAATATATAGTGCGTGCAATAGGGTTAAGCGTGAAAATTAAAAGCCCATTGTCTATATTGGTAAGTATGCTTGGGCTTGGTGCCGCATTTTTGCCAATGCTAATCGCGTTGCGTCTGCGAATTTTTACGGACTACCTACACGGCTTATTTAATGAGCCAAGTTTGCTAAACTCGACTATATTCGCGTTTGCGATACTAATATTTTTGTATATAGCACACACTGTTTTTACACTTGTACAAAACTACTTCACCGCGCAAGACACGGCACGCATCAAGCAATATATTAAGCTGCAAACATTGGAATTGCTGTCTACAGTACCATATCCGTACATCGAGTCAAATAAAGCGTTTAGAGAAAAGCTGGATTTTGTGAATCAATATGCAGGGCAAAGAGCCGCAGGCAGTGTATCCTTGGTATTTAGCTGGATAGCCGGCCTGGTAACATTTGTTTCTGTTGCATTTCTTCTGGTGCAAGTAAGCCCTTGGATTGTTATCGCGTTAGTCGCGACCTGTATTCCCGCTGTCGTTTTATCAATTTTGCAAAAGGACGAGACTTATTACGAGCGGACAAAGATGATGAAGGAAGGCCGGCTTACCATGTACTATTCAGATATACTGCGTAGCCAATGGTATAGAAAAGAGATTCGCTTCTTTGGACTGTATCAATGGATACGCACTAAATGGCTGGCATTTGCTGACATATGGATGACCAAAAAACATCAAATAACGCGTAAGCATTTGATTTACAATACGATTGCCGACTTATTGCGCAATGGCGTATTTTTGGCAGTGTTGTTGCTGACCGCATGGGAAATTTATAGCGAGCCAACGCAGGGGCTTGGCGTTTTTATGCTGGTTATTACAGCGGCAAGTCAATTGCAAAATGTAACAACTAACTTGCTTGTTAATGCGACCAGCATTTTTTCCGACGCAAAATACATGGAAGATTTTTTTACAATATTGGAAACCAACAGAGAAACATCTCCAAGCAACAATGAAGCCCCATATGGTCAAGTGAATATTGAATTTGACAAGGTAAATTTTTCGTATCCCGGTTCCGAAAGTTTAGCTTTGGATGGCTTGAGCGTGACAATTAAGCAGGGTGAAAAAATTGCAATTGTAGGTGCCAATGGAAGTGGCAAGTCTACTTTTGTTAATTTGATTTGTGGTCTATATGCGCCGCAGAGCGGCAGCGTTAAAGTTAACGGAGACAACATCTTGGATAACTTATGGAAGGTGCGCCGCTCGCTGTCCATCATATTTCAGTATTTTTGCAAGTATCAGGACACACTGCGCAATAATATTGCGGTATCAGACCCATCGCGTGCAAGTGATGATGCAAAACTGCTGTCTTTGTCAGAACAAACTGGCGCAAACGAAGTAATTTCTTCAAAGGATAATGCCTTAGATGAAGAAATTGGTCTGTTTTCAAAATCCGGCTTAGATTTGTCCGGCGGACAGTGGCAAAAAATAGCCATTACCCGCGCACTATTTCGTGAACAGGCTAGAGTATACATTTTAGATGAACCAACCGCTGCGCTTGACCCTATTGCAGAGGCAAATATATACCGCAACTTTGCTGCATTGACAGGGGATAAAACAACTATTTTGATATCCCACAGACTTGGCATAACAAGCGTGGTAGACCGTATCCTGGTATTTGATAATGGCAAAATTGTGGAAGATGGCAACCATGCAGATTTGATACAGCGTGGTGGATTATATGCCAAAATGTATGAAGCACAGGCTCAATGGTATGTGGCATAATTAAAATACTTCAACAATTTCTTCAATTGTAGTATTGCCCTGGCGCAAATGGCGCAGAGCATTTTTTTTGAATGTGCCATTCTTGCGCAAATTGGTAGCAAAATCATATGGGACGCGGCTCATTTCAAATATACTTCACACATCCCACCCGCTTATGCTATAATAATGCAAAATCCGTCAAAGGAGGGGCATATGCCAAGCCTACTATCAAGCGATGTCATAAAGTTAGTACGCGCCAGAAAGCGCATGACCCGGATGGCAATTCAAGATGTCATGTCTTTTAACGGCATAGAGGAGAATGATATCCTGTCCCAGATAACCATCCTGCGCGCCGAAAAGGGATACCAGAACCTTAAAGTTGAAAACGCCGTAAATTTGATGGGTATTCTAGAAGTACCTGTAGATACATCCTTTTGCCCAAGCATGGAAAACCAGACAATGGAACTTTTACAAATGTATGAAGAGTTAACATACTACACGGCCCACGCAAAAGAGAATGCAGCCTTCTGCCAAAAAGCACAGCTACTGCTGGGTGATATGAAGACAAACAAAAATTTCGCTCAAGGTATCAATAGACAGCTAATAATCAGCAAAGAGATTGTAATACTAGATGCCCTAGAAAAAGACCCAGCAACAATAATGGAGTTGATCCGAGAAGGCTTGGACATAACATTTTTAGAACTTACTAACAACCTACCAGATATTAGGGATGCGTTAATCTTTGAAGAAGCGCCACTGCTGCACAACCTAGCCGGCATCTATATGCGCGAAGGCGATAGTACTCGTGCAATATCGTTGTTAACAAGCATACTTACAGGGCTAAAACTACTATCGCAAGACGATAGGGACAAAGAGCGCATGTACGCGCCCATACTGTTAACCCTGGCAGAGTGCTATATGAAAGAAAAAAACTATGATGAGGTTTTAAATGTATGTGACGCAGGGCACAAAATAGCCCTAAAGCGCAACAACGGCTTCCATGTGCCGGATTTTACCCGGCTAAAAATATACTGCCTGAATATGCTTGGGGAAAATGATGAACTGCCCGTGCTGATAACCCAAACCATAGCCGGGTACTTATTATTGCGCAGACATAGCAAAGCTGATAGCCTACTACAATTTGCCGAAGAGTACAACATAACCATTAACACCCACGACATGGAAACAGTACGCCAGCCGCTGCCTCAGCCAAACTTTACTTACGGCAAGACAGTATCCTGTAATAATATAGGAGATCTAATTGCCGGGCTAAGGTTTGAAGAAGGCTTGACATTGGAATGCCTCAGCGAAGGACTGTGTGCCTTTAGCACCTTAAATAAAATCGAAAGTAAATCATATCCATTGGACAGGGTATACTTACTGGAAGCCATAATGCAGCGTCTTGGGCGGTATATAGACCATTATTTTAGTACTTTTCCAACCCGTGAAGATTTTAAGAATAAACAGATGAGGGACGAGGTTAATACACTACTGGTTACCAGGAAGTACCGGGAAGCAGAAAAACTCCTTGAAACCCTAGCAGCCCAAAAAAGCTTTACAGACAGCCATAGCATTAACAAACAGTTTATAGAAAAGGCTAGAGCAAGTATATACTGTGGCACAATTGGCTATGACACAAAGCATATGGAAATGCTTCACAACGCACTAAATATTACTCGCAAAAAAGAGTTTGATATCAAACAAGTTGCAAATACGCGCCTTACTTATTATGATATCACCATTATAAACCAGATGGCTAATAACTTATGTCTCAACGGACAAATGCGTGAAGGCTTGCGGCTATTTGAGGACTTAATAGAAAGCATGGACCGCTATTATGTAGATGAGCGCGAGAAGGCTCGCACGTACACCATGGTGCTTGACAATTACGCCATATTTTTATGGCGAACCAAGCGCTACGAAGAATCATTGGAAGTTGCAACCACTGCCGATGAGTTGGATGCAAAGTATCGCGGATTAAGAACATTGCCCGGTATTTCCAGCAACATTGCCTGTAGTATGCTTAGCCTAGGAGACAAAAAAAATTGCCGTCCTTATTTCGCATTGGCCTATTACGGCTCTATGCTGGTGGGAAGGCAAGATAATGTAGATGCTATCGCAAGTCATGTAAAAGAGCAAATAGGGATAGAGTTTTACTCTTCCCTATCTGCACCTGGGGTAGTTACACCAAATGGAGTAATGTCATAGTACGCCGCCAGCGTAGTAATCGGCGCGGTAAGCGCAAACGTTCCCACAATGCATAGTGCTATCCCAAGTGCTGCAATCTTTCTCAAACCATTAGTAAACATGTAAATCGCCTCCGTATTTTATTTGAGGCGTATTGTACTCGCTTGGCCTAAGCCGTAAAGTATCGTTAGTAGAAAAAAATATTTTTCCACTAACGATACTTTGTTTTTTATTTGGCTGGGGTATTATCTCTTTGCTGGCGCAGATAAGCGACCAGTGTATAACTACTTGAACCAAGTGGTTGTAACAACTATAGGAGATGATTCTATGTATTCACTCAGGAGCGGAAAACACAAAGACGCTAATCCAATAGAATCAATTGCAAAGGCAAGGGAAGTATTGTGCAAACTCGGAATATTTGTCAAAGAAAACTGGTGCGACAAACTGAATGGATTGTATTCTGTTTGTCTTATTTCACCAGAAACTAATATACACAGCAACGGAAAAGGTACGTCTTATGAGTATGCCCTAGCAAGTGCTTATGGCGAGTTAATGGAGGAACTTGGCAACGGAGTTGCGTATAGATTTGGAGTAACGATGTCTGAAGATGACATTAAGTTCGGAGGATTTGTTTATTCCCCTGATGAACTTTGCTTTGAGAAGAATTCTGAAGCCAAAGCAGAATTCATTAACATGTATAAAGATATTATTGGGAAATGTAAATTTGAAGATTTTTATGATTTTTTATTGAGCGTCAGTAAAAGCGGTACGACAGTGCCAGCTGTTCCCTTCTATTCGTTGGATACCAGCAAGTGTGTTTATCTACCTCCTGCAATGACAGATTGCCTATATGGAACCAATGGAATGGCAGCCGGAAATTCCCAATATGAAGCACTTGTGCACGCTCTATCAGAAATAATCGAGAGACATGTTAATATACGAATCCTTACAGAAAACATAGTCCCTCCATCCATACCCCGCGAGTATTTTTCAAAATTTCCAGCGCTGGAAGAGTTAATTAATGCAGTTGCTAAGTCAGGATATTATGACATTGTAATCAAAGACTGCTCTCTGGGCGAAGGTTGGCCGGTATTGGCCTTAGTTTTGAGCGATAAAAAAACAAGCAAATATTTTATTAAATTTGCGTCACATCCAACTTTTGAAATTACGGTTGAACGTTTATTTACAGAACTGATGCAGGGTAAAAATTTGGATAAGATGGTGGGAATGCAAGAGCTGTGTTTTGATGCTGAAGTAATTAAATCCAGAAGAAACATAGAGAAAAACATTAGAAATGGCAAAGGTATGTACCCTATTTCCTTATTCAATGAACTGCCAACATATGAGTTTTGTGAATTTGAGTATGTGCCGGTGGTTGACACAAAGGAAGCTAACAAGTTGTTTTTCTTTCACATTTTTGAAAAATTTCAGCGACTTAATAAAAAGATTTTGGTGAGAGACACATCTTTTTTGGGATTTCACTCATACCAAGTCATAATTCCTGGCTTTAGTGAAATTGTAATTGACTCAGATTGGGTATTGAAAAAAAAGGGCCTTCCCATTGATCCTAATGAATTGAATTTTAGAAATTTTGGAGCAATGAGCAATAATGAATTGCGCCAAGCTATTGAATATTTTGACTATGTCAAATTTGGTGGTATCAATACCCTTGCAGACCTTTTTAAGATGGCATTTAGTTCAAAATTTCCATGGAAAAAAATAAAGGCTTCGTATCTAAAGGCGTGCATTTATTACAAGTTAGGAGAGTTGAAAAATGCCTGCAAGGAATTGGAAGCATTTATACTTATGCTTGAAAAATCAAATGAACATCCAGATACCATAGCCTATTTTAAGGCATCACTATGCTACATTCGTGCAAAAGACAATCAAATTAATCGTCTAGATAAATTGATAGAAATGATGTTTCCCCCCAACATAGCTCGAGAAGTATGCAATGACTTAGCGGATTCCAGCAAATCACTTAGCTATATTGGTAAAATTTCTTGCTTTGATTGCGAAAACTGTGATTTTAGAGCTTTGTGCAATTATGAGCATATATCAAAGTTGCACAAGCGGCTAAAACACCTTAACAGCGAAAACATAATCGACCAAACATCACTCGCCAATTTGCTTCAATAGTGCTAACTACATGCAAATGAAATAAAAATCCACAGAGGGAAGGTCTCGCAAATGAAAAGTAGTATAAACCTTGTATTCAAAAAGCCGAAGCTGTATGTGTTGGAAAACAGAGAGTACTCTATTGTTTTAAATACAGAAACAGGAAAGCGTGTTTTGTTAAACAATAAAGAGATTACACTCTTTAGGAATACACCGTTCCTTAAAGAAATTAATGATGACAATGACTGTGTAAAATTAATATTTGAGCAAGATAGCGATTTATCTCGATTAATATTTAAGATGTTGAAAAAACACGTAATACATCTGTGGTCAGCTAAACATAAAAACTACATTGACTTTGACGCTGAGTGTGCAGCAAAACATCCCCCCACAGATGTCTTTATAACATTTGGAGATGAATGTAATCTGTCTTGCGTGTACTGTTATCGGGATGCAGGGCTGTGTGAAAAAAATGATAAACCGAGAGATTACGACCTGCAAAGGCTGAAGGAGTTAATAGAAAAGGTACAGTTAATGGGTGCATCAACAGTTACATTTACCGGCGGTGAACCTATGCTCCATTCTCACATATTTTTATTGGGTGAATACGCCAAGAAATTAGGATTAAGGACTTGCATGTTAACAAATGGCACACTTATATCTGAAGATAATGCATATATGTTTGCGTGTTTTGACGTGGTAAAAATTAGCCTTGATTCAATATATCCTCATATAAATGATATGACAAGGGGTGCAGGAACAACTGAAAAAATACTTCACGGAATAAGACTTCTAAAAAGAGTTGGAGTCTATGTAACTATTGAAAGTGTACTAACTAAAATTAACTATAAAACTATTGGCGATACAATAAAATCGCTATATCTGAATGAAAAAGTAGATAACTATCGCGCTTCACACTTTATTCCAACCGGACGAGGGTCACTAAACTTTACTTTGTCAATCCCTGAAGAGGAAATCGCTGAATGCAATAAATATGTATTTAATGAAGTTTTCGGAGGGTTTGGAAATAGGCCTTTTAAAGACTTTGTCAAAGATGCAACTATAGAAAATGGAATGCAAAGTACGTGTGGCGCTGGCATTTGCGAATTATTGATTACTCTCACCGGAGATGTTTATCCTTGCCGCTCTCTTCAATCAGAAGAATATTTTTTAGGAAATATTTTTCAAGAAACTTTAGATGAAATTAAAAGCAAAAAATCGTTTTCAGATATTAGAAGGGCCTTAAATGTTGAAGATAATACCGAATGCGGTGAATGCCCATTAAAATATTTATGTGCAGGGGGATGTCGGGCTGCTCATGCTGCCATGAGTGGTGACCTTCGAAAAAACAATAAAACATGGTGCAAACTGCTAAAAAATATGAAACACGAGTCAATTTGGCTTGGAGAAGGTGTTCATCCATACACCGGAGAGAAGTTAACCATTTAGTTCAATAGGGTTTTCTTACCAGAAGCTCATTGATAAAAATACTTATAGAGGAAGGGGGTATGCATAATGAAGTATCTATTCCAGATGGAGCAATATGAAACACCTCAGATTGTGCCTGTTGTTGATGACAGCGAAGAAATCATGCTAGGTTGCTCATGCGGATGCTCAGGTGGCGGAGGCGCAGGCGCAGGCGCGCAGTAGTACCGCAACAGTTAAAAACTGGATTGCTTCGTCGTCACTTATGGCTTCCAAGCCACAAATCAGCGAAGAAGCAATCCAGAATTTTATTATCAATATAAGCATTATTAATAAGTGGAGGCATGTAGCATGAAAATGTTAAAAATACACGAATCTGTTGTAACAGGTTCAGATGGTGAATCATCGATGATTGTAAACATAGAAAATGGAAAAATTGCAACTATTAACCCTATAGGATTAGAGATATGTGATGCAATTAAATCTCCAGTTGCCCTTGATGCGCTTCTTACTGCAATGCACATGCAATTCCCCGGCGCTGATTATGAACAAATAGATGCAGACGTTACAGTTTTCATCAATCATCTTTATGATCTGAATATGATTGAGATGTTTAACAGCGAGGTAAGCACATGAGAAAAGCTGAAAAAGTGCGGAATGAACTTCGCATTTTAGGAAAAACCGCTATTCGTCCTACAGGCAAATCAATGGAACCGACAATATATGGCGGTGAGTTGATTGAAATAATTAATAAAACAAATTTAGAAACTGGCGACATTGTATTAATAGATGGCATGGAAATGTTATATTTACACAGAATTCATGCTATTTCCGGAGATACGCTGTTTACCAAAGGGGATGCATTGAGTTGCTACGATTTACCAGTTCAGAAAAGCCAAGTCATTGGGGTTGCAAAAGTTGACACTAAAGAACCAAATGTCGAATTAACAGAAAAATTTGCTATAAATGCGGCCAGTCATTTAATTTATAATGATATATCATCTACATTGGATAAATTTTTAATACCTTACACCGTTGGAGAATCATTTTGCAAAGATGACGGAAATATACATTTAGGCTTTTGCACCAATATTTTTGGGCAAGAATTTTCTCTGTCGCAGCTTTCAAGCTGGTTCACAAAAGGATTACGGGTTATAATACATTTTGGATTTAACATTTCGATGGACGCTACGCTTAGGGAAGGCTTTAAAGACAAGTCGGATTTTCATGGGATAATAGGCATAAATGCCCCTTGCATGCACCATATTTTAGATGAAAAGGAACTTGTGTCACTTTTGGTTGGTGGATTGCTTAGCATTAATCAAGATATTCACAAAAAAACTAGACAAGGAGATTTGTGATGAAAACTGAAATGAAAAAGACAATTGTACGGCAATCGTTAAAATTAACAAGTTTCATGTTCTTCATTCTGTTAACTTTTTTCAGTGCTGTACTCTTTGTTATAACTCCATTTGTGCTTAATAACATAATTAGCGAGAATCACAATCTTGGGATCGTGGCTATTTTTGTTGTAGTTTCAGTATTGATAATTGGGCACACAATTGAGGTTGTTGCGATGCTTTTGGGAAACAAACTATCACAAAAATACAATGTAGATATGACGCTTGCATTATACAAGCGTGTATTCAAGCTGTCGTATGACTCGTATCTTACTATGGAGCCATCGTTTATACAGCAAAGAATAGAAAGTGCTGTTGGAGCATTCGCCAAATTCTATTTTTCCACTGTCCCAGCCCTACTGATAAATGCTGTCATGGCAATAATTACACTAACAATCACTTTTACTATAAATCCAATTATAGCACTACTCATGTTTTCTACATTACCTTTAAACTATTTTGGATATAAGATTCTTAATAAAAAGCTATCTCAGCTATCATTAGAGTTAAACAATGTTTGCTCGCGGGCTTGGAAAGATGAAAATGCCATTATTTCCCAGGTAGATTTTATTAAACAGAACGCCGAAAATGCGTATTTATTACCACTTATTAAGAGACATAAGAATGATGCGCAAGATATTACTCGAAGAGTAAACAATGTTGCAAATGGATTTTCGTGTGTGCTTTCTGGAGTAAATATTATTATAAAGAGCCTATTAATTTTGTTCTTAGCGTCTATGATACTTGAAGATGCAAACGCTACGGGAAATCTGCTGTTTGTAATACTTGTTCTTCCGTATTTCACGTCAGCTATTGCCTCATTGACAAACACTAATCTAAACTTTTCCGAAATAAAAGCTGCAGAGGAGTTTTTTGATAAAATAGAGAATAGCCAAGAGCAAAACGGGTTTAAGCAAATCAGTAAAATCGATACTATTCGTTTTGATATAGACAAAGTAACAATTGGAAGCAAAACACTCGTTAATAATGTTACATGCGACTTTAAACGTGGAAATATCGTTGGAATAATGGGTGAGAGTGGTAAAGGGAAAAGCACTTTGGCAAAGCTTATTGTTAAGTTCAGGGATGCCAGAGGTATTTATGTAGACGATATACCTTTATCAGATATTCGCAATGAGGATTATTTGAAACGCGTATCTTACTACTCACAAAATGCTCCTATTATTTCAGATTCAATAATAAACAACATAAATTTTGGCCGAATGTCAGTTACGGAAAAAGATTGCAAAAGTTTAAGTTTCTTGAATAAATTTACAGATTTAGATGAAGTAATACTTGAAAATGGCGCGAATCTTTCCGGAGGTGACAAACAACGCATTGCTTTGGCGCGTTTTTTTACAGAAGAGGCCGATATTGTTGTGCTTGACGAGCCAACAAGTTCGCTTGACGAAGCCACAGAGGCAGAAATTCTTACAGACATATTAAAACAAAATACTGATAGAATTATCTTCCTTGTTAGCCACAAAGCTGAAAATATGCGTTTCTGCACGCATGTTATGAAAATTACAAATGGCAAAGTTGTTGTAAGCACCCCACATTCTTATTAACTATGTCAGGAGTAAAACTTTACTATGCCATATTTCCAATACGCCTACACCTCCTGCGCCTTATCCCCCCAAATCACTAGCGCACTAATCCACGAAACCATAGGCCACATAGCCGAAGGAGATTTCGTTGTAGCATGCGCCCACCAGTCGCCATATCTGCTTCTGCCGCCCTTATCCCCAAAAATCACAATAGTAGACTACGCTCATACAGCTATGGGCAAACCATGCCCGCTACCCATATATACAGACGATGAAGGCACAGCGACACAAGACGTTTGCATAATAAAAGAAGGCAAGCGGGCATCATGCATGACCGACCTGTACACAGCCGCGGCATTGGATGTACCCCCAACCGGCAACGCCAGAGCCGCATCCCACACCGTTGCCCCGCTGGTACGTATGCGCAACACTGCGTTATTGCCCGGCAGTGACAGTCCCTCTGCCATAATTTCATCCATACAAGACGGATACTACCTTATGGAAAGCGGCAACTGCTACGGCGATGTTAACGGGGACTTTTGCTGTGAAATAAAACTTGGCTACCGCATAAAAAACGGGCTATTGTGCGAAAGCATAAAAGACTATATGATATGGGGCAAGACAGCAGATTTTTTGCAGTCTATATCTATGGTAGGCCACGACTTTGAATGGTATTTGGATGAATGCACAAAGTGGCAGACAATAAAAGTGGGACAAGGCGCGCCCACCATAAAAGCCAGCTTAAATATAGGGGTTATGTAGATGCGCGAATTAACCATACAAGCCGGTGACGGTATACCCATGACCGTTATATACTCGACAAGTGAGAACCATTCAACACATGATGAATCAGCTATAACAGTCTTCGAGAGCTGTTTAGCTTTTATAAGAAAAGAAAGTCCAACCGTGGTAATTTTCAATCTAATTTATACCGACAAGGATACCCACAAGATAGAGTTGTACTACGCATTAAGAGGCGATGATGAGATAAGTCCAATGGGCATCATTATGCATGAATATAGCTCGCGAGATTTATTTAAAGCATGTATGTCTACAGACTTCACCGGGCTTGAGTACCCTCTGTAACCCATTGTTGTATTGTATTTCATTTTAGAAAATCTCAACAATTTCCTCAATTGTAGTATTGCCCTGGCGCAAATGGCGCAGGGCATTTTGTTTGAATGTGCCATTCTTGCGCAAATTGGTAGCAAAATCATATGGGACACGGCTCATTTCGCGGCGCATATCGTCGGTCATTACAATGTATTCGTACACGGCAATGCGCCCCCTGTAGCCAGTATTTTCGCAGCTTACGCAGCCTCTTCCGGCATAAACTTCTGTATTTTCGGGGATTCCAAGCAGGTTTGCTTCGTGGGCGGTAGGCACTGTGGGGGCTATACAATCATTACATATTCTGCGCACAAGCCTTTGCGATACTATGCCGCTTAGGGCAGATGCCGCCAAATACGGCGGGGTTCCCATATCCAAAAGGCGTTCTATAACCCCTGCGGCGTCGTTGGTGTGTAAGGTGCTTAAAACAACATGGCCCGTTAGCGCGGCCTGAATGGCAATGCTCGCAGTTTCTTCGTCGCGTATTTCGCCTATCATAATAACATCTGGGTCTTGCCGCAAAATATGCCGCAGCACGGTGGCAAAGGAATGCCCTGCAGCCCTGTCTACATTTACGTGATTTACGCCAACTATTGGATTTTCTACCGGGTCCTCTACCGTAACAATATTGCGGCCGTCACGGTTAAGTTCTGTCATGAAGCTGTTTAGGGTTGTAGATTTGCCGCTGCCTGTTGGCCCTGTCATAAAAATAGCGCCATGCGGTTTGTAAAAAAGTGCAGTAAGCTCTTCTAAATCATCTTCAAAAAAGCCAAGTTCTGATTTGCTTAAACGGCTGGCCTGGTCGTACAACATGCGGATAACTGCCTTTTCGCCAAAAGCGGTTGGCAAAATGCTTAAACGGAATTCGATTTTTTCACCATGCAAACTCATTGTAAAGCGGCCGTCTTGCGGACGGCGTTTTTCGGAAATATCCATACCCCCAATTATTTTTAGGCGAGAAACTACGTTTGGCAACAAGGAAAGATCCACATGGCTGTATGTATACAGCTTGCCGTCTATACGGCAGCGGGTACGCAGCCAATTGCCATACGGCTCTATATGAATGTCGCTTGCCCGGTTAACAATGCCCGCTTCTATAATAGAATCTATGAGCCGCACTGCCGGTGCAGACGATATTTGCGCCAAAAGCTGTGGGTTTTGTATATCAATTAATTCATCCAGCCGGGCGTCTACCAGAAACTGCGTTTCGATAGTGTTTAACACATCCGGCGCCAGCAGCTGGGCAATTGCAAGGCGAATTTCCTCGGCATACGCAAAAACAGGTATAATAAACATACCCGTTATATCTGCCAAATCCGACATGGCAGATATATTGTCCGGTTCCTGTGTTGCAACCCACAAATGACGGTTCTCGCGCTTTATGGGCAACACGCTGTATCTGTTTGCATACTCATAATCGAGTAGTTTCGCGACGTTTACATCAATACTAGAAATATCTAATGTTTCCATTTTAACTATCCATTTCGGCCTCTTTAAGGGCCTCTAACAATTTATCATCACTTTGGTTGTGCTTGCGCATGGTGACCAGCCCCCTGATAGTATATGTCAAGCAACGCAACTCGGAATCTAATAGATGCGATATTAATGTACATACTTTATCGTAATACGGACTTTTGTTATCGCGCGTATCACGAGTAAATGCGGCCTTGCGAAATTGTATAAAAAGAGAATCTATTGTAATACCAAAAGCTTTAGCCAATTTTTCTAAAGTTACGGGCGTTGCTCCGCGTTCGCCACGTTCTATTAAGCCCAGATGCGAAGTAGTCAAATCTACCACCTCTGCAAGTTCATCTCTTGTGAGCTTGCGCGATTCACGTTCCCTTCTGATATTCTCGCCGACTATCCTATCTAAACGTATTTTTGATGCGCGAGTTCTTCCTCTATCCATACCTATTTCCTCTCCAATGACTAGTTTACAAAATTAGCCAAGATTCGTGTCGGCATTTTAGCACTATAATTTATTCTTTCCACCCACAATATGTTACTATAATTAGCGTCTGATTGTATACACTTGCAACAGAAAAACAAATTTATGTAAATACTAAGCGCAACTGCGTGGTTTCCTATTTGTCATGTCAGCTTTTTAATGATATACTTTTGTTATCAAAAAAGTTAAAGACAAGGGTGCGTTTAAGTGGCAAAAAGTAAAGCTAACCCCGCGGACGGGAAGAAAACTGGCAACACGCCAGCAATAAGAAAGGAAGCAAAGTGCCTTGGCATAGGAGTGGCTGGTTTACTGCTGTTTGGTGCTGTTGTGATACCGGACAGGATAGGGATTGTTGGCCGGTTTTTCCGCAGCTTATTTGTAGGGCTTTTTGGGTTTGGCGGGCTGGTATTGCCAATTGCCTTAATTGCTTTTGCAGTTGTAGGACTCATTTCCAAAAAATTTATTATACCATGGATACGTACAGGCATTGTGGCTTGGCTTTTTTTAGCGTGGTTACATATAATCATCGATCCAATAGACAATGCTTATTCTGGCCTTGAATATCTTAGCGCGGCATTTAGCCACAACAGTTTACTTGGCGGCGGCATTTTTGGTGCTATTTTGGGCAGCATTGTCACCGTCCCTTTAGAGCGCGCACCGGCAATTATGATAATTAGTGCCGCAATTATAATCCTGCTGGTGCTAATGACAGGGCGGTCTTTTGTAAACCTTCTTGAGCGCGGCGCAGATAAAGCCAGAAATTTATATGACGAAAAAATTGCCCGCGACGATGACGACGACATAGAAGATGAAGAAGATGATGAGGAAGAGGATGCTCCGCCAACATACAAAGGAAAAGTAAAAAAACGCCCTGCAGATACCACAAAGCCTGCTAGGGATTTAAAACCCCTTACGCGCCGCCGCAAAGACGAAAAAGTTGATGTAAAAACCGACGGCAAGGCCGAGTTATTTGATTTTGAGCCAGATGTATCCCCTGTTTATGACGACGAGGACGACTTTACCGTTCTGTTAGTACAAGAAGAGCTGGACGCTGAAACATCGGGCAAACAGGAAGAAAACACTCGTGAACTTCCACCGTTTTTGCGTCAGGCAAAAGACCGCGCAATTGACCCAAATCACAGAATATTAAAATTTACCGGCAATATCGTTGAAGATGCTGTGGACGAGCCCGCCGCATTCGAATATGACGACGAGGGCGACGAGGAACCTGAAAATACTGAATTGGACTTTAGCGATATCGAAGAATATGACGATACCCCGGTAGTGGTTAAAGGCTTGATTGACGATGTGCCCAACCCGACAGAATACGATGAATACGCGCATATAAGCCGCTTGGCAGGTGCTGCGCCGCCCGCCGAAGCCCCGCCGGCAAAACCAACTTACGAAGATTTTGAGTTGCCATCCCTGGATTTACTTGCAAGAAACGAGAAACCGCAAACAGGTGCAGAGTCACGTCAAAAAGTAATGGAAAACTCACGTATATTGGAAGAAACCCTGCGCAGTTTTCGCGTAGAGGCAAAGGTCGTGGAAGTTAGTGTAGGCCCTACCGTTACCCGCTACGACCTAGCCCCGGGTCCTGGAGTTAAAGTAAGTTCTATTGCAAACTTGTCCAATGACTTAGCACTTAGCCTTGCGGCACAGGGCATTCGCATAGAGGCACCAATACCAGGCAAATCGGCTGTGGGTATCGAAATTCCAAACAAGGATCCGCAGGGTGTTTTCCTACGCGAAATAATCGAGTGCGATAAATTCAAAAATTTCCATTCCAAACTGGCCTTTGCCGTGGGCAAAGACATTGCCGGCAACCCCGTTGTTGCAGACGTTGCAGACATGCCGCATCTACTTATTGCGGGTGCAACTGGTGCGGGTAAGTCGGAATGTATCAACACGCTTATTGCCAGCATCCTATACAAAGCCCGCCCGGACGAAGTCAAGCTTCTTATGATTGACCCCAAAGTGGTAGAGCTTAGCGTGTACAACGGCATCCCGCATTTGCTGATACCTGTTGTAACAGAACCCAAAAAAGCATCTGGCGCGTTAAACTGGGCCGTACAGGAAATGGAGACCCGCTACGCCGCGTTTGCTGAAACCGGCTGCCGCGACCTAAAAGGCTATAATAAGCATTTGGCAGAAAATGACGAACAAACCATACCGCAAATAGTAATAATAATAGACGAACTTGCGGACCTGATGATGACCGCAAAAGGCGAAGTAGAAGAAGCCATTTGCCGCCTGGCACAAAAGGCACGTGCGGCGGGCATTCATCTAATTGTTGCTACGCAGAGGCCGTCTGTGGACGTTATCACGGGCTTGATAAAAGCTAATATACCATCCCGCCTAGCGTTTGCGGTATCATCTGGCACAGACAGCCGCACGGTGCTTGACATGCAAGGCGCAGAAAAACTTGTTGGCCGCGGCGACATGTTGTTTTTACCGCGTGGGCAAAACAAGCCTATCCGTGTACAGGGTGGCTTTATTTCCGATAAAGAAGTAGAAAGCATGGTAGCCTTTTTGAAGGCTCAGGCGCCAATAGAGCACACAACCGAAATGATTCAGCAAGTAACCATGCCCGGCAAAGCCAATATCGATGGCGAGATAGACGAATTCTTCCACGACGCAGTAGATTTCTTGCTGGTTAAAGGCAAAGCATCCACAAGTATGCTTCAGCGGCAGTTTAGAATCGGATACAACCGTGCGTCACGCCTTATGGAAGACTTGGAACTGCGCGGAATTGTTGGCCCGGAAGATGGAGTTAAGCCACGCAAAGTTACCATCACGCGGGAAGAATACCGCGAAATTTACGGCCAGCAATAAGAAAGGAATATGTCATATGTCAAATGTATATCTTGTATCTTTGGGTTGCGATAAAAACCGAGTAGACGGCGAAGTCATGATTGGTACTTTGCGCAACGCAGGGTATGCTGTGGTTCACGACCCGGCAGCGGCAAAAGCCATAATCGTAAACACATGCGGCTTTATTCGCGATGCAGTACAGGAAAGTATCGACCTTATTTTGGAGCTTAGCGAGCATAAAACAGACGGAGAATGTCAAGCATTAATAATAGTGGGCTGCATGGCACAGCGTTATAGGGCAGAAATCAAAGAATCTATCCCAGAGGCAGATGTCATTGTTGGTGTTGGGGAATATGAAGGTATTGCAGACGTAGTTGTGGGTCTAATTGGCCCCGGCGATAATAAAACGCAAAGTGCGGAACTATCCCGCCTGGCCGCCCGTTGCGACGATATTACACCCCATATCGCATATGTAAAAATTGCAGAGGGCTGCGATAACTGCTGCACATATTGCACAATCCCGTCCATCCGCGGGGCATATAAAAGCCGTGCTATGGAAGACATAGTCAGCGAATGCAAGCAGCTGGTTGCCGCCGGTGCAAGAGAATTGGTACTTGTGGCTCAGGATACCGCACTTTACGGCACAGATATTTACGGCGAAAAAAAGCTGCCTGCTCTTATGCGTGAAATTGCGCAAACATCTGGCGCAACGTGGATTCGCCTAATGTACGCCTATCCAGAGCATATCACCGACGAACTCATGGACACAATGGCCGAGCTGCCGCAAATTTGCAAATACATCGACATGCCAATTCAGCATAGCGAAGATGTAATACTTCAGCCAATGGGGCGCAAGGGCAGCAATCGAGCGTTGACACAACTAATAGAACGTCTGAGGAGAAGAATGCCCGGCATCGTCATACGAACTACTTTAATTGTAGGTTTCCCCGGGGAATTGACCTCCATATTTGCACGACTGCATAGATTTGTGAAACAGATGCAGTTTGGACGGCTGGGAGTGTTCCCATATTCGCAGGAAGAGGGCACACCAGCGGCTAAAATGGCAAACCAACTTAGTGATAGCGTAAAGTTAAAGCGCGTGGAATATATGATGTATACGCAGCAACAAATTCATTTTGAAAAACAGGCCCAATATGTGGGGCGAACCCTGCCGGTAATGCTGGACTTTAAAAACGAAGACGGTGAGTACATTGGCCGTACCCAATGGGACGCCTACGAGGTAGATACAATTGTAACTTTTTCATCGGACGACGATACGTTAATACAGGGCGAAATATATCAAGTAAAAATACTTGGCACACAACAATATGATTTAAGGGGCCGACATGAACCTACCAAATAGAATTACACTAGCCAGGATTTGTTTAATCCCAATATTTTTAGTTGTGTATCTGGCGCAATCTTTTGTGCCGGTCGCTAATCAATGGCTGGCTTTAGTAATCTTTGTAATTGCCGCCAGTACAGACGCGCTGGATGGCTACTATGCACGTAAACTAAAGCTGGTTACCAATTTTGGTAAGCTAATTGACCCGCTTGCGGATAAACTCTTGGTATGCTCTGTATTGGTGGCATTTACTGCCACAGGACTGGTGCCTGCCTGGGCAACAATTCTAATAATTGCGCGGGAATTTTATATTTCTGGCCTTAGACAGCTTGCACTGGAACAAAACTTGGTTATGGCCGCAACATGGCTTGGTAAGGTTAAAACAACATTTCAAATTACGCTTATTGTATATGTAATTTTGCCGTGGCCGCTTGACTTTTTTATCTTCGCACCTGTAACGCTGGTGCTCATTATTGCCACTGTGGCAGTTACGCTATGGTCTGGGTGGGATTATACCGCAAAAAATTTACACGTTTTTAAAAGTAGGGAGATATAAAAAGCGACTGCGTCGCTTCCCGAAGGAAGCGGAAGTGGGCTTTGCCCACTGTAGCGGCGGGGCTTGGGGCAGAGCCCCATTTTGATGGGAGATATAATTCATGACTGCTGAAATTATGAGTGTTGGAACAGAACTTTTATTGGGCAACATAGTTGACACAAATGCCGCTTTTTTATCGCAGGAACTAGCCGGGCTTGGCGTATCGGTTTTTCGCCAAACCACCGTTGGTGATAATCATAAGCGGCTTTTAAACGCTTTAACATATGCATTTGAAAGCGCGGACATGGTTATAATCTCTGGCGGGCTTGGGCCAACTCAGGACGATATTACTAAAGCTGTGGCCGCAGAATACTTTGGACGAAATTTGATTTTACATGAGGAATCCATGCAGCGGATACGACTGCGCTTTGCCGCACGCGGGCGCGGTTTGCCAGAAAGCGCGCAGTTAAACGCCATAATTCCAGAAAATGCAAAGGTATTACAAAACGACAACGGCTCTGCACCGGGCGTTGTAATCGAAGAAGGCGGCAAAACCTTAATCCTTCTCCCTGGCCCGCCTTCCGAAATGATGCCAATGTTCAAAGATTATGTTGCGCCTTTTCTTCAAAACAAAAGTGGGCGCGTTTTTGCGTCCCGCACATTAAAAATTATCGGCCTGGGCGAAAGCCAGGTAGAGTCTATGCTTAGCGACCTTATCACTGCCCAGACAAACCCCACAATTGCCCCATATGCAAAAATTGGGGATGTCCACGTGCGCCTTACAGCATCTGCCGCAAGCGAAGCCGCCGCGCATAAGCTTATTGCTCCACTACTTGCAGAAATTCATAAACGCCTTGCCCCGCATATTTACAGCGACAACGGTAACACCCTTCCCAAAATCGTAATCGACCTGCTTCGCAAACAAAACTGCAGTCTTGCCGTTGCAGAATCATGCACTGGCGGGCGCATAATGTCCGAGCTGGTGTCTGTGGCAGGTTGTTCTGCCGTATTTTTGGAAGGTGTTTGCACATATTCCAACGAAGCAAAAGCTGCCCGGCTTGGCATATGCAAAAACCTGATTCAAACACATGGTGCAGTAAGTGCCGAAGTTGCCGCCGCAATGGCCGAAAACATCGCAAAAACTGCTGGCACAACAATTGGCCTTGCAACCACCGGCATTGCAGGCCCGGATGGCGGCACAGCAGACAAACCAGTAGGCCTGGTATATGTCGGCATATATATAAACGGTAAGACCGAAACCGCTAAATTTAACCTAATTGGAAGCCGCAACGAAATACGTATTCGCGCAACAAACCTTGCACTGGACATGCTAAGGCAGAAGTTAGAAGGCTAAAGCGAGGTGTGTCATGAGTTTCTACACATTCAACCCCCAATACCCAGAGCCATTTTCATTGATTCACCCTTTGAAAGTAAAACAAATTCAAGAACTGGTAAATTGCGCTTTACCGGCATATATTGACTTGGTTATTCTGTTTGGTAGCAGCTTGGATTTGACTTGCTCACCCTTTGGGGACGTTGATTTATATGTAATCTCTGACGATAAAAAAGGCGCATATGGATTTTTTCACAAGCGATGCAAAGCGTTAAAAATGAAAGCCGACATATTGGTGTCGGATAAGCATGCATTTATGGAAGAAGCCCTTGACATTAACGCAATTGAACGTCAGATACTAAGGCAGGGAGTTGTAGTATATGAAAAAGAAAATCACACTGCTTGACCGTGCAAAAGCAGACCTCGCAACCGCGGAGTTTATGCTAAAAAGCACCAATGACGATGTGTTTGTTGACGTCGCGGCATATCATGCACAGCAATGTATCGAGAAGGCAATAAAATTTCTAATTGGCGTAGAGGGCAAGACATATATTGCCGACCACAGGCTGTCGATAATTATTGAAGATTTGTCTGATGAAGAAGTAAGACAGCTTGTAGACGACATAGAAATTAGTATAGATAGCTGGGCAACAACCGCAAGGTACAAATCTACAATAGCCGCAAGCACCAAAGAAGTAACGACAATCCTTGATATATGCAAAAAATTGGTGGCAATTGTGGAATCTCGCATTCCTAAATCTGAAGCGTCATGCGAAAAGAGTGTAGTAAACGCTTTCAAAGCGCTTTTGGATGAAAATTAGAGAGTTAGGTGTTAGACACGACTTACGGCTGCCCATTCACAAAATCCGAAAAGTTAAGCTCAGCAATTATTTGATGTCCCTCGGAGTTTGGGTGGATAATGTCAAAACTTAAGTTCATCATATCCAGTCTTTGTGACAGACTGGCGTAAACATCGGAAACAATAAACCCGTGCGTCTGGCTTTCCTCATAAATTATCTGGTTTATGGCCTGAGCCAGCCGCTTAGACTCATCTGCAAAGCCAATATGCAGGCCAAAAAAATGCGTGGGAAGTGGATTATATACTGTGTTAACGATTACCACCGCATCTGATGCGTTATCCGCAAGCCATGTAATAATTTGAATGAATTCATATGAGAACTGGCGTATGCCTGCTTGAAACTCTGCCTCAAGCGCGGCGGGAAATGTGCCGGTAAACAGCGCAAATAAATCTACCACGTCCAGGTCATTTGTCCTGCCAAACATGTCTGTTACCGCGGTTTCCAGTGCGTTAACTTCCGCAAAAGTTTCTGTCGCGCTGTCAAGTACAGGCGAGGCGGCGGCAACCATGTCATTAATACGAAAAACATCTAACACTCTAAAATTATCTACGAAGTAAAGCACTTCGTCGGCAAAGTCTAAAACTTCCGCTATTACCTCTTGCGCTTCACCGGCAAACTCCATTATTTGCTGCGCAAGTTCCCAGGCCTCTGCCGCAAAAGCCATTGTTTCCTCTACAATTCTTTGGACATCATCTGAGTCCGGCATGTGATTCATAAAAGGAGCAAGGATATTATTGCCGCCAATATTTAGCGTAATAACGCTGGCATATTGCATTGTTTCCAGCTCTTCCGGCCCTAAGCCGTGTAAAAGCTCAAGTAAATCCGTAGTGGTGAATCCGCTTATAGCCATATTTACATATTCATTCGCAAAACCTTGCGCATAAAGTTTCTCAAAAAAAACAGATGTATGCCTATCCGACGGCGACCATATTCCAAACCCCTCGGATACAGAATCGCCCAGTGCAACATAAACAAGCCGCGGGACTTCCGGTTCTTCTTCTGGCTCATCCTCTTCCGGCTGCTCTTCTAAAATGTATATGTGTTGGTACTGTTCTTCGATATGTTCATATTCGGCATCCCTTCTCCTTGACGAGCAAGACGAAAGAAGAATCACAGCACACAGCAGAGTAAAAGCAACCAGTACTAATTTGTTTTTCACGCTTAACACCTTTCCCTTCTAGCAATACTTTATCACAAATAAAACCATTTCACCACTTTAACGATTTTTTTCAACCAAAATACAAAACCACACTATGCGGAACGCAAAATTTGTAATACAATAGACACATAACGAACAACGAACCCGAAGGGAGTTTGCAACATGCCAAAAAAATCAACAAAAGCCGAAGTCAAGAAAAAAGACAACTTAAATTTAGACTCGCAGGCCGCCAAGGAAGAAGCACTACATAGTGCCCTGGCAAATATCGAAAAGCAATTTGGCAAAGGCGCCGTTATGAAAATGGGCGAAAAAATGGGTGACACCACCATTCCCGTAGTAACAACAGGGATATTAAGTATTGACCTTGCACTGGGCGTAGGCGGCATTCCTAAAGGCCGTATAGTAGAAATTTACGGCCCAGAATCTTCTGGTAAAACTACTCTTGCCTTGCATGTTGTTGCAGAAATGCAAAAGCTGGGCGGCATCGCCGGCTATGTAGACGCAGAACATGCGCTGGATCCAGTATATGCAAAAAAGCTTGGCGTAAACATAGACGAGCTATATATTTCCCAACCAGATGATGGTGAGCAAGCACTGGAAATTGCAGAAGCTATGGTGCGCTCTGCGGCGATAGACATCGTGGTTGTAGACTCGGTTGCAGCACTTGTGCCAAGGTCAGAAATTGAAGGGGAAATGGGCCAAAGCAGCGTTGGTGTACAAGCCCGCCTAATGTCCCAGGCATTGCGCAAACTTACAGGCGTTACAAGCAAAACCAACTGCATTGTAATCTTCATCAACCAGCTGCGCGATAAAATTGGCGTTACCTATGGTAGCCCAGAAACCACCACCGGCGGCCGCGCGCTAAAATTCTATTCATCTGTGCGGGTAGACATTCGCCGTGCAGAGGCCATTAAAATTAGCGAGGTTACCGTTGGCAACCGCACCAAAATAAAAATCACAAAAAACAAAGTTGCCCCGCCGTTTAGGACATGCGAAGTGGATATCATGTATGGCGAAGGCATTTCCAAATTTGGGGACTTGCTTGACTTGGGTGCAACCCTTGATCTGGTTAAAAAAAGCGGCAGCTGGTACTCATATGGCGAAATACGCCTGGGCCAAGGGCGAGAAAACGCAAAGCAATACTTGGTGGACAACCCCGACATCGCAGTTGAAATCGAGGAAAAAGCCCGCGAACACTATGGCATGAAACCGCTGGAAGCACTTGCTGCGCCAGATAATTTCATACCGGTAGACGCTGAGGCGCTTGCTGCGTTGGAAATAGATGAAATCGACGACGACGCATTGGAGATTGAAATTTTGGATTCGGATTTGGATGAATAATAAAAAAAGCGGAGGGTTTTTAAAATGCAAAGTGCAATCGGCGAAATAGCGATATTTTCGGCAAACGCCAACCAACAGTTGGCAAATGCCATAGTAAAACACCTAGGAGTACCAATGGGCCAGTCTATGTCACAAAGGTTTGCGGACGGCGAGTGCGATATTCGTATAAATGAAACAGTACGCGGCAAGGACATCTTTATCGTTCAGTCCATCGCCACATCCCCACATGGCTCGGCCAATGACCATTTGATGGAACTTCTTGTTATGATAGACGCAATGCGCCGCTCTTCTGCGGGCAGGATTACTGCGGTAGTACCATATCTGGGCTATGCAAGGCAAGACCGCCGCGACCGTTCCCATGCCCCAATAAGCGCAAAGCTTGTTGCGGATATGCTAACCGTTGCCGGTGCAGACCGCATCCTTTCTATGGATTTACATTCGCCGCAAGTTCAAGGTTTCTTCAACATCCCATTTGACCATTTGTCCGGCGTTCATACATTTGTCAACTATTACAAAGACAAAGGATACGATTTGAGCCAGGACTACGTTGTAGTTTCTCCCGACTTTGGCAGTGTTACGCGCTGTAATATATTTGCCGAAGCATTGGGAGTACCCCTTGCCATAACAGTAAAACGCCGTGACCCCGAAACAGGCAAGCCCAGAATTGCTAATTTCATAGGCGACGTAAAAGGGAAAAAAGTTGTACTCTTGGACGATGTACTTGCCAGCGGCAGCACTCTTGTAGAAGCAGCAAAAAGACTGGTAGAAGAAGGCGCAGAATCTGTTTATGCTTGCGTAACGCATCCAATGCTTTCGGACAAAGCCGTTGAAACTATTGCAAACTCTCCAATTTCCGAAGTTATTGTACTAGACACTCTTGAAGTCCCACCCGAAAAACGCCACTCAAAAATTGTAAGACTTTCTGTTGCGGGGCTGTTTGCCAAAGCAATTAAGGGCATACACGACCATGTATCTATCGGCAGGTTTTCCCGCGATTCTAAAGGCGTTTTGCTAGAAGATTAACGGAGGCAGATATGAAATCTAACACAAAAACAATGGTAATTCAAACTACAATTGGCTTGCTTATTTTTGCCGCTATAATTGCGGGGTTAATGATTGGCATACCCACATACCGCGTGTGGCAGCAAAACATGGCAGGCCGCGCACGTTTGGCAGAAGCCGAATACAGTAGGCAAATAATGCTTATTGAAGCGGAAATGAACCTTGCGGCCGAAGAACTAAACGCCCTAGCCGAAGTAGCAAGGGCGCGCGGCGCGGCAGAAGCTATGGAAATTGTCCAAGAAAAGCTTACAGATATGTATATCCGCTACTTGTGGGTGCGGCAGGCCAACTTTAGGGATGCGACTGTCATATATGTCCCGACAGAGGCCAACCTGCCGATTTTGGAAGCCGGCAGGTATTTGCCGAGGTAATGTTACCGCTTCCGCGAATGCAAACGTCGTATTTCTTCCCGCGTAATGCAGCCCGTAAGCAGCACACCAAATAAATATATCACCATTAGAATACCGATGCTAAGAATAAGCCCTGTGCGTTGCCCCGCAAATGTAAGCAAGCCCCGGTTAGCCGCCAAACGTGCGGTTAGCCCGGCGGCCAGCGCGGCAATCAGGGGCTTTAGCATCCATTTTGTAAACTCCATTTCCAGCGGCATAAACTGGCGCACTTTGTAAAGACCAAGCGCGATAATCACAAGCAGGCTTACAAGCCAGCCAAAAATGTAGCCGGTTAAACCAAACTGCGGTACAAATACATATATAAACCCGATGCTAATTGCAGACGACAGCAGCGAATTGCGGAAAATAAACATCTGACAGCCAAGCCCGTTTAACACGCCAGAAATTACTATTTGCATGTAAATGAACGGACACATAATGCCCAAAAGCTTTAGCATAAGCCCAAGCGGCTGGTTGTATATTGCCATACCCAGCTCGTGGGAGAAAAATATGAACAACGCACTTGCGCCCATGCCTGTTATGGCCGCAAAAAGCAGCGACTTGGACGCGATTGTGCTAACCCCGCGCAGGTCTTTGGCAGTTACAGCTTCGGAAACAGCGGGCACCAGCGTGACACTTAACGCCGTAAGCACGGCAGTGGGGAAGAAGATAAGTGGCATTGCCATGCCCGTTATGCGGCCAAATTCGCTGATAGCCTCTGTGGCGGTAAGGCCAAACATTTGCAAACGCTGCGGAATAAGTACGTTTTCCCAAGCAGAAAGCAGCGACCCTGCAACGCGATTGCCGGTTAGCGGCAAAGCCATGCACATTATTAAGGTGAAGATTTGAAGGTTGGACATTCGCCGGGGCTTTGCCCCCGCACCCCCACAAGGGGACACAGCCCCCTTGACCCCCTTCTTTTTGCGCAGCTTATACGCCGTAAACACAAACCCGCAAGAAAATATTTCCTCCACCACAATGGCAAACAACGCCACTGCCGCCGCGTATTCCAAGCCGCGCGGTACAAACCTGGCCGCTAAAAGATAGACTATCACCATGCGCACAATTTGCTCCAGCACCTGGTTTAGCGCAGGTATCTTGGCTTCCTGCAAGCCAATAAAATACCCGCGCATACATGTACCCGCTGCCATAAATGGGAATGCAAACGATAAAATTTGCAATGGCAATATTACGCGCTCGTCCGCAAAAAAATATGTAGCCAAAAGCTCTGCCCCAAAGAAAAGCAGAACAGACAGCAGCACACCAAGCAGCGTTGTAATTATCACAGATTGTTTGAGCATCCGCGACATATTGCCATACGCGCCACGCGCCTTCTCCTGCGCGGTCAACTTGGAAACGGTAGTATTAAACCCCGCGCAAGAAATACTCCACGCCAGCGCGTAAACCGGCATGATAAGCTGATACAGGCCCATGCCTTCCGCGCCCATCAAATTGGACATATATATGCGATACACAAAGCCCAAAATCCGCGTTGCTACCCCGGCAAGGGTTAGAATTAACGCACCCGTTAAAATTCGTTTTCGGTTGATAAAAAACACCTCCCGGCTAATTATATGAGCCGGGAGGCGCGGTAATGCACAAAGCTTATCCTTCTGCCCGCTTAACAGCCCGTATCGCAAAAAACAACGATACAACGGCCAGCACGGCGGCTATTAAAATACAAACCAATAATTGACCGGGAACATCCCCAAGGCTGATTGCCACCGGGAAACTAAACAGGCTAAACGGCGAATATACACCAATGCGCGGTATTGCAGATATCGCAAGAAGCAAGATAAACGCGCCAAAACTTAACCCGCCGCTTACGGCAGAGCTTTTTGTAAATGAAGAACACATCATCACAACGGCCAACATCATAAGGGTTGCCGCGCTAAAAATCAGTGACCCAAATAGCACATTGCCAATTTGCCCAGCCTCTTCAAAAAGCAGAAATGTGTACACATAGGTAATAATCGCGGATACCACAGTAATAACCGTAGTTATAATGCCCGCCATCGTAAATTTTGCAAGTATAAACGGTGCAAATCCCATGCCTTTAGAAAACATAAGGCTTGCAGTGCCAGAGCGTATTTCACGTTGGACAGTACCCATGTACATAAATAGTACGGCAAGTATGCCAATTTGCCCAAGCTGGCTATAAAGCTGAACATAGGCTTCTTCCCAACGGGGGTTACCCATTAATTCAATAAGCACTTGCGCGGTTTCGTCATCACTGGGCATTATAAGAGCAAAAAATTCGCCCATATAACGTGCCATTAGCGCACCGGCTATTGCAAAAAATACGAACACGCAAGCCAGCACTAAAATGCGTTTTGTACGCATGTTTTCCGTAAATTCCTTGCGTAGGAAGGTAAAATAATTAGACATTGCCCCCCTCCTTAATTTCTTGATAAAAAATATCTTCCAGTGACGGCCTGTGTGCCATATAGCTTTCTACAGCTAAATCATTGGCGTTAATAATACCCGTTGCCGCACGGCTAAGATTTTCATTATGTCCGTCTATTGCGGTAAGCAAAAACTCTATCGGCGTTTCTTGAGCCTGAATGGCAAGACCGGCGGCATTTGCCTTATCAAAGAAATTACGCGCGTCGTTCTCGTTGTAAAATCTAATTTTTGCTGTGTTTTCGGAATAACGGCGGCGCAAATTGTCCATGTTGTCTTGGGTGACAAGCTTGCCCTTTTCGATAATAAGAATATAGTCGCAAACACTCTCGATATCTGCCAGAATATGCGTAGAAAAAATGACGGTGGTGCCTTTTAGCGATTTGATTACTTCGGCCACATCTTTGCGGCCCATTGGGTCAAGGGCAGACATTGGCTCGTCCATAAAAATTACTTGCGGGCGGTTTATCATAGCCTGGGCAATACCCAAGCGTTGCTTCATACCGCGGGAATACCCGGATATTGTTGTACGGGTTTTTAATCCTACAAGCTGCAATAATTCCTTGATACGCTGCTTTGCTTCCCCTGTGGGGATTTTGCATATTTGTGCGCACAGCATAAGAAATTCTTCGGCCTTCATGTAGCCATAGTAGTTTGGTACGTCCGGCAAGTAGCCGAATATTGCAGAATTTTGCAACGAGCCGCCAAATTGCTGCGTTTGCCCCATCAGTTGAATACTGCCGGATGTGGGGCGAATAAGCCCCACCAGCATTTTAATTGTGGTAGTTTTCCCTGCCCCGTTTTTACCCAAAAATCCGCAGCAGCAACCGGCAGGTACATTTATGTTGATATTATTTACGGCCAGTGCTGTTTTATATTGTTTAGTCAAGCCACTTGTTTGTACTGCATTTGACATTAACGATCTCCTTCATCCTGTGCGATTTTTTGGTCAAGCAAGTTGCTGCCAACAGCAAAATAAATTATTGGCCCGATTGTGGATACAAATATGATTATTAGTATCCAAAGTATTTTATCAGACCCGGGAACCTCTTTTTTGACCACGCTTACAAGCGCAGCTATCATTAAAACAAGCTGAACAATTAAAAGTGGTACAGCAATTGCAAGAATTGTGGTAACTGCCATAGTTATTCCTCCCTAATTTTTTCATCTATAATCATAATCCGCGTTTGCTTGCGGCATTTGAGTAAATATTTCCACAGCATAGTCCGTTGGGTCAAAGGGGTTAACATATACCCAAGCGGTATAGCTTTGGCTGTCGTGCAAGAATGACCGGCTCCTGACAAGGCAGGTTTTCCCGTCGCTGTTTTGATACGTGCATTCGGCATAGGCGGAAACGGAGCGGCCTACCTGTACATAAAGCTGACGCTCAATTTTTACAATTTGGGCGGGGAAGCTGTGGCCTTCCATTTTTAGGCGAGCCAGGTTGGCTTGCTCGCGGCGGGCAGCTTGGCGAAAAACCACGCCTATAATCAATTGGATTACCCCAGGCAGTGCTAATGCTGCCCCAGTTATTGCCAAAGAAAGCACCGCAGGGCGGCTGGTAAAAAAGATGCTTAACATAAGAAGCAATATGCCTGCCCCTAAAAGCGATGCGCCAACTATCGAAAGTACATTGCCTACTAATTTCCATGCATTACGCACAGGCGTAAGCGCAGTTTGTGTGGCTTGTGCGGTTTGTGAACCAAATTGCCTATTTTCCATTATTGTGCCCTCCAACTAATTATAGTATGTGCGCGCTCAATTCTGTCAAATTGCAGCGTCATTCGTATACGCCCGGGGTTAAACCCGTAGTCATGCAGGTTTATCCTGCTATAAAAATCGCCAGAAATGTCTATGCGGCTGGATGTATCGCCTTGTTGCAGGTAAAGATGCAGGCTATCGCCTTCGTTTATGCTTTCTACATGGAAGTTATACATTTGCGCCGCATCCAAGCTACGGCCTATTCGCGAACTTCCCCTGCCGCGGCGGACATCCGATGTCCACTCATCATTTCTGACATTGGAAACGTGCATTCCCCACACGCCGTTGTTCCAGGTCGAGTTCCCAAAATCAAGGTCGCCCCGCGCAAACATAACCGTAGTTGTTATAAAACCGGCTGTCGCCAAAACAGAAACCACGATACAGGCGATTAATGCCTTTTTGTACGTGCCGGGCGCAGGTACATTTTTTGTACGACCAACGCACATATACAAAATAATACCGAACCCTTGCATAAACAGCACTACCAGCAGCCACAAAATTGGGTCTTGCGTGCTTTTTACCTGTGCATCTTTGTATGTCCACAGGGCAATAAAAAGAGTAAGCCCCAGCATGGATAAAGTAAACACAATAATACTTACGATAAACAGAACCATTATGATGCCCTCCTAAGATAAAATTTGAAATTTTTTTGCCGCCAACATAAATATGAGAACCACTACCCCAGCAACTGTAGCCACAAAATAGTATCCCACACTAAGGGCGATGGCCACACTCGTGCCAAAAAACATTTCCACCGCTAAAAAAATTGCCACGACAGCAAACAATATACATGGCACAAACAGCCATACAAAACGGAGTTTCTCCTGTTGCTGCAGCGAGTTGTGAAGTTTTTCGCGCAGGGCATTTTTTATGCCAAGCGGGACGTCTTCCCGTTCACGAAAATGTGATTTTAGAGTATTGTCGAATTCCAATGGGGCTCTGCCCTCTCGCAAGCCTTGCTTGCTGGCCGGGTGGCCCGTGCTTACGCACGCCTGCTTCGCAGGAGGGGTACCCCAATCCCCGCCCTTTGTTCCTTCGGGAAGCGTCGAAGCCGCTTTTTCATCCATAATTGTAACCCTCCTTTTCAAGCGTTTTTTTTAGCAGTGCACGCGCTTTGTGCAGCCGGCTTTTTACTGTGCCAACGGGGATATTGCATACTTGCGCAATTTCCTCTGTTGGGCAATTGTCAAAGTAGTGCAGAATCAATGGTACACGGAATTTGTCTTTCATTTCCGCAACGGCATTGTGAATTGCCTGTTGCTGCAGTGAGTTTTGCGCGGCGTCTTCCGTTGGGCTTTGCGCGGCGTCTTCCGTTGGGCTTTGCGCGGTTGCGGTGTTGGCCCAGTCTTCCAACGGAAGTTCTGGGGCTATGCTTTGCCGGCGAAACGACTTGCGGCGCATGTTTTTCCATTTACCTGCCGCAATTGCAAAAAGCAGTGATTTTGGGTTGCTATTTTTGTCTATGCGGTCAATCATCTGGAAGGCGGCCAAGGCGGTTTCCTGATATAAGTCCCCGGCAGTGTCAGTATTGTTTGCCAAATACCTGCAGAATGTAAACACATCCCGTTCGTACGCCTCCAGAAAATGTTCAAATTCTGCAACTGTCATTGGCCACCTCCTTCATACATCCACTATATATTGTCGCAGGTTTCTTGTTGGTTCATTTTTTTTGAGAAGGTGAAGCGCGTTGTTAAGACTCGCTAAGGCACGCCCTTTCCTCCGCTGGTGTTCCGGCTTTCAGCCGAAACAATGCGCTACGGGGGCTTAGCAATCGCTCGCTTTAACAACGTGCTTTGCCCTTCCCGATAGATTGTTATAGCACGAAAATTGTAATTTTGCACACTTTGTCCCATTTTGCATAAGTTGTAGTATCCACACCAGAAAGGAGGTGATGCTGTGCATAACTACGAGAACTGTCTCCATTACGGATCCGAATTTGAATTTCGCGAAGAGCGAGAAGAGTTCGACGAAAAACCCTTTTTTCTGCACCCACAAATACGACATCGCTTACGCCGTCATTTTCCACGTCGCCGCTACCCGTATGGCGGCTGGTAATATTATTTGACAAGGGACCTTTATCCTGACTTTTGTACCTCTATCTACAAAAAGGTGTCCGCACTTATTGCGTTGCAATAAGTGCGGACATTCTGGATTTGAAGGAGAATGTTGGGGATTGCTCTCGTCTTTCAAAAAAGTGAAAATATTTTTTGCCGCAAAAGTTTGACAGTTGGCACGTCTTGTCA
>Ga0123352_10000812_pt1 | contig 39257 bp, 33 predicted proteins | sample TergutLab28metaG_FD_89700 | JGI IMG/M metagenome (GOLD analysis project Ga0123352, IMG submission 89700) | Labiotermes labralis P1 segment gut microbial communities from Petit-Saut dam, French Guiana - Lab288 P1 | ecosystem: Host-associated > Arthropoda: Insects > Digestive system > Gut ... | reverse complement strand
TCACATGCCTCCAATTCTTAATTCGAGTTATAAAGAACACAAAGAATTTGGAATGTTGGGCTCCATTTATTAACTGAGAAGCATTGCTGAAATTGTGTTAGTATTTTGGGCTACGGTAAGTGTGCATATGAATTTGCTTATTTGTGTTTTATATAGCGACTCTGCTAAAAGTTTAGACTGTATAATATCGAATGGTTAGTTGATGAGTGATGAATGAAATTAGAAGAAACCTACAATGTCCGTCATGACCTAATTGGAATCACAGTCTCAACATTTTCCAGAACGGAGGACAATCTCACTCAGGACAGGCCGTCACCCGCCCGACTTTCTTACCGAACAGTTGCCGGGTGCAGGTGAGACTCATTAGTGCATGAAACGAAGTGGGCAGTTATATATTTTAAGATTGGGAGAAATTTGAAAATTTTTGTATTTCCGTGGCAGTGTATGTGAGGCTTCCTTTCCTTTGGAATATGACGCCACTTCACTCAACACTCTGTTCCTAATTTTTCGGACAATTTAGTGGTCATAAAATGTCAGCAGAATATTATGTACTGACACCGTGTCATATGCCAGAAGAATGGAATATTTTGTACATTTGTTTGAAAGTGGTGAATTTTGGTGTTCAGCAAACCACACTCTGTTCAATCTGCTCATATAATTGTCAGTATACATGTGAAGTTCCTGCAGTAGAACAAGTTAACTCGAGGCCAATAAGCACCAGGTCTAGTATTGGGGGATAGTTGATAATTTTCTTAAGGATGACACGCACTAAGCTGTAGGTTAGATCTCCATGACAATTTACGAGTTATTACGAAGCGATCAGCCTGATATTTCAAGGATAATTAAAATAATTTGCAGGGTAACATAACCTGTGGACTGTATATTTGAACATAATTCACACAAAGTAAAATAAAGTGTCTTTCACAAAAAAAAACCCCCTCAAACTGAATTTGAAGAATTTATTACATATAAGTAGAGAAAAAAGCAACGAAACATGTAAGAAATATAAGGGGTTATTTCTTTTTAACAAACTGACACAGACACAAATGCAGTATTCTGCAAATTGGTTTCTTCGTGACAGACGTTACACAATAAGCCTGCCATCCCTTATCTTACTAAAAACTTTTCAGTTATGTAAATACAGCAGCTGCTGTATTCGACTGAATTCCTCACTGTTCACTCATGCACTTTCATTTGACTGTAGGCAGCGTGGCGATCCCCGGTATTCCACTTTGTCATGAATGAACTTAGGCATGTTTGCAGTAAATATTATATGCAGGCCACGAGGACATTGGCTCACTGCCCGTGTTATTATTCAATTTTACAGGGAACTGTGAAATTTCCTTTCTTCCAGTAGCTGGATGTTTGATATATACTTATATACCAGTTATGCTCTTTATCCTAGAAATCTCTGGGGTAAACTCTATAAGTTATTTTTAATTTTTATATCTGTTATCACTCTCGTCCAGGTTTGTATGCCAGCTTAAGTTCTTTTAAGTGTCGAAGTGAAAAAGAATAAAGACAGTAAATTCTGTTGTTAAATTAAATTTATTCAAATGGGAAGTTATATAAAAATATAAACATTCTTTAAATATCTACCACTCTATAAAATTCCAGGACGAAGTGTTGAAAGACAGTGCTTATATGGCCCCTTAGGTACATGCAATTGCCATCTTGACCTTTAACAATGAAGCCCGCAATGTGGACACCACTCAAACCCATCCGCACCAAATCTCCAACACAACGAACCGAGAACAAAACGACCGATGTGGTAGTTCAACAACACAGTCACAAGCTCCTGATGATGGATATATTAATATCCGAAACATGTTGAGTACATAAGAAGTGAAATAAAATATCAAGTGACATCAAGTTGGTCTTTTATTCTTCAACTATACATACCTCCTATTTACCAACGACTCCCTTTCCCTTTTCACTAGAAATCTCTGAGATAAATTATTTTACACCTGTTCAATTTGTATAGATAGTATCACTTATGCACAGCTTTGCATGCCTGCTTAGGGTTTCTCATGGACGAAAGTCAAAAGGTTATAAAAATTTAATCGTATGTTTGTCTGAATTTAGTTACAATGGTAAGTTGGTAAATGAAGTTTTGCATTCTTTAAAAGTTTACCACACTATAAATTTCCAGAATCCAGTGTAGAATGATAACGTTTACATGGCCCTTTAAGTAGGTGCAACTGTTAATTTGGCATGTTACATTGATGTATTTAAACTGTTGTTGTGTGAGTTTCTGTAACAGCAAAAGTACAGTAACTTCCCTTACAGCCACGTCACCCAGCAACTAGTGTACATTACTGCTGCGTGTTTCTGATGGGTATGTGGAATGATTAAATCGTGTATCAGCTGCTGGGTTAGCATGTTACTGGAAAACAAAGGCAATCCACTTGTTAAAATACCACTTTGGCGCATTCGCATGACAGTTTTGTACGTGTTGTATTTTAAGATGTTTTGTGTGTATTGTTATAGTTGTCTTTGTGTATTGTTGTCATCTTATGTGTATTTGCTGTAATATGTGATTATTGCTGTTTTTACTTTAGATGCCGGACTGCTGGCTAGAAGTCAGTACTTGGAAGGTCCTGCGACCGACCACCTCGACACAGGTTTTTCTTGGTTTCCCTGTGTCTGTAAGCAAATGCTGAGATGTTTCCCAAGAATCCAAGTTGCCACTACATGCTTCTCATGTAGCCCTTCCGACTTAAATTTATTAGTAACCAATTTCATATTTTGTGTACATGTAAAATAACCACTGCCACCAGGTGACAAACCAATTGCAGTTAATAAATATTATTATAATTTTTGGAGCAGAAAAATAATAAAACCCTTTAGACTTGCTTCGATTCCTAACGAACACAAGAGGTTTTGTTATTGTCCAAATCATGCCAAGAGGATAATGAGCCCAAAGAGCTTACTATTCAACTGGCATGGGGGATAAAGCGGCCGGAGCTTCAAACTGGAAACCAACAACGATCTAGCACCAAGCAAAAGGACATTCGGGATATAACGGCACACCCTCTTAATCTTCATATTATGTACAGGGTCAGATGCACCTTCACATGCTGCTAATAAGAGAATGTCAGATACAGCAATAAATTAAAAATAGTCAACAATTTGGTTATGTTATTTTTGATCTACAGGAAACATTGAATTCTGCAACAACACGTATTTGTCAAGTACCTATCCTACTTAAACTGATAAGAAGGACACAGTATGGATAAACAGTTCAGGTAGAATGTAAGGTCTTACATGCAGATTCATGATACAATATACAACAGATGCAAGACTTCTCTAATGATCACGTACAATCAATTAATCCAATTTATATTGCAATACTTCTCAAACCTTTAAGCAATGGTGAGCTGACAAATTTGTAATACTAAAAACAATCAAAGTCCAAAATTTTTTTATCAGTTTTAAAACCAATAAGCCTCGGAACACGTTAAGAAACACAGCCATGGGCTATTGTCTTAACTAAATACTTTCACTGTGCAGTCTTTCTTCGACATGCGAAACAAGACATTCCATGAACTTTAGGAACTAAAAGTTTATACCCTTGCCAAATCCTAACATTTGACTATATTCTAAACTAGCTGAATCCAATACACACACCACGATTCTCATTTTTTGACATTAATATTATTCTCTCAAGTACGACTACATCTTTTCTTTCACGCTGAGATAAATGTTTTATGCTGCTTTTCATTTGTTTATGTCTTAATTCATTTCTACTTCCTTATAGCTGTTCTGTGGTTTTGACACCATAAGTGAGAACTGTTTTTGTAGCCAGACTTTGTGTACAGGACGAGTCGAAAATCCCTGTGCAGCTTAGCATGAAGGGTGCTGCACAGTGCTGAAAGACAAGTCCCACAAACCAAACTCTTCATGTGGCATACTTGATGTCAATCAGGCAGTCCGAAACTCCACAAACTGTGCTGTAGACCTGTTTTCCTGTACTTTCATTTACTGAAACTTCATCTCTCATGTTGAATCATACTTCCGACTGGTATACAGGAATTATTTCCTCGGACTGTATTTTAGCAACACATTATCGTAACATACACACAATATTCCAAGTCCCTAACCATCGATTTATGGCCCTAACGTAAATAGCGCTAGTGTCGATAAGATCTCACATGTTTGAGTTTCCGCCATGTTATGGGATTTGTGGGAATTAAAACATAGCCTTAGGTGTGACCTTCAAATATTTGAAGTTAATATTTCTTGAAAAATCGGTCATCTGGTTCAATAGGAAAGGCAAGTGGAAGCACAGGCGTTTTGGAAATCTAGGTAGCCTGATGCTTCACTTTCTGGAAAGGAAATATTTCTAAAATATAATTTTAATAGACCATGGTGCTCGTGTCCCCTTTTGTGTCTGTCTCTCGCATTTATACATTTGAACCATCTGACCAGTTTGCACAAATCCCGGTATGACCGTTATAATGTCGTTAGAGGGCACCCCAATGCCTTAAACTTTAATTCTCTACACTTGGAATAGCAACATGGAAGACACGCAAACATGTGAGGTGTGACCGATACCCACTTGCAGACAGTTGAATGCTATGTTGTTGTGAATGGTGGAGGAATGAGAAGCTTTCCTGAAGGTGCAATATTTACAGAATGAGACGTAGCAAGATTAGGCAGTACATATGTTTGCTTAAGTTTTCTGTTTGTTGTGATAATGAACTGTTTGAAGGACATAAGAAAGAAAAATTTGTAAGGGGGTAAATTATATTCTTTACTGCACTTCATAAGCAAAATATTTCTTCAAGAAGTACTTAAACATGCGATAATGTTAATTCAGTCATTGTGATAGTTACCTTCTCTGGTGCAATGTCATGTAATTAGATCAATTCATATTTCTTGTTACCTCAGTCCGTAGGCACAAGTTGACTGGCCTATTGGCTGGGCAGTCTAGAATTAAGGGTCGTCTTTTGGAAAGAATAAGAAATTTTTCTTTTCTCCAAAATGTCCATAGAGGCTCCAGAGTTCACGTAGCTTCTTATTCCGCACAAATTTCCAAATCCTTTTCTCCGCAGGTATGTGATATATCAGTTTTATTAAAATTCAGGTCTTTGCAAACAAAGATGCACACACTTCCCCTCTGTAGATGTTTATGTGAAAAGCTAGATCCTAGTGTGTACCCTGACAATGTAACATGTAGCAGTTTATGTTCCTCCATGTGATGCTCACTAAGACACAGTACGTGGAGATTTATATTCTCCATTTCAAACGAAAGTATTAGTTCTTCACTTTTGCTCCTTAGTCCCCTAATGTTTTGGTGAAAGATGTGTAACAAATTAGGTGAATCTACGTTTTTATCATGGTTTATGAATTTCCAATAGTTAGTATCAATAAGTCTTACATGTCTGTGCGATTTTGTATTTATCCTAAAAAAGGAGCGGCTCTAGCATGGATGATGACAGGAATACTGCTCACACCCGATACATGACCCCCATCCAATTTATCTGTGATGAGAAGCATAAGCTTCCTCTTGCCTCTCAAATTTAGATGCAGGCCATGGGTCATATATTCTTCTCTTCCAATTGTTGTGGTGTCAATAACACTAAGGTGGGACATGCCATGCCCCAGTAGGGCACGATTGAGTCGTAGATTCACACTCCTCACCTTCCTGTTCATCCACGACTCATCATGTCTTCTAAGAAGGTTCACAAATCTGACAGTGTGATCTGCCCTCCTAGCAATGATATTGAGGTCCTTTTCGATTGAGTAATGATAATTTCTTTCCAGGCTGTTTTCTGGCCCACGCACTATAACAATATGGTCTTTTTTGGTAAGGTCTTTCCCAAGATTCTCTAGATCTTCAACAATATTTTCAAAAGGTGCATTGGGCTTAAAAATACTCATTACTTCATATTCAGTACCCAAGTGATTTTGAAGCAAGGATGCAATACCCACCCATGGCTGCTTCCAAAGAGCAATATCTTTTTTTCTGACTGTTTGATTCCACTGTAAGTGATTTTATTTTCATGTCCTTATGCTTCAACAATCCTTGGCTCTGCTGATCAGCTTCTAGTACACTGAGTTTGTTGCTGAGCCTTATATGGGACATATCATTTGCAGAGAATCTATGAGTACTAGACTTTGGGTTTTTGGTTTAAGCCAGATGTCATTTGTATTATCATTGTCCCTTATTATGTTGCTCGTATTTCTGTTTTTCAATTTCATGACACTAACAGTAAATAGAGTGTCACTTGTGTAAATGTGAATATTTGTGAGAGGTATTGTTAAAGGCATTCAGTTCTTCATGTATTTGTGGTCTTACTAATTTTGGACAGACATTATATTAAGTAAACCATGTATTAAATTTAATACAATTTATCATGCTTTCATTTTTATTATTAGTTCAGTACATCTCAAAAAGGTCAAATAGGTTGTTTGCAACAGATGTCAGAGAATTAAGTTTGCATAACCTGTATTTTGTACCTGATTTCAGAATTATGTATCTTGAAATCCATGAAAATAAAGTATAATGGACATGTAAAGTCCATTTATTTATGTGTTTCATCTCCAAAACTGCTGAATGACTGATTAAATTTAGTAGGCTCATTGTCAATCAAAACTAATTTTGTTTGTATTAATGACATAGAAGTGCTTTGGAAAAATGTTACTTGAAACCCCACTAGCCTCTCAAAACCAGTTCATATTAAAAAAAAAAATCTGTACATAAGAAACAGAATTGTACTCACTTTTTTTTTAATACGGTGTCTGTGTACAGAAGAATTCTGTCTCTATTTAGTATGAATATCTGTGCTGCAGAATTGGTTGCCATTAGAACCTGTTTGAAGTTCATTAGTAATTAAATTGAATTCTGGATCAAGCTGGAAAAATGGAAAATCAGTTCTATGTATGACTTGATACCGCTATCTCACCTCCAGCATTTCAGGTTATATATTAAAACAATCCTGTGGACAGTTTTAGTTAAAACAGGATAAACATTAAGGATCAATATATATATATATATATATATATATATATATATACACATGGTTTATTTGAATTTTTACCTCCCAGAAATTAATTTCACTTCCCCTCTTTTCTTTAGACTCCTTGTGCTTCTGTTCACAACCCCCAGGCAAATATGACAAGGCTCTTAATAGGACAGCCAGATTACAAGTTTCTTATACATTCAAGAAACATTAGTGGTAAAGGTATATACAAGAAAGGTAATGCATTCTCATTGAACACAACTGTAATCTTTAGTGTAAAATGTAAATTGACTGACCACATGTTTCATCTTTGTATACAGTCATCATCAGGTAAGTTCGTTATCAAAAAGGAAATGTTTCCAAAACAAGTACTGTTGATTTTACCTTGGGATCAGTGATATTAACAGAATATTTTATTAAATGTATTATAACATTATTTAAAATGTTCAGTTTAAATCATGTTTTCTAAAACAATAAGATTATTTGAAGATTCTCATGTATATTTATTAAGAGGCCCTATCAGCGGTTGTGTGGGTAGTCAGGAGCTGTTTTGGATTTTTAATATCTCTCCATACATAGCCCATGTGCTTAATTATTATAAATAATGTCTTTACACTCCCATATTGCATTTTGGACACGTATGCATGCCTGCATTTCAGCATATACTTGTGTGCTATACTCTGTACTAAATCAGGTTTCTTTGTATGCCTGATGAGTATCATGTAGTTTCCCTCTTTTCAGTTTTCATGGTTATGAGTTATGCTGAAGTATGCAATTTGTTGTGTACTCCTTTACTTTTACATAGTGGATTTACCTGGTGATGACTGTACAAAGACACAACATATGATAAGCTGATTATAATGGTGCTCACTGAGAAAACACTTTGTTTTTTACATATGATTAAGTACAATTGGCAATCACAATTAAACAATGCTAAAAAAGTTCTTATTTTACAGACACAACTGCAGTGATGTCTTTGAACTTCATCCACATATGTCAACTTTGTATGGCACAAGATGACATATTAGTTACTCTTTTTGAAAAAGGAGGATATCTGCTTTTTAGAATCAAGACCCTAGCTCCAAAGTTGAAGATTGGTTTTGTATTTTACCCACTTCTCTTGTACACTTAGGCATTTGAAACTGAAAAGGGGCCGCAACAGCTCACCATACAGGGTACAAAATAAGAGTTCCTTTGAACCCTAACAATTTTGGCTTGTATAATACTCACTGCCATATTCTCATGACAATGAGTTATCAGGTTATGATCTTCTGGGTTATGATACTGCCTAATCTGTATGCTGTGTCTAACATTTCATGCCTCCATATTTAGTGTTGGAGTGAGTGGTGTGAGATTTGGCAAAATTACATTGGCAGGTGAACACATGGTGGTCACTCAGAAGTACTGGAATCTGGGAGAAAGTGTTTGAACTGACAGGAACAATGAATATGAAACTATGAGACAATAGCCCTTTTCAGGGTTACTACTGACATGCAGCAGTAACCAGCCTTTATTAGGGCCAGTGAAGGGAAATATTATATCAATATGGACTGTTGTGGCCATAGACAGAACCAGCTTTTAATACTTCAGGTTGTGAATAAAAGGTAAGCACTGCCAGCTGAGAGAGAGAGACAGTGAGATCTGTTCATGGTGTTTGGGTGCAGCTCAACCTCTACTACACTTGCTGTTGAAGAGTACCTAAAACCATAGCCTTAGTACACAAAATGTAGATAAAGCCCCTAGCAATTACTGTATTCCAAAATAATGATTCTTCAGATCTCGTTTTCCTGCATCATAGTTCTCAGCCTATAGTAGAGCTACTTAAATTACGTACTGTGTGGTATCATTTGTTTCCCCCACAAACAAGTAGTAAATGCTATAAAATACAAGTTAATATTATAGACTGCCTAAGGTCTTCCACAAATACTGGTAAAGTCAAACATTTCTGTCAGAATGCATTTTTATTTATATTATGGAGATGCTAATCCACCAGCACGTACCAAGATGGCACAAAATATGTGAGATTTTAAGCTTTTGCAGTGATGCAGTTGAGATGTTTTTTCTTCTGAGATTTGGCATTGTGTCATTGGGTGATTGGTTCCCAGTGCTTCAAGACAGCATAGTGGTCTGATATGTCATCCGCGAAGCTGTCTGGAAATGTTGGGCATCAGTCACCCAGTGACACAGTGCCATATCCCAAAAGAATGAATATCTCACAGCATAAACCAATTCACAAGTGACAGCAAGGTGTTGAGGTGGGACACACTATGTCACAAGTGAGATTTTGCAGCAAGAATGGAATCATAAATAGCTTCATGGAACTTGGATTCTAACTGAAAAAAGCATAGATCCAAGGAACTTATCAGGGAAACACATTTATTGCTGAATATATGAGAGGTTAAAGAAATTTATGCAAGTGTTGAAAACATACTATAATAGAGACGGTAAGGTTAAAGAGATTACGTTGGCTTGGGCATGTACAGAGAATGAAAGAAAATAGAATTCCCAAAAGGGTATTATATATGAATTTTGGAACAACAAGATTGAGAGGTAGACCAAGAAATAGATGGCAAGATAAGGTGAGAGAGGATGGAAGAATAGTTGGTGGAGAAGGGGGGCAGGAGAAAGTACATAACAGAGAGGAATGGAAGAAGCTCCTGAGAACAGCAAGGAATCAACGCATTCTGCACATGCCAATCGAATGAATGAATATCAGAGGTTGTTCTTGTCAACGATACTTAACCTATCGTTACTGTGACTTTTCAAGTCCTCTATTTAAACTCTCCAGGCATATACTGCTGCTTTGACTTTTTCCCCTCACATCTTTCCCCCTTCCTTGTCATTTCAGATTCCCTTGACAGAATGCTGATACATGTAGCAACACAAACAAAAGAGTGATCAGCACATAACATCAGAAGCTGTGATTTGGTGGTGATGGAAGTTCAGAGCTGGTGATCTTACAAGAACAAAGTGAGCCTGTACTGGTCATCAGTTATAGTATATTCTTATTCTTGATAATGGTCTTCATTACCATAGTTTTACAACAAAATAAAAATACATTTATTTTCATTTAACATAGTCGGAACTTCAGGACATTTGTACAGATTACACAACACACTAGAATACATACACTGTGATTATTTTTTTCAATAAAATTAGTGTTCATTATGTCAATTAGTGAAATATTTATTTACAAATATACAATACCTAATATCACAATAGGTTGTCATGGCACTGCCATTTACCACAAAATAAAATAGAGTTGTATGAATAATATCACATTATTTACTTCTAATGGAATTTGGTATCATCTCCACTTTAGTCTGTGTTCCACCATGCACGTCACCAACAATGTCTAATTACATAATCCAAGTTATTCTGTTGGCTTGATATTAAACACACTGTGCGTGAAGTCAGTTATGCTGCTGGCACATGCTGCTAACTGCAGTCTTGAACTGCTCATACGTGATCCACATCACAATATTCCATGACACCAGGCGACAGAACGAGGGAGTAAAGCTGTAACATGTTATATACCCTTACATTCACAGTTCAGTTTGTTGTGGCAATGAAATCAAGGATGTATTGATGAACTGGACCTGCAACTTGGTGTTCAACATTTCATTTGCAGAAAATTCACGGGAGGTGGTGTATTAGGAGACCTAAAAATGATGGGACCTTTGTATTGAGGTGAACATTAGGAAAATTGCCATGAGTGGTGAGAAAAAAAAATTGGACGTGGTTAAAGATTGTACTGAATTGTATTTAATGGCATGTCACTATCACTGACTATCTGTGCCTGAATATAACTGAATTTTAACATAACGTAATCCTGGATAAAAGAGTGCGTGTGCGTGTGCGTGTGCGTGTGTGTGTGTGTGTTTTTTTTTTCATTAGGCCATAAAGGGATGTGGAAGTTTGGTTAAAAAACTAACAAATTATAAACACAGGACATTAAAATGTCATCATTGCCAGGCTCTACAGGGACCTGAATGTGGGAGACCTAAAATTATTTGAATGTTATTAGAATACACTTATTTACTTATACAGATTAAATTTCGAAGGATACAGGATTTAAAATGGAAAAAAGACAGTCAGTAAAGTAACTACATTTGCATACCCACTCAACAATGGTGTTCAATTGCCAGTTTACTGCACAGTAAATGTGTGTAAGTAATAAGAGAGCAGGCCTGACTTACTTCTCCCTGGTGACAATGAAGGACCAGTGGTAGGCTTTGATGTTACATACCGATTTTTGGGTTCTGAGAGTTAATCAGTAATATATGGGGTTAATAACAGGTGGTGGTAGATGAAAGTGGGACAGGCTTATATTCGATGGCATACATCATAGCCAAGATAGTAAGATACAGCACTAAATTTGTGACTAGTTCCTGAGTACCACGGCCCATTGGGCCAGCTATAACACTGCAGTGGGACTGGAGTCCCTTGTTACTAAAGCATATTGTAATAGCCATAGCAGTGGGCTAACAATGAGTCCCTTGGCACTGCAGCCTACTGTATCAGCTGTAACAACGAAAGTCAGAAAGAGTCCATTGGTACTGCAGCCTACTGTATAAGCTGTAGCAGGAGAGCAAGACTGGGTCCCTTGGTACTGCAGTCTATTGCACCAGCTGTAACAGTGTGGTGAGACTGGACTGCTTTGCTACTACATCCTGTTTTAACAGTCCTTGATAGCAGATGAGTAAGAAACATTAATGGAGTGATACTTGCAGGGAGAAACTGAAGTGACAGGCAAAAAACCTGCCCAGATGTCATTTTTTTAATCAGAAATCCAATGTGTACTAAAATGGGATTTAATATAGGTTTTAGTATTGATATTTCAATGGCTAAGACTGAATAATAGCATAGTATCTAATTAGGCAGGCAGGAGTAATGTAATGAAGTGGCATTCCCAGGACTGTAGCTGCAGATGGAATTCTGCAGTCTTCAAACAAAACCATACATTACATGTAAACAAAGTTACCACTGTATCCAAATGTACTTACCCCTTGTAAAAAGCTGCAGGCCCCTCTTGAGCCAGCATGCGCAGTGCACACTCTACTGCACTGCGGTACACCCCTTGTGCAGAATTCATGTAGCGTGTCTTCACCACATCAACAGGGGATGCAACCAATGTTGTGCAGAATCCTGTAGCATGGACCATTAGACACATACACCATAACATAATGAAAGTACACTTTACTTTGTAGATTGCATTATATTTAGATGTAATATGAGGACTGCTGTAAATACAGTTACATCACACTAAGGCTTCAAAAAGAAGTCACGTAGATCAATGCACTCCATATCCCTCTTCAACAGTATTCCCCTCCAACTATATAACCTTTCTGTTCACAAAAACTTCTAGTGATATGCATGTGGTAACATTTGTTACTGATGTGTGGTTTTGCCTGGTTGACAAAGGGTAGCGGGTATGGAGCAAACGCAACGGTAGGAATCTTGTGAGGTCTTAAATGCCATAATCCTCAATATCCAAGGTAGTTATTTGTACAGCTTTAGCAAAGTATATCCTTATCTTCAGCTCTAGGACCAGAAACAAGTCAAAATTTCAGTCAGTATAACCACCATTCTCACTGACACATGAAACATTAATCTTCCGAATACAAGTCCGAAGCACAAGGAATTGTAGATTTTGATTCCTTGCTTTTCAGTAGTCACCATATGCTGCCACCATAATACAGATGTTATCACAATATTAGCACTGACCTATGTTTCTATGAGCTTAAGACTTCTTGACCACTCAGTATCATGGGCTTTTATTTCAAATATGACCACTTGTACTACTGTCAACATTTCCCTTTCTTTTCCCCACCCTGGGTTGAAATGTAGTTCACATTTATTTTCTAAAATCTTAGTAAAGGTGAGTTGCACTTCTATTATCAAACATGAGATTCATATTTGCTGTAATAATTGAAAGGCTCAGTCACTATAGTGACTATGCTACGGCCTGGACAACTAGGATGTTGGGATTCACTTCTCTCTTACACAGGCCGCCAGATCCCTATTTAGCGTGTACAAGGAGATGATGAAACTTGCAACAGCTCAGTCACCTCTCTCTAATGAATGTAGCTATACATGCTGTGATGTGTATGCCTACACTATGTGTTTCTCAGTTAAATTCATCTTAAATTTAATAAAGGTTCTTTTTCAAACTAATGTGCTCATACTAAATAACATTACCATCTGCCCGCCAGCAATCTGATTTTATGACTGAATTGGTTTTGTGCATTCTGAGAGTCTGCACATAATTGTAGCTTCTCCATTTTATCATGATGCTCGTGAGAACCCAAAGCAATGGCTTCACTATTGTCTTAACAGAGGAGGAATCTGTCACCTCAGGTTGATGAGAATCAAACAGATAATCTTGATCATAACCTCATGTAGTTTCATAAGTACTTGCAAATATTTTGGAAGCTACTTGACAGTTACATTTTTAATGCTGGAGAGAGACGGTGTAGAACTTCAAAATATTTGTACCCACGTATTACATAGTTCTGTAATATAAAAGACCCCCAAAACACACACACACAAAATCATACATAACGTGTCCCTTTTATTGTGTTCTTGAATATGGCAGCTTTCCACCAGGATATTGTGACAGCTATTGTGCTCAGGAACACAGTAAGAGGGTCTATCTCTATTTGATTCTTCTTTAACTTATAACCTATACATAAAATATATAACTGTTGTTTTGTGTAATATTCATAATGTGTTCATATCCTGATAATCTACCAGCAGTGCTGAAATATGTAGTTTAGTAAAACAAATATAAGCATGCTGTTGGCAGTTAAGCATGTAATTTGTTGTGTGGAGGTGGCATAAGAAAATATAGTCTCAGAGAGTGAAGGGTCTTGTTTAAAAACATTGTAAAATACTAAGAATATATAGCATCAGTGATAGATTGTGAACATGTGAGCATGGAGCACTGGCAGAATGATAATGACAGGTGAAAACTTATGTACTTCCCATGTTGTCCACCATAAATCCCACACAGAATAGGCCGGGATTGAAACCGGTCCTCTATGGTGAAAAATTGTGACTAAATGCCTGAGTCATGGCATGGATTATCAAGTCTCAATTAAAATAATGTGGAAAACTCAATTCTCATTTAGGGAGCTCCATCAGACACTGGACACACACTTAACTTGCATTTTGTACTGTAATGATAATTGCATCAAGCTTACTTTAACTACTGAAAGTCAAACACACATTCTGCTTACTACCAATCACACTTCACACCTTCCACATTACTTAACTCACTCCTTTCACCCACTTGTGATAAGCTACCAGTTAGCTTATGATATGATGTTGCACAATGAAAATAATTAGTTGTTAATTGAATTAACTTAAGAGCAACAGTTACTATAATTAAGGGCAGCATTGGTTTTATTCAGTAAAATACTGCAGGTTGGGTAGCCTGCATTATCCTGCTAAATATTTAAATGCTTCTGCTACAAGACCCAAACTAATTTCTGTGTCCTACCAGAGACCTAATGGAGAATGCGCACAGATGTGAAATTTACTCTACCAGTATGTGTGGCAGCTACAGCTGCTATCCCTTCAGTGCTGGCCTCAGTATACTATGTGGGCCTTGAATTGCTCACATGCTGCCAGCCTTGGTGCACCTACAGTAGTTATTGCATTTAAGGTTTCTATAAATTTCACATCTCCCTGCCCCAACCCAGGCAAAAGCTGGAATTTACACCCAAATGTCATTGTAGGGTTAAAGTGATGTGCAAGTACAGTGGTACAGTTTTCAGATGCGATTTAAATCCTAAATCCCATTTCATGACATGGACATATTTTAATTTCTATTAGAGAATTAGTTATTACTTACAATTAATAGCTACCCTAAATTGTGATACTGACAAGGCAAGCAACCATACTATGTGTATATCTGCTTGTGACTTTATGCAAACAGTAAGATGAACCATTTCATTGTGTTTTGGATGTGAATAACCCGTAACCTATTGTCATACCTGCAATGAGAGCAGATGTGAAGTGGCATGGTATGGAATCCTTCATAATGCTGTACTGCAGGATTAGTTCCTTTATAATGTCATAGCATACAATCTCAGATACATTGACGATACAATTGCGGCCCACATTGGGGAGTGTCCCTGGATCAGAGAAGAGATATTACAAAATTATTGCTATTTGTTGTTACATTAGTTGCACCATAAATGAAACCCTGCTCACCTGAAGTAAAACGTGCTGATATGCAAACTAATGGTGCAGGATGGACAACAGCATTGTGTCTTCTGTGGGAGAAAGCACACATGCACCTTTACACACCAGTGACAAGCAGCAGACAGACCAGCCTTAATGTGTCCTAGCAAGTTGAAGAACAACACAGGAAGTCCCCACACAATACATGATTCGTCACTGTATATATCAACCAATTAAACTATTTACTGTGATACTATCTTACAAACACATATCAGTGGCTGCTCTTAAAAAATACTTGTGCAAAGACAGCTGATGCAACGGTTCATGTAAATGTGATGGAGGAAAATTTATCCGATATTGAAAGCTTACCCAAAGATTCCTGTTGTAAGAAGTGTTTTGATTTGGAAACTCGACTTCAAGAGGCCCTGAAAGAGCTAAGTTCCGCTCATTTAATTATAGAATTGCTTATAATTGAAGTGAGTATCAGGATGGAATCAACAGGGAAGCAGGGTGATGGTGGTATTGTGAAAATGAAGAACATACAGTGTGATCCAACAGAGAAGTTACACATAAAGACAAAATGGTCCAATGTTGTGGCTGGTAAGAGAATTGGCAGAAGAAAAGAAGACTCTATATTAAATCCAATTTTGGAATCAAACATGATCTCGCCCTCTACAGAAGAACAGTGGAAAATTGTGAAAAGAGGACACAAAAAACCAATACTGTAAATCATGCTTCATATTATCAAATTCCAGGAATAATAAAGCAGTATGAACTACTTAGAAACAGGTAGAAACAGGGGACAAGATGAACATATGGCATGTGAACCAATGAAGACACATGAGCTGAAAATGGGAAATGAAGATAGATATATGACAAAGAAGAAAACAAACAACAGAAGGAAGAGAAACATAGGATCATAGTAATTGGTGACAGCCATGCATGAGGGTCTGCATCAGAAATAAAATCAAACCTGGATGAAGATTTCAAGGTCCAAGGATTCGTAAATCCATGTACAGGGTTAAATACTATTATTACCTCTGCAAAAAAAGATATACAGCAGCTATCAAAACAGGATGTGGTAGTAGTATGGGGAGGCTCGAAGGATGTGGGAAAAAAATGAAACAAAACAAGCTATTAACTGGATACAGAGTTTTGTTGAGACAAACAAGCATAATAATATCATACTAATGGAAGGCCCCCATACATATGATTTAATACAGAACTCATGTGTAAATAGGGAGGTGGAAAAGTATAACAGCAGAATATGGAAGCAAATGAAAGTTCATGAAAATGTAGAATTAATTAAGGTTAACTTGGACAGAAGAGGCTTCACAAAACACGGTCAGCATACGAATGCAATGGGGAAAGAACTGATGGCAAAAAAAAAAGTGAAGGCCATAAAACATATATTAAGGGCATGTAAAAAGACACCAATCAGCATGAAATGGAAAGAAGATCCAAGCAAAGGCAATCAAGGCTCAAGGGAAGCTAAAAATGGAGTTGGGGAAGGAAGAGATCCCACTGAAAACCAGAATTATAGTGTTTAAGCAGAAGACAATAATAGTAGACAACAAGAAAAGGATACAGTGGTGAAAGCCTCAAGTAGAAGTCGAAAGATACCTGTGACAAGAAGAGATGATTGTTGTGGACAGTAAACTGCAAAAAACAGTCAAGGTGGAAAAGGAAGGAAAAATGAAACAAGAACAAAAAACTGATATGGTATCAATCTTCCATCATATTGTACAAAGCATAAATAATAAAGTGTTAGAATTAAATGTAATATTACAAACAGAGTTAGCAGAGGTGGAAGTCTTATGCCTGTCAGAACATTGGTTATGGGGAGAATATATAAAATTAATTAGTATTGATGAATTTAAACTAGCTAGTAATTTTAGTAGAAATAAGAGTAGTCATGGTGGATCTTGTATATACGTCAAACACTATATGCAAACAAAGGAGGTGTGTACATGAAGGGGATTAGCAAGGAAAAGGACTTTGAAATGACTGCAGAGGAGATCCAGGAATGTGAGTTAATTACTGTGTGTGTGTGTGTGTATATCTCCTGACGGTGATTTCTCTGTATTCTTAAGAAGTTTAGAATCAGCGATTCAAAAAGTGCAAGTGAGAAAGAGAAGGTTAATTCTATGTGGTGATTGGAATACAAACTTTATGCAAGACATTAGAAGACTACGTGACGTGCAGGAGTTATTATCGCTACACAACTTAGTAAATACAGTAAGATCCCCTACTAGAGTTAAAAAAATATGGTATCATTAATACTTGTTGTTGTAACAAACAAAGATAGTACTTTGTGATATAGCAACAGTGATGGATCTGGGATATTTGGATCATAAGGCACAAGTGCTGCATTTAAATGTGAAAAAAATGGAAGGTTTTTAAATCAAGGCAATATTCTGAGAAAAGGGTAGAGGAATTCAAATGTTTGTTAAGTAAGGAATCATGGTAGGAAGTATATCAAACAACAGAAGGAAATTCTGCTTTACAGATATTTATGGAAAATTTTGGCTTTTATTTCAATATAGTATTGCCATATAAGTTACAAAATTTTAGAAATATACATTAACAACAAATGGATTACTAAAGGTATAAAAAATTCCAGTAAAATAATGCGTTTTTCAAACTCAGTAAAGAGGAAATTTAGTCTTTCCAGAGAAGCATAGGCCTATATAAAAAGTACTGAAGGAAGCCAAAAAAAGAGAAAATGATAGGTACATTGAAAGGGCATCTAATAAAACAAAAAATAATGGCAGTCAATAAATAAACAAGATGGAAAGTGCTCTACAACAGATAATAAAATTGAATTAATGACAGAAACAGGCATAGCAACAAATCCGCAAAAGGTGGCAGAATTACTAAGTGCACATTTTGTTGAAACAGTGGAAGAATTAATTATGCAAAATAATTACCTGTCACATACTCAAACAGCACAGTCAACGATAGAGTACTGTCCCAACTCAATAGTGATGTTACCCATCAGTGAACAAGAAGTACAATGTGTTATTAAAAAACTCGAAGGTAAATTTTTGGCAGGCTATGATGAAATTCCAGAAAATGTAGTGAAACAGTGTGCAAAGTTTATACAAGGACCCTTAACCCACATTTACAATATGTCACTAAACTCCGGTACATTTCCAGAAATATTCAAAGTAGCTAGAGTAAAGCCATTACATAAGAAGGGAGATATTTATAGTATAGAAAATTATACACCAATATCAATTCTACCAATTTATCCTAAAATGTTGGAAAAGATAATGTATAGTAGATTAACAGTATTTTTAAATAAACATAACATTATAACAGAAGCTAAAAATGGTTTTACGGAACAGAAATCCATCACTACAGCAATTCAGTCATTTATTGAAAGAATAAGAGAAGCACTGGATTGTGGGTTGCGGGCAGTTGGTATATTATTTGATTTAACAAAGGCATATGATACATTGAACCATGGGGTACTGCTGGATAAACTGTAGGCTTATAGGGTAAGAGGAATAATAAGTTCATGGTTTGAATCATACTTGAGTGAATGAAAGCAGTTTGTAGAGATAAATCAAGGTGATTATATAAATTCTAGACAACATAAATATATTTCTTCATGCAAAATGCTAAAATGCAGAGTACCACAGGGCTCAGTTCTTGGACCCCTCTTGTTTTTGGTATATACAAATGACCTTCCCCTAACTGCTGGAGATGGAGAGCTGGTGTTGTTTGCAAATAATATTAATTTGCTAACTAATGAAAGAGAAGAAAATGTTTTACAGCATAAGGTAAATGAAGTGATGAAGAAGTTAGAGTACTGGTATCAGAACAATAATCTCATGATAAACATTAGAAAAACAATAGCATTGTCATACGTGGTGTGGCAGAAAAATAATGAGACTGATTTTCTTTTAACCATGAATTTTATTCTTTTTACAAATCAAGGTTATCCCCTTCGAAATAGTTCCCTTGGGCAGCTACACAGCGACAGAGGCGTTGTTTCCATTGTTCGTAGTGGTGCTGGAAGGCTTCTACTGGCATACCTTTCAGCTCATCGGTTATGCTCTTCTGGATATTATCCAAAGTACCAAAATGGCGCCGTTTCAAGCGGTTTTTGAGCCAGGGGAATAAAAAGAAGTCACAGGGACTGAGATCCGGCGAATTGGGGGGCTGAGGAACCACAGGAATGCTTTTTTCTGCCAAAAATTCATTGATGGAGACTGCTGTGTAATGGGGCATTCTCATGGTGCAGCATCCCATGTGCGTGCAATGCCTGGTCGCTCACGTGCCAACGTTTTCCCGAGTCTTTCAAGGACTTCCCGATAAAAAGTCTGATTGACAGTTTGTCCTGGTGGCACAAATTCCTTGTGGACGATTCCCTGACTGTCAAAAAAACAAATAAGCATCGATTTGATTTTGGATTTGCTCATTCTCGCTTTCCTGGGACGGGGAGAGTTTGCAGTGTGCCACTCCCGACTTTGGCGTTTTGTCTTGGGGTGGTACTCTAAAATCCACGATTCATCACCTGTGATAACGCGACTGAAGAATTCTGGCTCCCTCTCAAGGCGGTCCAGAAGATCAAGACACACATCCCTTCGATTGGCCTTCGTCTCAGTCATGAGGTTCTTTGGAACCATCTTGGCGCACACTTTTCTCATGTCCAAATCCTGTGTAAAAATTTGATGGACAGTAAACTGGTTCAAATTTAACTCACTACTGATCATTTTCAACGTCAATCGACAATCTGACCGCACAAGAGACCTCACTCTTTCCACACTGTCGTCCGTTTTTTAGGTTGAAGGTCTTCCTGCACGAGGTTCGTCTTCCACTTGTTCTCGGCCTTCTAAAAAGGACTTGTGCCCTGGATAGGGAATGTTCTCCATAAGCCCTTTGTAACTTTTCATACGTCACAGTAGCGAATTCGCCAAGCTTTACAGAAAATTTGATGGCACAGCGTTGTTCAAACTTTTGCCGGTCCATTTTTTTAACGCACCTCACAAAACACAACTTCACTTCAAGATGCTCTCAACAATCGCGTAGCAACTGTAGCAAGTTCAAACTTGTACTGAGTCTACAGCAGGGGTTAACCTAACTGCCATGTGAAGGGAGAGGTAGCAGCGTTTTCTGTTTGTGCACAGGGTTGCCAGTCTCATTACTTTTCTACCACACTACGTATCACACAACGCAGAATAAATTTCCGAAGAGACCAAAATTACTTATAAAAATAAAGACATAGCTAATAAATTAAAAACAAAATTTCTTGGTACTCACATTGCAGAAAATTTAAAATGTACTACTCATATAAACACATTAAGACTACAACTTTGTAAAGTGTGCTACATTATTAAATCTGTTCAAAGATCAATGCGATCAGGTTTGATAAGAAATTTGTACCAGTCAAAATTTGAATCGCTAGTAAGATATGGCATAATTTTTGTGGGAGTAGAGAATGAGAGTGTATCGATATTTAAGCTACAGAAGAAAGTGATCAGAACTATGTGTGGTGTTGGGAAAAGTACATCTTGTAGACAACTATTTAAAGATTGTAAGATACTAACAGTCACATCGTTATATGTATTTGGAGTGTTATGTTTCTTAAGTGTAAAAAGTACAAAAAAAAAGATCAAATACATGATCACAATGCAAGAACAAACATTAATCTATATATTAAACCATGTATTACAAATCTTTACAAAAAGAGTGTAATTAATATGGGAATTCAATTCCATAACAAGGTGCCCAATAATATAAAGAAGTTAGAGGAATACAAACCATATAAAACAGAACTGAAATATTTTCTCATAGAGCATGTGTTTTATTCACTGGAAGAACTTTTTATGTCTTGATGTGATGATATTGTAGTCAACTAAAATTTATTGTGTAAATTTGAGGGGTCAAATCATGTAATTATTGTACTGACATATTTATGAATTCTTATTATATGCAGTTGTTAACAAGTTCTGTGCTCTAATATTATTAGTTTTTATATTAAAACAATTTATATTATGTCACAACATCAAATATTGTACTAGACCTATTATTTAAAATTAGTGTATAATTTTATATTCACTTCTAGCTTTTTTAAGCAAATGTGACTATTTCCATATCCATGTGGATTTTGTAATCCTGTACAGATCCACGCAATGAAAATAAATGATGAAATTAAATGTATTATAATCATTGTCATGATTTATACCTCTTATGAACATTTGCAGCAGTCTGTATCACTCTTTTTCAGGTACACTATAAAACTGCTCACCGGAACCCACCAACTTCCTTGCTGTCCTTTATATCAAACCCCTGCCCACCTTTCCAAACTATCCATACTCATTTTTCATGCACCATTAAAAAAACAGCACTGACCTTCAGAAGCACCTGCAGCCCACACAACTTCCTGAACCATGTACTGTTGTAATATTACTCACAGATAGCAGCATGCAGTTATTAGCAACCTTTGTGTTATGCATTCAAGTATGTTTGCAGAGGCCATGGCGCACAGCATGAAAGTATACAAACTGTTTATGGGTGCAGATGGGTTAAGTAATTATTCCACATGGCCAAGGACATTTCAAGTAAATAGTAAATGTAGGTTTTTACCAAAGTTAGGTGAACAAATTCAATTTTCATCCATTTTATATATCTGAAGAGGGTGGCCTGAGACATGTGGGTGCCCTTGGCAGGCTAATAATTTGGTGCCCCCCTCCAACCGGCATGCTTGAAACTTTTTCGGCCTAGGAGAGACTTGACAAATCATTTGGAAGTCATGGACAAATTCTGTTGCATGTGGAAACCTAAGTTTACTAGCACCATATTTCTGACTATTCCATCACCTTAGTGCCCCTTATAGGATGGCACCCCAGGCTGCTGCCTGGCTGGAATGTCCCTTGATCTGGTCTTGATCATGAAGATTCAACTCAGTGTCAAATACTGATATGGAGGTCAACTGTAGCAGAAGGATACAAAATGCCTTCTTTTACCCCACCCTCTCCCCTACTACTCCAAACATTTTCCAGGTAACAACAATAAACAAACAAACAAAAAAGATGAGCATTTCCGTTATACTATCCAAAAAATACATGCACTTTCATACAAAATGTTTAAGTAATTTGCAGCAAAATAGCACAAAGGCCTACAAATGAAAGAAATAAACATCAAAAAGTCTGGAGTCACCAGGTAGGTACGTTATGTCTATTATTAGGTAGCTCTGTCAGGATTTCAGTGCACCATAATCTGCACTTCTGATTGTTTTTGCAATGAATTAATGTAAAAGGACTACTGACAACATGCTTGCACTTCTGTTACCAATATGACTTACCTTTCCAAAGTCCACGAGCACCCTCCTGCCTGGCAATCATTTGATACGCCTGCAGTGTAGACTTGTAGCGTGGCACAGTTCCTGATCCCAGCATCCGTTGCTGTGCTTGCATCCTCACCTTCACAACATCAGTTGGCTGAGCAAGCAAAACAGCCAGAGCACCTGTTGTGAGACCTGCAGCAATCCGTGTTCCAACATTCAAACCACCAGTGCAGTTACCTGCAAACCAGACAAACAACTGCTGTGACACAAGCCACTTCAACAAGCACTTCGTTTTTCTTTCTTTCTTTCTTTTTTAATTTGTTCATGCTACTGAAAATTCTGAAAAGGGATCACCCAGCTATGAACATATGATGCCACAGGTTCACACCGAAAAACAGTTTAAAGTTCAGCTTACAGCTTACAGTGGCTCAGAGTGAGGTGTTATGTATTAGTAGTAGTCTGTTAATTCCTTCATACAAGTTAAGTGATATCAGTAGTGCTAACTAAAGAGCTATAGTTCGCACATACGTGCCCTGTTACAAGCGACTCTGATATTAACAATTTCTCATGATTATGTGTCAAACTGGAATTGCAGCACAATGAAATTCCTGTCAATTTTACATACAGTTTGTTGATCCTAAAATATACAGGAAAGTTTACAGCTTTCGCTCCTCTGAGACTTTCTGCCACACATGTTAGTACCTGTTTACCAATGTTTCAGGAAGCTTATCAGTCCAACTTTCAAGGGTCAAGCAGAATACCAACATATGCTGCATAATATCCCAGAAGAGTGAAGGCCTCACCTACACCCTGACAGAAGCCTGAAACCTCACAAATGAACGCTTCATCTACTACAGACTTTAAATAGCAAAATTAGGCAAGATCAGTATGAGTGGTAAACTGAGAAGAATATGGAAATGGCCAAACATATTTCAAATTATATCCAAGCAGCTGCCTATACCATATATCTCAGCCATAACAGTCCCTGGGATAACTGCTAAACCTAGGACACCCCGATCTAAAGGAATCCTAACCATTACACTATAACTAATGGGATAACTGCAGCTGTATAAATCGCAAACGTCTCGATATTTACTCACGTAATGTCCCTCTTAACTTCTGCCTGTGGGTATGAAACTGCACATTGCCCTACCTTTGTTGTGAGGTTTTGGAAGGTTTTTGTCACCAATTCCACAAAAACTCATTTGATGTGTGTTGCTTTGACTGTAGCACCTACTGACATTGCACTTAAAAACACGTTAGAGATAGTTTTACTGCCATAGTCCTCATTTGTATTTAAACACAAGGCAGATTGTCAGAAGGCTCAGTGTGACATCCTCTACAAAAGACGCATAAAATGTTACTGCAATGGTAAAGGAGAAACATATATTGTTCAATGTGACAGCTACTGTAGTATAGCACAAATATGATGTTAAGAAAACTAGTTTGTAAGATTCTTGCCCTCACCCTCAAACTGACTGCGAAAATGGGCATGAAACTGATTAGAAAAAGTACTGTACTTACAGCACAGTCATGCTCTGTTGTTTATTTAATGATCTCAAAAACTTAAGACTTAAAAAAATGCTCTGAGCTTAAAACGTGCTGTTTATTTTTATCTAACTTTTCTGCTGAAAATATTCATTATTCTGGAACAAATGTATCAAATAATGCTGGAGATGCCCCTAGAAGGGCATGTAGTTCTTCACATAAAGTTTAAGATGTGATGCTGCATCACTTTTTACAAGATCAAATCTGCAAGTTTCCATTATTCTCTGATTTTAACCAAGAGTGGAATTTGTTAACACATTTTGTTGAATGTGCTACAGTAAAATTTAATATAATCCATTCAGTTGTTCTGAAGTTGTTGTATGTCAACAGACAGCTGGACACATAGAAATTTTAATAGGGATTTCACATAGATGTAAATGAGCTTAAAATGAGGGACATTAGATGAGTAAACACAGTATACATGTATACTGCTGAATGGCAGGACCATATCAGTGACAAAGAAGGAAGGCTGCAGAAGGATGTGGTCATAGCCATGTCCAGTTTAAAGATGCCATCTTTGCTTGCAGGGACTTGAAGTCACATGAATACAAGTGGCCACCAGTGACATCATGTGCAGTGCACAGCTTAGTGTAACTGGCTGTATCTGTGGCGTACCATCTATAAGTGGCTGGTACACAGTCTTCACAGAATCGTACAGTCCCAGGCGGACTGAGGCGAAGCACATCTGGCGCTGCAGTCCAGCAGACAGCCCATTGTACAGACTCCTGCAATGAGAGCTCATCCAATACCGGCACAGCAACTCAACCCTGGCCATCACGTGTTAATGGTGACATGTCACTTATTGTAAGCAAGGTAAGACTCAGAAACAAGTACCTGAGCCACCATCTATGTACTGCATAACAAACACTTGCCAAAGACTAACTAACATTTACAGCAACTGGCAAAGCAAAAACAAATTTGATGTTCTCATAGCAGAGAGTATGTTGATTGTTACACTGTGTGTGTTTTAACTTGTTGCAGTCTACTGTGCACAACTAATACACAGGCAAACACATTCAGTATTCCTCAAAACACAACCAATTCTATTTAAAACCCTGCTTTATAAGAGTTTCTATAACTGATTTGATGTTTCCATCATACTTGACCATTGTCAAGCCATGTGCTGGGACATACAATGTTAATGTTCTATTATCTTAATTGTAACTCTCCAAACAGTTAAACTAGAAGAGGAATAATAATAATAATAAAGGGGAAAAGAAGTTTAAAAAAAAGAGTTTGTGTATAGAGATACAACGAATGTGGAACCTGAAATGTACAATTGTACCAGTAATAACTGGAGCCACTGGAATAGTAACGAGAAGCTTAAAGAAAAATTTGGAAACTATACTAGGAAAACACTCCATAGATTCACTACAAAAGACAGCTATACTTGGAACATCACACATAATACGGAAAGTGCTGCAATGTGAAGCTTGAAGCCTGAGCAGTGGGGATTACCGCTGGTTCAAGAGAAGTACCGGGAAGAAATGCCTGTGACAGGAGACATACATATCGTATAATAATAATAATAATAATAATAATAATAATAATAATAATAATAATAATAATAGTATGGTTATGCCAAGATTATAACCATGTTGAAAACCTTGTCAATATGTTATAAAAACACTTACATTTAAAACAGTATACAGTAACATATATTTAAATAAATAGTTTTGAAAATCAAGTTTTTAATAAGTAATTGTTCAAAGACCTATGTAGTATAGCACAAATTTTTCAAAATTATATATATATTTTTGGTTCAGTTTTTCTTTGTTTATAGTGATTGTAGTTGAGCTTAACTACCATGAGCTAAAACAAACAAAACCTACACACATATTAAAAACACTGTTTCAAAACTATTATATTAACTTCATTATTTATAATATTTTAGTATTAAAATGTTGTTATAACATATTGACAGGGTTTTTAGCATGATTATAATTATGGCATAACCACAATATATATTATAAATTTTTTTTAATGAGTTAAAAGAGTTTTAAAGAACTACATTCAAGATCATACCAACAACAGCATCAAATATCTCCTTATATGACTTACAATGATCAAATGTGACTGAAGCAGAGAGTCAGATACAGAAATTATTGTAACATATGTTTTTAAATAAAACTTGCTGTGTTAAGAGTAATAATAAATATTTTTGCCTGTGATGTTGTGTAGTTTTGTTCGTACATGTGTTTAGAGGAACCTGCTGGCCATTTCTTCCACCCTGTAGATGGGAACAGAAGGTGTCTCCGAAAAATTGGTTGGTGTCTGTCATACTACAGGCATCACATCTCAGAACACTGTGACTTTCATGGAAAAGGAGTTCATATTGCTATATTCTAAGCTGTGAAACCACGAGTCTTTGAGATGACTATCAGTGTTTCAGAGGAAAGTACTGCTTCCATGTACAGCACAGAAGTGACCAGGGTGAGAAAGGAGCCAGGTTGTATTGGCAGCAAGGACTGTGGTTAGAAAACAGGAGGAAGAACCCTGACTGTACGTCACCCTAAATGCCTTAACCTTGAAGACTGAGGCAATATATTCTTCTGCAACATTTGTAGCCACCTACTGAATTACATAGTGTCACTATCTAGAAGGCTGACACACAAATACAGACTGCCATGGAAACCTCAAATCTTACAATAAGAGTCCTTATTTTGGAATTTCATGTCCAAACCACCCAAATACCAGGCCCCACCATTTGAGAAGCAGTGTGTTAAATGTTCAAGTAATATGCAACATATTAAGCAGTTATTTTCCTGCCCAATGTTAAATGACACAGAAGGTGGATAAAATCACTGTTTGGCTGCATGACAGTTACACAGGAAGCACTGACACTACACAAGTGATGCACACAAATCCACACAGAACAACAGTGTGACTTCCAAAATATCAAATGTGTGTCTTATATGTTATATTCCCTTAAACATTTGCTGGAATGTGATTTATGAATTGCCAAACAATCTAAAATTTGACTAGAATGTGATTTCTGGAACATCATACCAAGTCAGACTCTGGATTTGAATGTGACTTCCTCAAAGCGTTGTGTCAGAATTTGAGTGGAATGTGACTGGACAGAACAACATTTGGCATGAGGGAGTTCATGAGGAATTGAGCTTTCTGATGCTTCGTGATATGGTACAGACCTGTCCATCGGCATTCACCAGATTATACCAGTGTTTATGGATGGCACCAAATTTATGAAATGTGAAGCACATATATATACTAAATCTTTTTAGGTGATCAACTGCACCATGGTAGCACTAGAGTGCAAGTATCCATCCCTTGTTCTGTCTCCATCATCAAGGTTGACTGAGGCAGTGACAGTAACATACTGATTTTTTTTTTGATCGAAGTCATCCCGATGTGTTATGAAGTATTAAATGATAAAACAACATACATCAAACACATCAATTTATTATACAAGTTGGCTACATGTTTCGACCCTTATAGGGTCATCATCAGGCCTTCTTATTTAATCATGTCATTAAAATGCTAAGTACATTATTGGGATAATAATGTACACAGCGTTTAATGACATGATTCAATAAGAAGTGCTGATGATGACCCTATAGGGGTCGAAACATGTAGCCAACTTGTATAATAAATTGATGTGTTTGATGTATAATGTTTTATTGTTTTAAAACACACTGATTTGTACAATCATATGATACAGTGCAACTATATACAGAGCACCAACTTATGGCAACCCCCTATATCAACCCTCACAATGGAGGTAGAGGAAATCTCACAAATGTTAGCTTTTGAGTCAACCATGAGGTGGAAGATAGCAAAAAATGGTAATTATCATGCATTAATGCACCATGAACACTTCGAATCTTACTTAAGGATGCAAATATACCTGGTGCCCTCTTGGCGTGCTATTGTAATGATGGTGCTGAAAAGTCCATTGTACTGGGGTGCAGCAGGTCCATGCACCAATACAGCACTCCCAGCATTCACAGCTACCGCAGCACGTCCCTCACCTTGTATCTGCAATCAGTTACACACACTTGTAACTAACAAACTAAGTAAAAATCAAATGGACAGATGGGCTGACAGAGAGAAAGAGATATGACAGAGCTAACAGTCACTTTTTGAAATTTTGTGATGGTGCCTAGAAAATGAGGCTTCTGAGATTGTCATGCTGTCCGTGTGTTCCTACTTTGAACCAGTCAACCAATTTTCACAAAATTTTTTATGAATGCGTTGGAGGCCACCCCAACACTTCTCAGTCTCCTGCAGTCAGTAATAGCAGCACCTCAGACGTGTGAACTTGTGACAAAGGTGCACCAATAGTGCCATGTACCATAAGTTCCAAAGTACTGTATGGTGAAATATGCAGCTTTTCTAGAAGTAATAATCATGTAGATTATAAAGAGTATTGTTTGACGTAATATACAGCTAACCACGACTTCTGGTGCCCTGTATGGGCACAGCATGTACATGAAAACCTTCAATTCCATCTAACCCCATGGAGCATTTTACAGAACCTCAAGCTACATTACTATGTTCACAAGAGCCCACAACTTCGAACCTATCCTAAGTCATATGAAACCATCTGAAATGACCCAAACTTTTCCTTCAAGATACATTTTGATATAATCCTACCATCTATGCCTAGGTCTTCAAAGTGATCTCTTCCTCTCAGGTTTTGCAACCACACAATTCTCTAAGCACTTCTCTTCTCCCCCATGCATGCCACACATCCTGACCATCCTATCCTACTTATCCAACATTTGCACAGCTTGTCACTACTAAATTTCCTCAACCCCCCTGTCAGTTCCTTCCTCTTAATTCCAGACATCTTCCTTAGCACCCTGCTCTCAAACACCCATAGAATACATACTTACCGTAATGCGAGGGACCAAGTTTCACACCCATACAGAACACACTAAAATACAGTTCCGTATACTGCATTTTAATCTTAAGGTTTGTAGATGGTGAAAAGGAAGACAAAATATCCCAGACAGAATGGTAAAGGCATATCCTGACTTTAAACTGCTCTTAATTTCTTTGTGCATGCAATTTTTATTTGGTAGTGTCTTTCTTAAATATTTGAACTTTTCCACATTTTGAAAGGATTGATTAGCAGTTGTTATGTTGTCATTTTGCCCTGCATTTTGTTGACAAGACAGGAACACATACTTAGTTTTCCTGATCTGCACATACACACACACACACACACACACACCTGCACACAAACTTACCTGCAGGCGAACTTTAGCAGTGTCAAGTGGAAAGGTCACAGCATCTGCTACACATGCAGCAGTGCCAGCTGTGAGAAATTTGACTGCCAATGGTGTGTCCTTGTCGGCTGCCTTCATGATGTCAGCAACACTGCAAAAGTATGGGACATAAGCACACAGGCAATTAAATCATTCATTACAACAAAGAGTCTTCGTGGTCCGAGGATCACAGTTTTTCTACCAAAACTTCCCAGAAACCATAACCACAACATTTTATATTTAAAGGTAAACTGTAAGTGTGTGTCTCACAACTGTCCACTTCATATGCTTTAAGACCATGAAAAGTTCCATGGATGATGGGGATGACTGTGTTTCAGATATTCCCCTAACTGCCTACTGTTATATTTACTTCCAGCCAGCCCAAAGCTCTTGTCAGCAGTAAGCATTATCACTAAAGCACAGGATGGCTAGACGAGTGAAGGGGTGTATAGGTAGCTGGAGGAAATGCCAGGTATCGAAGGAGATGAAGAAGTGGTCGGTCCATGGTACATCCTTCGACAGTGTCAGTGTATGTTAACAATTAATTGTCTAAATTTGTCCAATAATGTATCACTTTATAATCACTAATTAGCTATTGTCAACCAATATTATTTTACAATTTATTGTAAAAAATGGAAAAGCTGTGGGATCCCATACAAACATAAAAGACGCTGCAATATACATTACGTTTGCTACCTGCTTTTTACTTATTGTATTTATAGACTGGCGATGGTTGAACTCGACTGAAGTATATAGCTGTTGAATAAAAACATACTTGGGTTAGACTCATCCATATAAAGGTTTGTTACTGAAGTAGCTGTCTGCTTAAGTCAAAAGAAAACTAATTACATTCATAACTAAGTAGCTTAACCCTAAGTAACTGTCTCATTAAGCACATTATTTACTGACATCTTGCCTAGTTTAGTGTCAAGTATTCACCTGAAGATGGTGGAAAATTTTTAAAGTATAAATAATTTAACATTCAAAGCATTCTTGATTTAATTTGTCATAATCTTATATTCAGAATTCTTAAAAATTAATATCATATATCTTAAGACTCTCGAACTTGAGACCACTAAGAAGTCTCGAAACGTCGGGAACAGTGACGCTGCGTCACATTCCCAAAGAACTTACATGTCGTCCACATATCTTCGAAAACCTTAATACTCGGTTGATCATGGAGGTTCAGAAGTGACCGTAAGCATTAACCCTTCTAAGAGCATTTACTGGGGTAATTAAGATCTAAAACTCAGTACAAATATAACAAACCACAAGAGTAGATACAAAAAAACAATATCTTCCAGAATGTTTGAATCACACTAAGAGACAAAGTCGGCTTCATAATGGACACACGGTATTTTTTGGTGAAATTTTGAGCCCAGTTCGTAACTACGGACACGAGCCTCGAGCTGCAACCATTCGCTGCACACAGTGCAGTTATGAACAATCAAATTACATTTTCTCATACGTTGTGTAAAACACTTGTTTTGACACCACTCGGGTACTGTGAACTTGCAGGTTACGGGGTGGAAATTAATGTGGGAACGCAGGGTCAAGAGTGCAGTCTGGTTAAGTGGATACCAACGTTTCGGAAGTATTTGTTGCCCGAACCATGATGATGAACGCATAATTGTTCCCGCAAAATATTGATGCCCACTGCATTTCATAACACGACCGCATTTCTCGTCCAGGGGCCGAGTACCTTCAGCTGTAACTGTGTAGCCAAGGAAAGTAACTTCCCTTACGCCAAAAACACATTTGGCTGGATTAATGTGGCCGCCGTGCGTTCCCACCGAGGCGCCATTTACAATAAGGTTAGTGATGTCATCGATGAGGCGCCGGTGTCTTATTTCGACGAGTAAGTTGTAGAAGCAGAGAATGTCCGAGCCGATGATGGGACCCGTTACGGTCGCGAGGACGAAACGTCATGAACACAACCTTCGTAGGCCCAAATCTAAACGCAGGGTTATGCAGTCGTAGGTATGTACGATAGTGCCATTTGATGCGAACAACTTTACTGGTCTGCGTCCGGTGTTCTCGAAGACGGAAACGGGGGTAGACGCAGAGATCGACCAAGAAGCTTATCTTTGTGTGCTGATCCATCACGTAGAGTGGCTGGCTGAGTTGTTGCAGTTGATCGCCGCCACTAACGACTGCCGTCCATGTTTCCCGGCTGCCACGTACCGGGCGCGGTGCATCTCTTTGCACGCACTTTCAAACGGGGGTGTTACCAGCATATGTCAGGAGTTGATAACCGTCCCGCAGAGCTGAAGAACGTCTTGCGTGCCGTCGTGTCTGCGATGGTGAACGCGGACGAGAAGCACTCGCGGAAAGTTTGGCTACCAGCCGAGCCAGCTTGTCCATACGGGTGGATAAGGTATGCGCCGCATAACGACGTTTCGGCCAACGACGGACCGCGTATACGACGGTGGTCCCATAAGATTATAATATTATAATAGCACTGTGTTACAATTGCCCACAGTATTCAATACAGTAACATACGGTACAGGTTTGTAGTCTAGGAGCAATAGGCTATACCATACAGCCTAGGTGTTTAGCAGGCTATACTGTCTAGGTTTTTGTAAATACACGTTCGCACAACGACGAAATCGCCTAACGACGCATTTCTCAGAACGTATCCCCGTCGTTAAGCGACGCATATCTGTACTGATATCACCAAACTAAGATACACGAGCGACACAAGGTGGGGGCGTGACTTTCGCTATTTCATTCACCAGCTCGTCTACATGTCTAGCGGAACCTGTGCTTGCGTGGCAATTATGGCCTGAATGTTTGGCGGCAGGTGATTTGTCCACAAAGTGCGGAGATAATCTGAAGGTACTGACCGGCCGGCCAGAGTCCGAAGGTGGCGGAAGAACTGAGTCGGTCACCGGTCTTCTCGTGAATCAGAAGCTGTCGGACGCGCTGCTCCTCGGGGAATGACAGGCGTGTTATCAGTTCTGCTTTAATGCTGTCATAACGGCCTGTGGGTGGGGGGTTGGTTATTACGTCCTTCACCTCCGTCGCGTATTTGTTGTCGAGTTGTGAGATGACGTAGCAGAACTTTGTTGAGTCCTGTGTGATGTTCGACAAGGCAAACAGACCCTCGACCTCCTCGAACCACACGGCTGACTTTTCGGGCTAGAAAGGCGGGGCACGACTACTGATACAGGTGATAGTGAAAGTCGAATCGGGCGGTTGCTCCGGCCGTGTTGATGGGTCAGCTTCTTGCTGTATACTACGTTTGCGGTAGGATATGACACTTATTTGCGGCACTACGCGGTCTTTGGGGTCACCAATGTGATGGCATGGGTATAAATTACTAGAAACACACACACACACACACACAGTTATATGTGCACACAACACTATTTCTCCCCGTGCCTACAATTTCTGTAGCCGGCCACGTGCTTGCTGCTTGTCTGTCTCGCGACCCACTGTCACTATTTGCAGTTCTTGCTTGCACTCGCATCTGCAGTGTCAGGGTTTCCGAGGTTGTGGTGCTCGGACATTAAATACCCTGGCTAGGTGGGTGGGCTTGTCAGTGGCGTCCACCACAAGTTTTTAACCCTTTAAACGCCGAGTTAAATCCCATCTGCTATCTGCTGGCATTATTAGGAGCTCACCATATTCTCCACGTTAGCGGGATAAAGGTTAAACAAGTATACCTTATTTACATCATTGACATCAACATCGGAGCCTTCTACATATTGTAGAACCTTGTAAATGTAACTTAGCTTTGGCAAATAGCTTTAAACCAGGCAGACTGTGTTCCCTGAAGATGGTACACTTGTACCAAATCATGTCTTTGATATCCATATGTACTTAATACTGTGCGTTTGGTTGGTGCCATCAATTCAGTACATCAACCAGCCTGACGACTATGCCAGAGAAGCTGCCGCTTTGGTACAGCGCTACAAACCCTCTGTTTTCACCCCCCCGGAGTGCATCGTTGCTTCTGTGATTAGGCTACGGGAATGAATCAGCTGTGGGGCCCACTCAACCTCCCATACAATATGTACGGAGTAGTCTTTCTCCGGTGTAAAGCGGCCGGAGCATGAAAATGAACATTCGCCTTTACCTAATGCCAACGTTAAGAATGAATGAAGTTATACCTCCAATAAACTATGCCTTTAGGGCGTGGTGCTTAATTAGGCACAGCGATTTTAAATTTTCACCTTCGCCTTCCAACATATTTAAATCAGAGTGAGAAAATGTATCCACAGTCAGTCTGCTGCTCACCTCTTGGACACAAACTCAGGCACTGGCAGAATATGCCACAGCAGACAGTACATCTTGAGTCACACACTCTCTCTTTTATTTCGTTACATATTCAACATACTCAAAATCGTTTCAGATAACTACTGCAGACCTAACGACACGCCTGTAAGTACTCTAGGTGCCAAATTGTACGATGGACCGATTTTCAGAAAATCAACAAAGTTTGATTTCCACTCCATGTAAAGTACTGTACGGATATGAACCTAACGCCGCCAGCCTCTCCTTACAGCATAGGTCGTGGGTTCAAATCTCTAACCGTAGGGTAGCTGTCCTGTAGATTTCGAGTTTTTTTTCCGGTCTCTTCATACAAATATTGGGATAGTATTTAAAACAGACCGCGACAGCTTCCTTTCGTTTTCCTTCAAATTCATTATTCACCAGTCACTACTGCTTCATTACCTCACAATGTAATCTCAGCTGCCTACCCTGTCCTAAAATAAACTGTAAATAAAACAATTAGCAATAATTTTCATGTGGGCATTTCTATCAGCAAAGCGTATAATTGTACCTATGATCAAAGTAAGCAAGGCGCTATACAAATGTGTGGGAATGCGGGTGGAGTTCCGTGTGTGCTTGTCGTGGCCACTCTATAGAGATGAGTGGTCAGTTTCACGACCTGGACGCTTTACGCCCCATGAAAGAGGCCATGTACAGACTGAACAGGAGGCTGAATGGAGAAGAGGAAAATCCTTTGCCCGTACAAAAAATCGATACCCGATTCCTTGGTGGTCCAGCATGCACCTTAATCAGTATACTCAAGATTATCCAACTAAGATATTTTATTGAAATTCAGTGTAAGATTTTGGACACTAAAATCAAGTAAAGAAGCATATCATCAACTCGCTATCTTTTTACTATACTTTAATTTACAGTCTTAATATGGCTTGTGTTTAGCCGAAATATAGTAACTGTGTTAATAAGGAAAATTGTTGTGAACGTCGTCCTACTGTTTTATATGCCATGCATAAATAAAACCTGGTGACCTTTATGTGAACAACCCTGACCCCATCCTATGACTGCAATGGCTAAAATAACCACCGTTCTACTTCTGCCCTGCAGCGTCGGAAAGGAACCGTCCGGAGGCCGAGTTCAGATCAATGAAGTGACGTCAGCTCCAAACTCAATGAAGTGACGTCAGCTCCAAACTTGGAACAGAGGATGTTAACATGGAGCAGTTCAGTAAACGATATATGCGGGCTGATGTACGAAGACACGCATGCATATTATTTTTGCACATAATGCCTGCACCCTTTAAGACATAGCGTAACTATATGTACCACCGACTTTAAAATACAAAGCTCTGCACTTTCCACACAGTTCTTCTATTGTTTCATATGATTCTGATTATAAACAGCGATTATTTCTGTAACTAGCGCAGACGGTTGGTGTTTGTAGTAGAGACGGTGTGTTTACTGTGAGGCAGACAATGAATTTCGCATGTTGTTAAGAAACCTTGTGTTTCCAACAGTCAGACGCACAGTCCATAGTCTCGGCTTCGGAAACTTCTTGCGCTTGCACTTAATGATGCCATCACATAGCAACCAGTCGGTCCCCTTACATTGCAACTGTTGTGAAAACCACGGCCTTGCAACGGAACGCCCGCCATCTGTTCTACAAGGACGTGGGTGTGGTTGCTGGTGACATCACACCTGCAGCTGACTTGCAACAGTGCCAGGAAAAGATCCGCTACACTTCCGCTTCCATGACGCTGCGGTTTATTGTGTAACGCGACCTTCATCAATAAGGAAAGGCAGCTCTCGATCCATCAACCACAGAATCCAACCAATTCAGGCACTTACTAACAGTTCAGACTTAAATAACTGAGGTGAAGGTTGTTATTTCTCAGTTTCGCGCTGTTAAACAGAATGCACAACATACACGGTATATGTACACATTTCGCAGAGCTGCCATGTTGTCTTATATTCCACAAAGTAATTACACTTAGAAAATTCGTAGATTTCTGAAGACCCATCACCACACAGTATCTCAAGGTCTTAAAATAATTTGCTGTAGTATCACTCCTAAACCATAAGCTCGCAAAAAAAAATGACGTTACGGTCGCGAGGTGACATTTCTTGGTTCGCAGATGGGGTCACAGTGGTCCTCTTCAGTACCGCAGGTTCTTAGCCCTTTCCATGTCACCCTCTAGTGAGCAACACGTTCTTACAGACTGTTGCAGACACTCATTACTTCACATTCACATCCGTCTGGACTGACTGATGGTTTGTCCGGTACCATTTTTAGGTGTGCTGACAAAACTGTAGCAGCTATTAGCAACGTCATGTTTATCTTTCTGTCTGTCCGTCCGTCTGTCTGTCCATCCGCAAGGAACAACTCGGCTCCAACTGGACGAATATTCGCGAAATTTGATATTTGAGTGTTTTTTGAATATCTGTCGAGAAAAATCAAGTTCCATTATCTGACAAGAATAGCGGGTACTTTACATGAAAACCAATGCACATTTATGCTATCTCGCCTAATTCTTCTCACAATGAGAAATGTTTATACAAATGTTGTAGAAAAAGTCAAAAACACACATTTGATTTTCAGTAAATTTTCCCGCAAACATGCCGTTTACGGCCAGACAGAATCCAGATAACAATGTAATTCGGCGCATGCTATTTCCGTGCCGGATAACTAAGGCAAGACTACACACACACACACACACACTTATAATATTGTATCCGACATACTTCTTTTCCACGGCGACAATGGTAACGTGCACGCACCTCAATGTTACGTTACAAACATATTGCCTGTCTTGTTAATTTTGTTCCCACCACAAGCCCCGTCCGCCGAGTCATCAATCAGCTTAGCAAACGGGCTACCGACTCGAAGACCGGACGGCCGAGCTTCCATTCCCGGCGGAGGAAATTTCTTCTCTCGACGCCGCGTTCAGACTGTTGTGGGGCCCATCTAGCCTCCTTTCCAATGAATACAGAGGCACTCTTTCCCGTAGATAAAGCGGCCGGGTCCATGATGCTGCCGAAAATTCGGACTTGGTCCATCAGTGGCGTGGTTCTTAAACAGTATGACCATCTGAGCGCGTCGTATAGTGACGTCATACTATATTTCCTATCTTTTTGCCACTATTATTATTCCATATTTCGTAAAAGGCAGAATGTGGCCTCGGTTCGTACGTATTGCTTACAAATAAACACGGAGGATAGGCACAAGAAGAAGACTGTACGTTAACAATACTCAGAATGTCACACGCATAAATCTGTAGCCAGCTTCCCCAGTTTATGAAGCAAGTACAACTTATTTCGTGCCACGTCATGGACAGGAATATGAAACTTTGCTCTGCCGTGTAATTTGTGTCTTGTCTGGTACTTCCTTACGGAGCATGTCCTGTTCTGTCATTCTGACGGGAAATACAATCTGACGGTCAGATCTGCGAGTCTTACAGCGCTGCCATATTTGCTGTCTTCCCGATTGTGACGCCGTTAAATGTGGCACACCTGCACCGACGTTTCAGACAAACACACCGCCTTCGTTGTCAGGTATACCACGCTGTCTGGTGTCTCTAAAACGTCGGTACAGTTCTGTCAGGATACACGGCGTCATTTTCCTGAAAACCATATTCATGGCATGAAAGTGGCTGAGAACAGGGTTTTGATAATATTTGGACCTAAAAGGAAGTGACTGGAGGCTAAATAAAATTACGTAATACAAAGACATATTTTGTGTTTTTAATGAATAATATGAGAGTGATCAAAAGGATGGAGGTGAAATTTGGACGTATTTAGCAAACATGAAACATATGCTATGAATACGACATTTTGTTCGGAAAACCTGTAGGGAAGAAACCACACGCAGGAGCTAGGCGTAAGTGGGAAATAAAAGCAAAGCGGGTTCTAAAGAAATAGGATAGGGAAGTGTGCACTTTATTCATCTAATGCCAACGTTGAGAGGAACGAATCTTCGGATTCCGTCATAGCAGGCGGGAACTGCCACAAGCAAGACATTTCCAAAAAGTGAGACACGATCGCCGAATGGACCTTGAGCAGGTGGTACTGCGACGTAGAACTTACGGTACCAGTGACTAGGTTAATTCACGATGAGTCACAGTTTGTGCTGCTTTGCACACCTAAACTCTATGTATAGCAGGTGTACAAGTATGTGCCTAAGTACGTATGTCAGTAAGTACGTACGTATGTATGTATGTATATGTATGTTTTATGTACGTATGTATGTACGTATGCAAGTATTTATGTACGTATATGTTGGTATGTATGCTATATGTGTGTACGCATGTCAGTACGTACGTATGTATGGATGTATGTGTACGTATGTATGTATGTCGGTACGTATGTATGTATGTATGTTTATGTACGTATGTATGTACGTATGCAAGTATTTATGTACGTATATGTTGGTATGTATGCTATATGTGTGTACGCATGTTAGTACGTACGTATGTATGGATGTATGTGTACGTATGTATGTATGTATGTAGGTACGTATGTATGTATGTGTGTATATGTATGTTTTTGTACGTATGTATGTACGTATGCAAATATTTATGTACGTATATGTTGGTATGTATGCTATATGTGTGTACGCATGTCAGTACGTACGTATGTATGGATGTATGTGTACGTATGTATGTATGTATGTATGTATGTAGGTACGTATGTATGTATGTATGTATGTGTGTATATGTATGTTTATGTACGTATGTATGTACGTATGCAAGTATTTATGTACGTATATGTTGGTATGTATGCTATATGTGTGTACGCGTGTCAGTACGTACGTACGTATGTATGTATGTATGTGTGTTTGTACAGAGGTGAACAAATTCCGCGCGCCACTTCGCCGTGACAACTGAACTGTGCGCGCTGTGTCCCCTGGTATTTGTGGGTCATCAGTATTGAACTTTCTGTATATCACTCTTCTTACACCTAGATTTTTGGAATATTTGTGCACCCCTGCATACATTACACAGTACTGTTTACGTTATTAGGGTGTGTCGCTGAGTTCACGTGAATAAGTTACAGTTTAAACTTTAACGTGAATTTTGTTTCTGCTAAATTTATAAGCTGCATATTAACTATCAATTTTCAGCATGCCTCAATGTATTGCAATTTAAGACCTAAAAAAATAATTTATGTACAGTTTATAAGCATATTCATAATATATGCACGTACCAAGTTTCACAGGAAAGTGACGTCACAACACGAACTTTGTCACATATTATTGCGTAACATAACAACCACTTCACTTTATCGTGTGTGGCGCCATATGATTGCATAATTATAAAAACTATAAACAATAAGTATTAAACATGACTACATATATTTCCCTAATTACCCGTCATGCAAAATGCATCATAAATTCAAAATTTTGCCCGATCGAAAGCAGAATTAATACGTGTTATGATTCGGAGTCTGTGTTTTGTCTCATCACACGGCACACAAATCGCATATTTGTGGAAAATATGTTACATCATCTACGTTCTGACTGGCTGTTCTAAGTGTTTCGTAATTATCTCACAGAGGATAAAACTTATGCGTATTGGACCGTGCATCATCTTGATATTTGAATAAAGGTTGACCAACTAGATGACACTTGCTTTATTATCTACTGCTCAACATGTTTCAGATGTTAATACATCCATCTTCAGGAGCTTTCGACTACTTGTTGCGTTGTGTAGGCTGACTTGAGGCGTGCTGGTGTTATGTAGCGGGATTGTCTGTTGGTGATGTGGTATCCGAGTGCAGGCTGAACCACTGC
>Ga0123352_10000811_pt1 | contig 39259 bp, 34 predicted proteins | sample TergutLab28metaG_FD_89700 | JGI IMG/M metagenome (GOLD analysis project Ga0123352, IMG submission 89700) | Labiotermes labralis P1 segment gut microbial communities from Petit-Saut dam, French Guiana - Lab288 P1 | ecosystem: Host-associated > Arthropoda: Insects > Digestive system > Gut ... | reverse complement strand
TAGCGCCATCTACTTCATAGCGATCATCACGCGCTGTAATCACAACCTCGCAGCTTGGATCAAGTGCCCGAAGCTGCCGAGTCAAACGTTGTAACAAACTCTCACCATCCACCTCAATTAAATGCTTTGGGCGATCAGTAAAGTTACCCCAACGCGACCCCTTGCCATCTGCCATAATGATATACTTCATACTAATTACCTGCTTTTTAAGAATCTGAGAAATCCAGAAGTTTGCTATCCATACATTAATATGCTACAATACGCATATAATAAAAGAAGAGTTACAAGTGTCACGCATACTTTTAGCTCCCGAATATTTCGAAATTGTAAAAGCGACTAATTAGTCTGGCGGGACTGAGACGCTTTTACTTTTTTCTTGTCTTTTGAAACTTCAAGCCTATTTGTAAAGAAAGCTTAACAATCTTTAAAAAAGAAATTAAAAGTTCCATAAGCATCACCTGCTTCCGAGAGCAAGTTTTAAAAGTCGCGTCTATCTTGTAACTCGAGCCTACATTGTAACATACTTCAACTGGAAAAAATAGTCGATTTTTTAATTACTTTATAATCCCATGGTACCGGTAAAAATCACCTAAAGGTCCATTTCGTTGACCACCCCATAACTGGATAATGTTCACACCTGAAGAGGTATTTGCTTCGATAATGCAAATGCCCTCTGAGGTGAGCAAAAGATCCCATGCCATAAAATTCATAAATGGGAATCGGTTAGCCAGCTCCAGCATCTCCCGCTTCACGGCCTCCCAATTTGGAACCTGAGCCCCTTTAATGGCTGACCCCGAATCGGGATGGTATTCCCAGCTATTTAGCGAATGTAAATTACGGGCTTCACTAAGGATACCCGTGTCGAGATTGATTTGGGCGACAAGTCCGCCACGACTACCGTTGTCCACCGGTATGGTAGCCTTTGTACCAATCCGCTGCACCGCGAAGAAAACTTCAAACTCCCCTGTTTTAGGCGATTTCCACGTAATAAAGCGGATGGTATTGGCGGTTTTGTCGTAGATGCTATTCAAATAGTCTCCCTGTTGGATCGCCTCGGTAATCAACCAATTGGAATCTTTCTTTAAAAAAGAAGTCATTTCACTTTCGGATTTAACCTGGTCGTCAATAAAGAAGTCACCCTCAGAAAAGGTTAACAAATAAACGCCTTTGCCTTTACCTGCACTAATGGGTTTAATGTACAGCTTCCCTTCTCGACGCAACAAATCCAACGTCCCCTCGTAGGTATCGATGTCCGTGTACTTAATGAGACGTCCCTGATTCTTTGCCACATGGATTTTCGGTACACGAATGTAACGCTCCAATACTTCGTTACAAATGATCTTGTTATCAAACATCGCATTGAAAGGCTCGTTGATGTAGCGGGACTTGTACCACTCGTACTCGGAAATGTAGGCACGGTGGTCGTTGTTATCAAAATCATAAAGGGAATACTGATCTGCTAAGTAACCACCAGATAAATTGGCCTTCACCTTCTTATGAAAAGGTGTCGGAATATGATTTTTCGCACCCCAAATCCGGAACACGTAGCGCGAACTTAGCTCTAATCTTCTTCTTAATCTACCAAGTTTACTATTCATTCTAGGATGCCTCCAAATTTTCCATAATTTTATCTGTGATCAATGCCGTGGAACGACCAACAGTATCCGGTAGAAACTTACTTTTATACTGTGCAAATGCCCGGGCATTATAACTGCCTGAGGCTAATGCGAGGGTCAATCCATCTGCCTCACGGAATACGCACCCTGGCATTTCCGCAAATAGATCAATGTTAACACCATTTTCACTGGTATAGTAATCGTAATCGTATAAATAGTAGTAAGTTTTCACATTGAGCGCGGCTGCCTCAATAGATGTTCCTGAATAGTCGGTTATCAAATAATCAGCAATACTTAAGCATTCTAACGTTGTGAACTCAGAGAGGGTGTATAATCGATCAGTTTCCACATTTAACTGCTGGTTCGGATGACTTTTAATGATTAAGTTAAATGTGTCAAAGTCGAAGTTTTCTACCAGATTTTTTAATCCATCATCCACTACCTTTCGGTGGGTCGGGGCATAAACGATGGTGGTCTTAGTTTTTAAATCAGGGTATTTATCAAGAATTTTCTTTCTCAAGTGTTGACGATTTTGGATCATGTAGTCAATTCTCGGAAGCCCCACATTGTATAAAACATCCTCCTTCACGCCAAATGATTCTGCATAGAACGGGTTCCATGCACGGCCCCCGGCGATAATAAGGTCATACCCTTTATGCATGTTCATGACTTTCGCTACCTTACTACTACGCCCTACTGCTTCTTTTGTATCAAGATTACTATAGCCAGACTTTTTAATCTTACCCATCGCGTGCCAGATCTGAATCACATAAAGAGTTGGTTTATGTCGGAGGAGTGACACGGGCAACGAGTAGGTATCGAGGATACAAACACGAGCGGTAGCTAGGTGAAACATGCTACGAATGGTTGCCCAAGCAAATCGGATTCCGTGAACAAAACCTCCATCCGCCCGCTTACACACCATCACGACCTTTATAGCAGGATTGCGCCGATGGATCTCAGCCTCTAGCATGAGAAAATCAACGGGAGGTTGATTTAGCTGCCTACTAAGGAAAACCACTTTATTTTGGGTTGGGAAAAGTTTGAAACATGCGTAAAGGAGGCGCATGAAGAATTTTAGTATGTGAAGTAGAAATATCATGGGGTTGCCTCCTTAGGGGGTAATTATTTTCAAGATTTTATCGCCATTGCGGCATTAATTTATCTTTTCTTTTAGGTCTGAACTCTTTAATGGCTCCAGGATGTTTACGTTTGTAATCCTCGATTTCCTCTACAAATTTTTCATAAAAAGGCTTCTTGCCAATTTGATCAATCCTGTGCATCATTCGGAAATTAGCTCTACTATTCCCCTCAATGAGTTCAACGTCACCAGCTTCCGTCACTGTAACATCCCACCCAATATGTCGCATTTTTGGCATCATAGCTGCACTTTCTTTTATTGCATTCACTACTTTGCCCCAATGTGGGATTGAGAAGCCAACAACCTCTACACCACTATCAGGGTGAACAATATATTCCTTGTCATATTTATCAATAGCAGGAACAGATATTTTCCCAGTTTTTAAATCAATAATGGCAGCTATCCCACCTGTTGTTATATTGTCAATAATCGAACCAGACCGCCCAATACGCAATATAGCTGATACAATTGTTACTTCTTCTGTTATATGATACAATGCGTTAATTCGCATTGAGTTAACACTTTCAGGATTCAAAGAAGACAGGGCCGGGTGTTGATCAATCAACTCTTCAATAATCATCCTTCCTTCTTTGCAGTAGTTAAACAATTCTTGGTCATCCCCATCAAACTCATCAACTAGAACAATCCTCGTTCTCATTCCCAGACTTGCAGCAAGAGGCTTAGCAAAAAACTTTGGATTCTTATCAATAAATTCTTTGAATTCCTCAAAGGTTGCATTAGTCATATCTATGTAATCTCGCTGAACATAATTGGGAAATGTTTTATTGAAAAGGCTTTTATCTTTTGTATAAATGATTCCCCCCTCTGAGATGCTGGCTGGCACAAGTCTTGTTCTCTCAAATTTTTTATCAACAAAGGTTTGAGCTTCTTTAATACTTTTTTCATTTAACCGATAATCAAAATAGTTATCAGTAGAAAAGCCAAGTGGTGCAAAGACATAATGCCATTGAACAAACATCTTAAGCAAGTCTGTATCACTATGCTCAATAATGGTAGATTCATAGTATAAGCGCTTAAACTTCTTAGCGGACTTGCGACTAGCCTTATACTTTTCCTCATCTCTTTCTTCAATGAACACAATTTTGCTAAGAGCTTCCTCTTTATTCTCTAAAGAATCAAATAAATCTGTCCCACTAACATATCGATTTCGGCTTTCTTCGTATTCAATAGGAACCTCAATTTTTAACATGCGACAAAGCTCACGAATTAAAAAGACTTCAAAACCTTTGATTTCCCTAAACTTTCTCTTTTTAACAGTCTGTCCAGGTCTCCCTAACTTCTCCTCTTGGGATTTTCTTTTCACTGCTTTCTTAAGTCTTCTAATCATTTTTTTGTTACCTCACTTAGAATCCCTTTTCTAACTTTTCTATTAGTTATATTCCTTTTGCCTTTTTAAGCTTCATTAGAAATATAAGGTCGCCCATTCCCATCATGATAAATGTCATTCGCCTTCTCAGGATACTTCGCCTTATATTCCTCGATTTCATTAACAAATTTTTCATAGAAGTGCTTCTTGCCGATTTGATCTGCAAGATGGATCGTTCGGAAATTCGCTGAGCTGTTCCCTTCAATAAACTCCACATTCCCGTCTTTGGTAACCGTCAAATCCCAACCGATGTGGCGAACACCCGGCATCATGGCGGCCCCTTCTTTAATAGCAGCAACGACTCTATCCCAATGGGGGATTTGGAATCCAACGATTTCTTTTCGGGATTCAGGATGAATCTCATACTGGTTGTCGTTGCGATCAAATGCAGGTGTATTTATTTTACCAGTCGCTAAATCAATGTTAGCTACCATTCCACCTTGTGATACGTTGTCAACAGCAGACCCTGGCCGGCCAAATCTTACAACAGCAGCCGTGATAATTGGCTCTCCTGTAATAGGAAAGAGGGCAGTGATTCTCATGCTATTAACTGTCTCTGGATTAAATTCAGCAAGTTCTGGATGCTGTGGAATAATCTCTTCAATAAGCATTCCTTTTTCTTGGCAGTAGTTGAATAACTTTTGGGCATCGTCCCCACTAGAATATTCGATAATCTCAATGCCTGCGCCTAGGCTACCAGCAGCAGGTTTAGCAAAGAACCTAGGGTGCTCAGTTAAAAATGCTTCAAATTCTTGTAAGGTCGCATCTCTTGTATCTAAAAAAGCTCGGTTAACGTATTTGGAAAATAAGCTGTTAAATCGTTTTTTGTTTCTAAGATACTTGATTCCAGCTCTTTTTCCTCTTTTTGGAAAATAAGCTTGTATCAGTCTTTCCTTAACAAATCGCTTGTCAACAAACGTTTTGGCTTCTTCCATCGTTTTTTCGTATAATCTATAATCAAAATAATTATCAACGTTAAATCCTAATGGTGCAAATCCATACTGCCATTCAACAAATCTTTTAAGTAAGTCAGTATCGTTAGGCTTAATGTATACCGTACTGTGGAATAAACGTGTGAATTTTTTCGCCGCTTTACGGCTTTCTTTGTATTGCTCTTCATTTCTTTTTTCTAGTGTTACTATTTGTTCAAGAACTTCATTTTTATTTTCTAACGTTTCGAATAAATCTGTATTACTCACATGTTCTTTTTTACGCCCCTTGTATGCACCTGGAACTAAGATACCAAGCATACGACAGGTTTCACCAACTTGAAAAACTTCAATCCCTTCAATTCCTTTATGGATACGATCTTCTGATACTTTTGCCCCTTTTTTACTTTGAAGCTTTCTTATAAGAAATCTTTTTATTCTTTTAACCATCCGAACTCACCTCATCTATTCTTCTATGGCGCTTTGGTAGCTTGATCATGCTATACGGCATTTTCTTTGTGAATCCCATTGCTTCTTTCTTCTTATATAACTTATATAATAGATAATCCATTGTTTCATCTGAGAAATCTGCTACTTTTGGATAGCCAGGTGCACGGTTAATTTCAGGAATTTTTATTCCATCCTCAGTGATGGCAAGATCAAAACCTAGGTATTCTAATTGTGAAAGAGATTTTGCCATCGCTAATATTTGCTCCTTGGCTTTTTCCCAATTAGGTAAAATACCTTCAATCTTTACCCCTGTGTCTGGGTGATGCTCACAAGGAACAATATTATTATCTTCCAACATCCTTGCATTAAAGAATCTCCCTGATTCAACATCAACCTGTACTGCCATGCCACCTGCGTGCATATTATCTACACCACCTGTTTTTGATGTTCCGACACGCATATAAGCTGTTCCAATCACAGGGTTTATACCATCTTTTTTAAAGACAATAACACGTAGCGTACTTACTGCTCCTGGATAAATTCTTTTAATGATGGGATGCATTTGGATATATTCCGTAATTAGGTAGCGATTTTTGACGTCTTCTAACAAGTTTACGATCTCTTCTTTTGTCGCTATTTCATCGTTGAGGTAAAAATGAGTATCCTCGTAGGTTAACTTATAAAATCCGGTCCCTTGAGAACCCTCATCAGGCTTCAATGCAAGAATTTTTTTCTCTTTTACTAAGTCAAAAATCCCTTCGTAGCTAGCGCCATACTCTACCGGTAAGTCCATCATTGGAATGATTTTATTTCGACCATTTTTTAAGCTAATATGGTAGTAATAAGCTGGGAAACACTCTTTAAACTCAGATAGAATATATTTGATGGTTATTTTATCTTGGAACCACTGACGGTATTTAGTAGAGTTCAGATGTCTAGCCCATTTATACTCTAAGTCTGAAATGTAATCCTCATAGTTATCCGGTGTTATTCCATATTGCTCAAGGCGATAGGACAGAAAGCCATGACGATAAGCCCAAGCTTTTTCTTTAAAGGTTGCACTCTTGTTATTTCTGAAATCACTCCAAACGTCTCCAAGCCAAAGCGTTCCCCTAACATAATTATTTAAGCCTTTAGGAAAAGTAAACAGAATGAACTTCTTTACAATAAGCTTTCTACTATTTTTCCATAGAAATACCGTACTACGCTTTAGCTTTCCCTTACTAAACTCCCTTCTTTTCTCATCGAGCTTAACGTTTAGATATCCTGTCGTCATCTGAGAGAAAGGCGTTTTTTTAGGAAAATACGGCTCTGGCATTAACCATTCAAATTTAATAGCATCATCGGTTATAATCACATCTGCACCCATAAATTCAATTTCTGGTACAAACAGTCCAAGCTCTCTTACTAGGCTTTTAAGTTTTTGATGATCTGGCAGAGTACCTGAAATTTGCTCCCCATGTTGGTTTAAATAAGAAAAGCTTCCATCTTTTAAATCAATAGGATGCCAAAAAAAGCCGATTCTTTCAGAATCAGTACTCCCCTCAACATCGGTTTCTTCTTTATCCTTCGAAAATTCCTCGGTAACAGAGTGCAGCAGGTTCTTTTCTACAATAAAAGCGTCGCTTATGACTGGATTATCCCCTTCTGGGTTCATGATATTAATCCTAACAATTCGCGTTTTTTGTGTTGATGCATCAAAAAAGCTAGTATGAGGTTCGATGTACTCTGTAATGATTGATGACCGATTACTACGCTTCAAAAATATGAAATCTGTCAACTCAGGTAATTCTATTTGAACATCGTTTAAATAGAAAGACGTACCGTCATAGGAAATTTTATACTTTCTGTTAGAAATGGTTGAGGAAAGGGCAATTACTCCTTTCTTTTTGATCAATGCAATAATATCGTCTTTTGAGTTTTCATTCTTATTTTTCATCCCGGCTAAAGGAATGATTCTCCATTGGCCATCCCGTTGATAAAAATGATAATAGCTTTCTGGAAAAATAGACAAAAATGGCTTAAAAGTATTAAGAATGGAAATTTTATCCTCAAGCCATTTATTGTACTTTTCATTTAAAGGCTGTAAATAGCGATAATCTTTTTCAGAGATGAAATTTTTATAGTTATCATTAGTTAGGCCGAAGTCATCCACATAGATAGATAAGAAGCCTTTTTTATGTGCCCACCTTTTCTGACGACGAGAAATATCCTCTGTGTATTTCCTATCGCGATAAACCCTCTTCAGCCATATCTTCGCCTGTGTTTTGTGAAAACTTTTCACAATTAAGGGCAATGCAAGGAAAGTGAGCCCTGCTTGCTTTAAAAGCCTCATACTGTACCTCTCCTAAAATAAATAATAGACCCCTTAACTTCTTAATATTCTAACCACATTATGGCGAATATATTTAACTTTGAAATTAATATCTCATTATAGCATATTGTTACAAGAAAAGTCATCTTTTTCACTGTTATAGATCGTTCCCTAAATGTGCAGCTTTACCAATAAAAAAGCAGGGACACACTGTAGTGACCCTGCCTCTTTATTTATACATCATTTTTAATACCAAAGATTTCTCTTAGCTTATGATTTTTCACTTCTTTGCTTTTGCTGTAATCTCAAATTAACTGGATTCCAGTATAACATCATTTGCATAGAAAAGACAATTTTTGTATTTTATAATTATTGTGGGGGTGTGCATACTAATATGAACTCTTTCTGTCGTAGGTGCGAATAGAGTTTATTTTGAGTTCACATTAAACTGCTAAGTTTATAAATACGAAATAGACAAAAATTAGGATGTGATTTTCTTGTCAAAAGAAATTAATATTTCTGCATCTTATGTAACCAAAAAATATGTGAGAAAAGTAAAAAAAGACGATAGAAACAAAGCTGAATCTAAAGATAAAAGAGAAATTAGCTGGGCCCTTCGTGGGATATCTTTTAAAATAGCGGCTGGTGAGGCTATTGGCTTAGTCGGAGAAAACGGCTCTGGGAGATCCACCTTATGTAAAATTATCGCATCTGTTTCTCCTCCAACAACTGGTGAAATAGAGGTCAATGGAAAAGTTTCTGTCATTAAGGCTAATATCGGATTAAATAGGAAACTAACAGGCCGTGAAAATATAAAGCTAAAATCTTTACAACTCGGAACTCCGAATCATAAAATTCAAACAATAACCGATGAAATCATCTCCTTTTCAGGTCTAGAAGATGCGATTGATAAGCCAGCTAAAGTTTATTCCAATCGTACAAAATCAAAGCTGAGTCTTGCGATTGCTCTTCATCAAGAGCAAGATATTATTCTCATTGATGAAGCCCTACCTACTAGTGATAGGAATTTCAATCAACGATGCGTAGAGAAGCTTGCTGAACTTAAAACTCAAGGGAAAATCATTATTTTAGTAAGTAATTCTCTCCGTACTGTTAAAAAACTTTGTGATAAAGCCATGTGGATACACAATGGGGAAATAAAGCGGATGGGTAAAGTTCTTGATGTTATTGAAAGTTATAATGCATTTGTAGATGAACATAAAAGTTTTTCAAAGCAAGAGTTGCGAGATTATAAAACTCATCTAAGAGAAGAGAAAGCATCCTTTGATATAGATGAGTATTACGAGCAAACAGTTGCTAACTTGACTAATTCCCATCAGCCATTTGACTCAAACAGGATAAGGAACATCTTCTATCCAATCAAGAAATCAACTAAGATGGGCTTACTTTCTAAAGCGGTCATCTTTCTCATGATTATTGGCTGGCTCTGGATTGCAGTTCACTATGTTCCTACACGTCCAATAACAGAAATTATTTCTAACTTCTTGTCTCAATAAAAGGAGAGAGGCTCGTGTCAAAAATTAAAACTATTCTAAAAGAGGTACTCCTAAATCTCCCATTCATTTGGGTCTTTGCACGCTATCAAAAAAAATCATCTTTTGATGGGCATAAATTTGGCGCGCTTTGGGAATATTTAAATCCTTTAATTCAATTCGCTACCTGGGGATTTGTTTTCAGTGTCATTAGGGGACGTGGGGCTGTCGAAATTGCTGAGGGTATTTATGTTCCATTTATCGCTTGGATGCTCGTTGGAATGACTGCCTGGCGCTTCATGAACGGGGCAGCAAAAAAAGGTGGAGATAGTGTACGAAGAAAAACTAAATCCTTTTCAAAGTTACAGTTTCCCCTCAGTCTTTTACCTGCGATTGTTATGGCCAGTAACCTCTCTAGCTATCTTGTCCTCCTATTGCTTACGATTGTTGTTCTTTTAATCTCAGGATTGACACCTAACATTCAATGGTTATCCTTTTTATACTACTTCATTTCTATGTTGATTTTTACTTATACACTCGGTTTGTTCTTATCAACGATTATTGCTAGGTTTCGAGATTTTCAAAACCTTACAAAACCAATTTGGCGTATGCTTTTCTTCTTTTCAGGGCCAATTTGGCGCATTCAAGAAATGATGCCATTATGGTTCGCACGTCTAATGGATTTAACTCCATTTTCTTATATCATAACAGGTATGCGTTATACTTTTTTTGGAGCTGGATTTTTTAGGGAAGATTGGTTAATAACAACAACAGCCTTCTGGTTAGTTGTCTTGTCATTGGCTATCTCTGGAAGTCACATGCATTTACAATTTAGAGATACCTTGATTGAAAAAGTCTAAGGTGCGCCTGAAAAGTCAGTGAACAAATCTTACCAAACCAATTAAAAATCTTCTGACCCTTAACGGCCAGAAGATTTTTTGTTACTAACTAAACAATTCTTATTCGAAGTCTCTTTCGCTTTATTTTTACAAATTGCGTAATAGAATCCTTACAAAATAGGGAATAGAACTCTTGCATTTGAGGAAATAGATATGATAAAATACTTTATATGATGCATGGTTGCCTCAATGAAAGTTAATTTGGACCGTTGGGTAGCTAGTGAAAAAGGTGAAATCAACAATATTGTTCTTACTGAGGTGACTAGTATGTATAAAAAACGTTTGATAGATGATTTGTTATTAGAATACAAAAAAAGTAAATTTGCTATTTTAGTCGAGGGGGCAAAGGCAACCGGCAAGACTTCTACCTGTAAAGAATTAACAGAAGAATCGTTTTATTTGGATCAGCCAATTCAACGAGAAGTAATTGAGAGCAATCCACAAATGGTTTTTGAAAGTGGCAAAGATATTCTACTCGACGAATGGCAGCGCCTTCCAGAAATTTGGGAGGTAGTACGAAGAAAGATAGATGAAGGAACTTATCAAGGTTCAATTTTTATGACCGGAAGTTCACCTAGTTTACAACCAAAAATTCATAGTGGATCTGGTCGTATTTTAAGATTCAAAATGAGGCCTTTAAGCATTGAAGAACGAGAGTTAGACATTCCAAAGATCAAGCTTTCTAACTTACTTGTTGGTAAGATTGAAGATGCATTTACCCATCAAACAGAAATCACTCTAGATCACTATTTAGACGAAATTTTTAATTCTGGATTCCCAGGGATTAGACTAGAGCCAGATCGATTTCGTTTGAGGTCAATTGAAAGTTACATAGATAACATTATTCATCACGATTTATTAGAACAGGAAATTAAAGTGAGAAAACCACTGTCTATGAAAGCATGGCTCGCTTCTTATGCGGCAGCAACCGCAACAAATGCAAATAATTCAACCATTGCAGAAGCTGCTTTTTCAGATGGTGAGGGCGCAGTCTCGGCAAAGACAATCCAATCTTATAAAGAAATATTACAGGGGATTGGTGTTATTGAACAAGTTCCGGCATGGTTACCTTTCGGCTCTCTCTTTTCTAATCTAGGAAAAACACCGAAACATTTTTTGGTCGATCCTGCCATCGCTGTTTCTCTTCTTCATGTTACGAAGAAAAATCTCTTACAAGGAAGAAGATTACCCAAAACCGTAGGAAAATTAAACAAAACCTTTTTGGGTCAATTGTTTGAATCTCTTGTTTATCAATCGTTAGCAACCTACACAGATATCAATGAGGCGCATTTATCCCATTTACGATTACGTGGAGGAGAGAAAGAGATTGACTTTATCGTTCAAAAAGAAGACACAATCGTTGCTATTGAAGTAAAATCAAAAGCAAAAATTGATGGGAAAGATGTAGCTAACTTGCATTGGTTTGAGCAGAAAATAAAGGGGGAATATGACGTCGTAAAAGTTGTTATTCATGCCGGGCCATATGCTTATAAACGACCAGATGGTGTGATTGTTGTTCCATTGGCTTTACTCGGTTGTTAAAGAAATATGAGTTGTTCCAAAAAAGAAGCCTACTTATGGTAAGCTTCTTTTCCATTAATCTTAAATGAGCGATACACTTGTTCCAACAACATTAACTTAAACAGTTGGTGTGGAAAAGTCATCTTTGAAAAGCTGAGCTTCATATCGGCTCGCTGTTTAACTTCTCCACTTAACCCCACAGAGCCACCAATGATAAAAACGATGTGACTCGTACCATACGTTGTAACATCTTGTATTTTATCTGCTAACTCCACTGATGACAGCTGCTTGCCATCAATATCCATCGCGATAACGTATGCCCCTTCGGAGATTTTAGCAAGGATTTGATTTCCCTCTTTTCCCTTAATTAACTCTAGCTCTTTATCCGATGCCCGGTCGTTGACTGGCTCGTCTTTTAACTCCAAGAGGTTAAGCTGACAAAAGCGGCTTAATCTTTTTTTGAATTCCTCAATCCCTAGTTGCAGATATTTCTCCTTAACCTTCCCTACCGAGATCACAGTTATTTTTACTCCCATGTAGTTGTCACATCGCTTCCTATAAGTTGATAGATGGCAATCTCCGTACAAAGGGTGCATGTTTTTCCATTCTGAACCGTTTCTATGATTGGTAGCTGACCGACTTCCTCTAAAAGGTCATCCATCAATTCTTCGATATGCCCCATGCAACTAAACATACATTTATCCATGATCTAGCCCCACTTTCTGACGGAAAGATTGATTGTTACTAAACGTCATTAATATGAACAAGATGAATCCAATAACAACTGCCATCACTGGATAAGGCGCTGTCAATGCTGGACTGTTGACCATGAACTCTAAGCCTTGTACAACAAATGGCATCGAGAAAACACCAACGTTAGCACAAATCAGAACATAAGACATCGCTGTTCTTTGTCTTGCACCACCGGTATTCGTTGCCTTTGAAATGGTACTGATAATAATCGGAACAATCCAACCCATCACAAAGGAACTTAGTAAAAATCCAACGACTAGTACCCAGAAATTACCGTTTGAAAAACCGATTAGCAGTTCTGAGCCCACCAAACACACCATCCCTATATAAAGTAGCTTCTTACCTAGTAGACGATGAAGCTTTCCAAAGAAAATGGCTGCGATGATTCCAAGGATAGGTCGTGTCGCAACCAGAACACTAGAATTATAGGTTTCCCCCATAATTTCAGTCACCATCGCTGGGAACCTAATTCCGATCATAGAACTTGAAACAACGACCACTCCCACAAATAAAGCCAAAGGATAAATGACCATTGGCATCTTCTGCTCTTCACCTCTACTCCCCTTCTTTTGTGTGTCAGTCTCAACTTCTGGTATCTTGATAAAGACCGCAAGGGCGACTAAAAAATAAGCACTATAAGCGATAAAACTGAAGTTCCAACTAATGACCGCTAAGGCACCCAAAGTCAACGTTAATAAACTCTGTCCCAACATTTCGATGGCACTTCGATAACCGATTAATGTCGCCCGTTCTTTCTCATCAAACAAAATATTGATATAACTAATCGACGATGTAAAGATCAATCCTTTGCCTGCTCCTAACAAGAATCGACCAAACAAAAGGTAGGCATAGCTTTCAGCATAAAAGACCGGCATGATCCCACCTGTTCCAGCAATGATTAATCCCGCTACGACGGTTTTCTTCATCCCAAATCGTTTAATCAAGCCATTAGATAGGGTCACAAAAATCAAAGTCGCAATGCTTGGCACCGTCACCAGTAATTCACTTTGAGTTTGGGTAATACCTAAAGCATCCCTAATTTCAGGCAAAATACCATTCATGGCAATGGCACTTAGGAGCAGAAATGAAATCGATAAAACAACGACTTTTAACATGTGATACACCTCAATTAATTATAATTCAACCACATTAGATGGTCGCATAGGATAGGTTAAATGTAAATGCAATCTGGACAAATCCACGTTCCGCTCTTTCAACACATCCTTCAACGTCATCATCGCTAGTTCCGGTAGATTGGCATCTTGACTGATGTGAGATAAAAAGACGTGCTTCGTATTCTCACCGATCATCTTACTCAACACATAGGCTCCATCTTCATTGGATAAATGACCGTCATCACCTAGAATACGTTGCTTTAAACTCCATGGTCTTTCACACATATGAAGCATCTCCACATTATGATTCATTTCAATCATATATAAATCTGCCTCTTTAGCAGCCCGCATCACATCTTTTGAAACGTAACCCGTATCCGTCAGGTAAACGACCTTTTTACCATCTCGTTCGATGACAAAACCAACTGGTTCCTTAGCATCGTGAGATAATGGAAATGGAGTGATCGTAAAACCTGCGACCTCATACTGCTCGTACTTCTCTATTATCTTAACCTCAGGGTCACTTTCTCGTAAAACTTTTTTCTGAAACAGGCCCTCGACCGTACCTTTGGTCGCCCAGATATCCAGACCAAGCTTTCTCCCGCAAACGCCAACGCTCTTACTATGATCTGTGTGTTCATGGGTGACAAGCACATGTCTAAGCTTGTCTGGATCCAAGCCCGTCTGACCCATTAATTCTAAAAATTTCTTAAACGACAGTCCACAATCAATTAAAATTGACTCGTATTCCGATTCAATGACAATGGCGTTCCCTATACTGCCACTTGAAAGTAAACATACTTTCATTTCAACACCTAATTTCTAATCTACTGCTTCCAAATATGAAGCAATATCATTTATTTTCCCTCCCCCTATAACGCAACAAAACCGTCGCTTTCACGACGGATTTTAAGTTTGCATTTACTTGATGACTTCTAGCCCACCCATATAAGGTTGTAATGCCTTTGGTACGCGAATGCTACCATCTTCGTTTTGGTAGTTCTCAATGATCGCTGCAAAGGTACGCCCAATGGCAAGTCCCGATCCATTCAATGTGTGAATGAACTCTGCCTTGGCCCCTTTTTCACGCTTAAACTTAATGTTGGCACGTCGTGCTTGAAAATCTTCAAAGTTACTGCAAGAAGAAATTTCCTTATACTCGTTATAAGACGGTAACCACACTTCGATGTCATAAGTTTTAGCAGCGGAGAAACCAACGTCTCCGGTACAAAGAGTAATGACACGATATGGTAACTCTAACAATTTCAAAACTTTCTCCGCATTAGCCAGTAAGTTTTCCAATTGATCGTAAGACTCTTCTGGCCTCACAAATTTCACCAGCTCAACTTTACTAAATTGGTGTTGGCGAATGATTCCACGGGTGTCACGACCTGCTGATCCAGCCTCAGATCTAAAACATCCACTATAAGCGGTGTACTTAATCGGTAACTGTTCGGCATCTAAGATTTCATCGGCATGTAAGTTTGTCACTGGAACCTCAGCCGTTGGAATCAAATAATAGTCGCTATCTTCTAACTTGAAAAGATCTTCTGCAAACTTAGGTAAACTTCCTGTCCCTGTCATGCTTTTACTGTTAACGATGACCGGAGGTAAAATTTCATGATAACCGTGCTCCATCGTATGTAGATCTAACATAAAGCTAGCTAAAGCACGCTCTAATCGAGCGCCTAGACCTTTATAAACCGCGAAACGACTACCGGTAATTTTAGAAGCACGCTCAAAATCAATGATATCAAGGTCCGTCACTAAATCCCAATGGGCCTTTGGCTCAAAAGAAAATGACGTCGTTTCACCATGTTTGTGCACTTCTACATTATCATCTTCGTCTCTACCGACTGGTAATGTTCCATGTGGAACATTCGGAACCCCCAATAAGATATCCTTAATTTTCTCATCGATGGATTTGATCTTCTCGTCTAACTCTTTAATTTCATCACCAATTCCATCTATCTCAGACATGATAGATGTAGTATCTTGACCAGTACGCTTATACTCACCGATTTTCTTAGAAGATTCGTTTCTTTTTGCCTTTAACTGTTCCACTTGAAAAATAAGCTCTTTACGACTTTCATCCAATGTAACAACTTCCCTCAGATAGGAGTAGTCGCCACCCCTTGTCTCTACCGCCTTGATGACTTCATCAATGTTGTTAACCACTCGTCTTAAATCTAACATGTGTACTACCTCCTATTCTAAAGAATTTAATACCTTATATCATACCATAAATCAGAAGAGAGTCAAACTTATTTTGGCCTTGTTTTCCAACTTTGATTCACTAACTCTTGTTCCACGTGGAACATCCATAGTTCTGTATACAAAAACCTAGCTAGACATCAGCCAGCTAGGTTTCTCCCTATTCTTCGTTTTCTACTCTTTCCCCTTCTAATGCTTCCATCTCTTCTTCTATTTCTTTCTCTGTTACCGTCACACTTGCTACCGCTTGTCCATCACCAACACGCATTAACTTTACCCCTTGCGTCGAGCGACCGGTCGTTGATACTTGTTCTAAAGAAGTTCGAATAATAATCCCATCGTTGGTTACGATGAGTAAATCCTCATCCCCATTCACTGGCTTCATCGCAATGAGTGCCCCAGTCTTATCGGTCATATTAATCGTTTTAACCCCTTTACTGCCACGACTGGTCTTACGGTATTCCTCAATGGGTGTTCTTTTCCCTAGCCCGTTCTCCGAAACAACAAGAATTTGTTGATCAGGGTTCACTAGCTCCATACCAATGGCAATCTCATCATCGTTCAAACGAATACCACGTACACCTGCAGCTGAACGACCCATACATCTAATCTGAGTTTCCTCAAACCAAATCAAATTACCACTGCTTGAAGCAATGACCACATCGTTCTCACCCGTTGTCTTTCTAACCGATAACAACACATCGTCTTCACGGATGGTTAAAGCCTTTTTACCGTTTTGTCTAATGCTAGCAAATTCGGATAAGCTCGTTCGTTTCACCACACCAAACTTCGTTGCAAAGAACAAGAATTCAGTATCTTTAAATTCGTCTACAGCGATCACTGCACTGACCACTTCATCTGGTGCTAAATCAATTAAATTAACAATTGGCAATCCTTTCGCTGTACGAGAAGCGTCTGGAATAGTATAAGCTTTTTTAATGTACACTTTCCCCGTACTCGTAAAGAACAATAAATGGTCGTGACTTGATGTGGTCAACAATTCTTTAACGAAATCGTCTTCGTTGGTACCCATGGCTTGAATCCCTCGACCACCACGATGTTGCGAACGATACGTATTAATTGGTTGCCGTTTCACATATCCTTTATCTGTAATCGTAATAATAACCTGCTCACGTGGAATTAAATCCTCGTCTTCAATGTCAAAATCACCGCTTACCTCGATGGATGTTTTACGCTCATCGCTATGCTTTTCTTTAATGAGAAGTAAATCGGTACGGATGATGTCGTACACACGTGATTCATTGGCTAAAATATCCTTGAGATCCGCAATCAAAATAACTAATTCTTGGTACTCGTTCTCGATCTTGCCCCGTTCCAGACCAGTTAAACGGCGCAATCGTAAGTCTAAGATAGCACGACCTTGAATTTCTGTGAAGCCAAATTCTTCAATCAATCCAGTGAGAGCTATGTCATCGCTATCAGAACCACGAATGATTTCAATGATGCGATCAATGTTATCTAGTGCCTTACGGAAACCTTCCAAAATATGGGCACGCGCTTCTGCCTTATTTAATTCAAATTTTGTCTTACGGGTCACTACTTCAAACTGATGTTTCACGTAGTGAGCTAAAATTTCTTTTAAATTCAAAACTTGTGGCGTACGCCCAACTAAAGCTAACATATTAATGCTGAAAGAAACCTGCAGTTGTGTCTGCTTATATAAGTGATTTAACATAACCCCAGCATTCACATCTTTACGCAACTCAATCACGATTCGCGTCCCTTCACGGTTAGATTCGTTACGTAGATCTGTAATGCCATCTAAACGTTTCTGCTTCACTAACTCAGCAATCTTCTCAATTAAGGTCTCACGGTTCACCTGATACGGGATTTCCGTTATAATAATTCGGGCCTTCCCACTTTTATCTTCAAAAATCTCACACCTAGAACGGATAATAATCCGACCTTTCCCCGTTTCGTAAGCATCTTTGATTCCACGAGTTCCTAAAATAGAGGCCCCCGTCGGCAGATCAGGTCCTTTAATGTGTTCCATTAATTCCGAGATTTCAATGTCACGGTTGTCAATGTAAGCTACACACCCATCGATGACCTCTCCTAAGTTATGAGGCGCAATATTTGTGGCCATACCAACCGCGATTCCCGTCGCGCCGTTTACTAAAAGATTCGGAAACTTGGCTGGCATTACCGATGGCTCCGTTTCCTCTTCATCAAAGTTTGGTACAAAATCAACGGTGTCTTTGTTGATATCACGCAACATTTCCATCGCTAACTTCGACATACGAGCCTCCGTATAACGCATCGCTGCCGGTGCATCGCCATCCACCGATCCAAAGTTACCATGACCATCCACAAGTGGAGCACGATAGCTAAAGTCTTGTGCCATTCTTACCATCGCATCGTAGACCGAAGAATCCCCATGTGGATGATACTTGGCAATAACGTCCCCGATAATACGGGCCGATTTTTTATAAGGTTTATCGCTATGCATTCCTAAATCATTCATCGAATATAAAATACGGCGATGAACTGGCTTCAAGCCATCGCGTACATCCGGTAATGCACGGGCGGCAATAACACTCATAGAGTAGTCAATGAAAGACTGCTTCATCTCACTAACAATACTATGAGGTTTAATTTGATCACTCATTTTCTCCACCTACTTCCTAAACATCCAAGTTTGCATACGTTGCATTGGCATCAATAAACTCACGCCTTGGTTCTACGCGGTCACCCATTAAAATATCGAAAATTTCATCTGCTTCCATGGCATCGTCAAGCGTTACTTGCAACAGCGTACGAATTTCAGGATCCATGGTGGTCTCCCATAATTGTTCTGCATTCATCTCACCAAGACCTTTATAACGTTGAATGTTTGGCCTAGGCGTTGGGGCTAAAGAAGCCATATGGTCTTCTAACTCTGATTCATGATACAAGTAGTCGACCTTCTTTCCTTGACTGACTTTAAATAACGGTGGTTGCGCAATGTAAACGTAACCGTTCTCGATCAAAGGTTTCATGTAGCGGTAAAAGAATGTTAACAATAGCGTACGAATGTGTGCCCCATCTACGTCTGCATCGGTCATGATAACAACTTTATGGTAACGGGCTTTCTCTAAATCAAAGTCATCCCCGACTCCAGTACCAATCGCATGAATCATACTCTTAATCTCATTGTTGGCATAGACTTGGTTAATGCGCGCTTTCTCAACGTTTAATACCTTCCCACGCAAAGGTAAGATCGCTTGGAATTTGTTGTCGCGACCTTGCTTGGCAGAACCACCTGCTGAATCGCCCTCGACAATGTAAACTTCAGAAATGGAAGGATCCTTAGATTGGCAATCTGCCAACTTACTTTTTAATCCTAACGATTCAAGTGGTGATTTACGTTGCACCATTTCACGACTCTTTTTGGCTGCTGCACGAGCACGTGCCGCGAGTAATGCTTTATCAACAATGATCTTAGCTACTTTAGGTTGTTCCAACATAAAGCGCTCAAAAGCATTTGCAAAAATATTGTCTGTAATCTTTCGCACTTCACTATTGGCTAATTGATCTTTAGTTTGACCTTTAAACTGTGGATCTGGATGTTTCGCCGAAACAATAGCAACCAATCCTTCACGAATGTCATCACCAGTTAAAGTATCATCGCCTTTAAGCACATTCATTTCTTTCGCAAATCGGTTGACAATTCGCGTTAAAGCGGCTCTAAATCCAGAATCGTGCGTCCCACCGCCACCGGTGTTGATGTTGTTAGCGTAAGAATAAATTTTTCCTTCAGCAAAACCGGTGTTATACTGCATGGCTACTTCTACTTGAACACCATCGATTTCACCTTCAGCCTGAATGATTTCATCGTGTAGAACTTCTTTGCTCTTATTTAAATAAGCAATGTACTCACTAATCCCACCTTCAGCATAATATTCGTCTTTTCTTTCCTGTCCCGGTCGTTGATCTTCTAGTGTAATACGTAAGCCTCTATTTAAAAAAGCCAACTCACGGACACGGCGTTGTAGGATGTCATATTCGTAAATGGTTGTCTCTTCAAAAATAGTCCCATCTGGTTTAAAACAAACAAAGGTTCCACTGGCTTCTGACGTTCCAACTTCTTCCAACGTCCCAATCGCATCCCCTTTTTCGAATCGCTGAAAATACTGGTTCCCATTTCGGTTAACCGTTACCTCTAAATAGTCAGACAATGCGTTAACAACTGAAGCCCCTACCCCGTGAAGACCACCAGATACTTTATAACCACCACCACCAAATTTCCCTCCGGCATGAAGAACAGTGAATACCGTTTCGACCGTCGATAAGCCAGTCTTTTCATGGACATCAACTGGAATTCCACGTCCATTATCTGCGACTGTAATTTCTTCATCTGCTGTAATAGCAATGTTGATCTCGGTACAATAACCAGCTAAGGCCTCATCAATAGAATTATCAACAATTTCCCATACCAAATGATGCAAAGCACCCTTATCTGTCCCACCAATGTACATTCCTGGTCGCAAACGAACAGCTTCTAATCCCTCAAGAACTTGGATATTACTTCCATCGTAATCTCCTTCGACAGCAATGGATTTTATCTCCAAAATTTCTTCTTTTTCACCCACGATAATCACCTACTCCTACCCTAAAAATCTATCCCATAATTATACCATAAAAGGTAGGCAAATGCACGTTAAAAGCCCCGCTTTTCCACATTAAAAAAGCACGTATAAACACGTACTTTCCTAGCTCAAATTCGCTCTCTTAATTTCTGCCTGATCCACCTCAAAAACATGGGCTATTTTCACTACTTCATCGTCAATTCCATCGATGCTCGTCGTCGTAATAAAAGTTTGTACCTTTTCATTGGTGACGGACAACAATTGACTTTGACGGTGACCATCAAGCTCAGACAATACATCGTCCAATAACAAAACGGGATAAATACCAGTTACTTCATGAACCAAATCGATTTCACCAAACTTCATGGATAAAACGGCTGTTCGCTGTTGACCTTGCGAAGCAAAATCAGATGCATCCATTCCATCCACTTCAACCATGAAATCATCACGATGAATACCAGCCGTCGTCGTTCTCATTCGCTTATCTATCCCATAGTTGGCTTCGTACTTATTAAAAACCTCTTTCTCGCTCACGGTTTCTGCTTTAATCGACGAAACGTACTTTAACCCGAGTAACTCTTCCGAAGCCGTAATTTGTTTGTGAACGCACTCAGCGTGCTTTTCAAGAGACGATAAAAACCAACGACGCTTTTCATGCACATAGAGCAGATGTGGAATTAATTGCTGTGTTAAGACTTCCAACATCAATTGGTTCCCCTCTTTTTCAATAAAATGTTTCAATAATTCGTTTCTCTGCTTTAAAATTTGATTATACTGACTCAAATGATACAAATACAGTCCATCAACTTGACCAATGGCGATGTTTAAAAAACGTCTTCTTCCTGCTGGTGATCCTTTAATCATCAACAAATCTTCCGGGGCAAAAAAAACAACCTTTAATTTACCAATGTATTCACTCAACAAACGAAAATCGACCCCATTGTACTTCGCTCGCTTCCCTTTCTTTGAAAGAATTAACGACAAATCAAAGTCTTCATCATCATCCACCCCAACTATACCATCAATTTTTGCAAATTCCTCATCTAAACGAATCATTTGAATGTCTTTACTCGTTCGATGAGATTTCGTCGTCGAAAGAGCATAAATGGCTTCAATTAAAGACGTCTTTCCTTGAGCATTTTTTCCCATCACAATATTAACACGTTCAGAAAAATCTGATTTTAAACGCGTATAATTTCTAAAATTGCTAAGTGATAGTTCCTTAATAAACATGAATAAAACTCCTATAGATTCAGTGTGAACTCACCAATTCCTTCAATGGAAACCTGGTCACCATTATATAATTTTCGACCACGACGGCTTTCTAACTCACCGTTAACGTAAACCACATTTTCACTTAAAAACCATTTAGCTTGACCACCACTCGCAATAATGTCTTCAGCCTTTAACAGTTGACCCAAAGTAATAAAATTATTTTCTTCCATTTATAAAACCACCTATTTTTTCTCCTACAAATTATATCATATTCGTTCCAAAAGTGCATAATCCAACACGCATTTAGAAATAATAAGAGAGTCAAAATTTTAATTTAAAGGGGATTATATGTCATGAATGATCATAGAGACGACGAGTTTAGAAAAAAGTATAACTATTATTACGATGAAGAGTATTCGGCTGAATTAACTGACGGATACGATTACGATGTTTCTTCACGAGGAGATGCGACACATGTGGCCATTATGGTTGGAATTATTGGCTTAGCAACAGCCGTCGCTTCCTTCTTTATGCACCCGCTCATCTTAGGAGCCATCAGTATCGGAACAGGAATTTTCGCTGCACATAGAGGTGCAAAAATATTAGGCGCTCTCGTGATAGGCGTAGGGATTATCTCATTATTGTTTTACTTTTTGAACTTCTCTATTTTAACTTAACGGGTCAGTCTGATAAGCAAAGTTATTAATTTCAACAAATAGTAGGATAATAGAAGTCGCTAGATACCAAAAAAGGTAACTTAGCGACTTTTCTCATCTCTATCTCTTTTATTTCTCTTTCGCGAAAGAGCTCAACCCTTTTCATCTTATGATACTTCATTTCTTATTCTGGATTAACCAGGACCCTGTTTGGATCTAATTTAACAATGTTACCTACGTTACGATTAGGAATCAAAACCACTTCTTTGGTTTCAATCAATTGAAGTTTTGTTGTTTGAAGTCCAATTTCGATAACTTCTCCTTGATAACCTGCTACATCGATGAGGTCACCAATTAAAAACATTTCTTCAAAAATAATGAAAAATCCTCGAACAATATCCGCCAACATGCTTTGGAAAGCAAACGTAATAATAATAGCAAAAGCACCTACACTGGCCATCAGCGTTCCAATGGAAACAAAGACTGAAATAATCAATACGATTTGCAAAAGATTAACCACATATTTAAAGACGTTAATACACAATTGCTTAATCGTTTCTTTTTGTTTCAACGCTTCTTCTGTGGCATTGGTAATTTTCCCAATTTTCAACGTAAATATTCTTTGCAATAAACTAATCCCAAACTTCTTAACAACAGCAAAAATTAGTAAAATAATAACAACCTGCACGATTTGAGTCGCCAAGTTGTTAATGAGAGTTTGAAAAAATTCACGTGTGAATTCCATTACACATCCATCCCTATTATATCTAGTAACCGGTTCAAATCTTCGACTGATAAATAATTAATCACAATTTGACCTTTCCCATCTTTATCTTTTACGTTAACTTTTGTTCCAAAATAAGTATTCAAGTTCGATTCTAACATTTTTAATTGTTTATTTTCTGTCGCTTTCTTTTTCACCTTTTCATTTGAAGGTTTTAAATCTTTTTTTAGAAGCTCCTCTAACTCACGAACAGAAATTTGCTCTTCTTTTACTAAAATAGCTAATTTTAATACTTTCTCTTCGTCTTTTAATCCAGCTAATATTTTAGCATGACCCATTGATATGGAACGTTCTTCGATAGCATCGGTGACAAATTCAGGTAAGTTTAAAAGGCGCATCATATTAGTAACATAGGTTCTACTTTTACCAATTTTTTCTGCAAATTTCTCCTGTGTTAAATTGAGTTTTTGCATAATTAATCTGTAACTTTTTGCTTCTTCAATGGGATTTAAGTCTTCACGTTGCAAGTTCTCAATTAAAGCATGTTGCATCATTAAATCGTCGCTATACTCACGAACAATTGCTGGAATTGTCGCTACTCCTGCTTGTTTAGAAGCTCTAAAACGACGTTCTCCAGCAATGATAATATATCCTTGGATGTCTTTCTTAACAATAATCGGTTGAAGTATACCGTGCTCTTTAATTGAAAGAGATAATTCCTCTAATTTTTCAGCATCAAAATATTTACGAGGTTGATAAGGATTAGGTCTTAGTTCATCAATTTTAACCTCCGATACAATTTCTCCCTCACGAATTTGATCGATGGATTCAACACTCTCAATGTCATGCTCTTGAAATAATGATTCAAGGCCTCTTCCCAGTCTACTTCTTGTCATTATTCTTCACCACCTCATGTGCTAGATCAATGTAATATTTAGATGCTTTTGAATGAAAATCATAGTCAATAATTGACTTTCCAAAAGAAGGGGCTTCACTCAACCTTACTAACCTCGGAATAATGGTATTAAAAACCTTTTCTTTAAAGTAGAGCTTTACTTCATTGATCACATCGATGCCCAACTTCGTACGACGGTCTAACATCGTTAATAAAACACCTTCAATAGAAAGGTTTGGATTGAGTCTTTTTTGAACAATTCGAATGGTATTTAAAAGTTGAGTCAGTCCTTCTAATGCGTAATATTCACATTGAACTGGAATTAAAGTCGAGTCGGCTGCTGTCAAAGCATTGATCGTTAAAAGACCAAGAGATGGTGGGCAATCAATGATGATATAGTCGTAATCATCTTTGACTTCTTCCAACTTTACTTTCAACTTAAACTCACGATCTTTGTCATTAACAATTAACGTATCGATACCAGATAACTCTTGGGAAGATGGAACTAAGTATAAATTCTTTTCTGATGTTTGAACGACAACTTCACTCGTAGCTACATTATCAATAAGTAAATCAAAAATTGTTTTTTTGGTATCCCCTTTATAAACACCTACACCGGTTGAGGCATTGGCTTGTGAATCGATATCAACAAGCAATATTCTATAACCTAGGTGAGCAAGTGAAGCCGACAAGTTGATACTAGATGTTGTTTTTCCAACGCCACCTTTTTGATTTGTAACGGCAATAATACGACCCATAACTGATCCTCCTGCTTTAAAAGCGATAAGAGCCCTTAAGAATTTTTCATATCACTTAAGGGCTTCAATACTTATTTTTTTAATGAAATAGTAAGAATGAAAGCATCGTCTGTTTCATCTGTCTGTGTTTCAACATTCATCCCTGTTTTCTGAACCATCATGGTTGCCTGATTAAATGTATTCAGTGCTAATTTAATGTTACGAGGAATTTTGGTAATGGTGGTTGCTTTTGGTGTTACTTTCTTCGGTGTCAAATGATCTTCTACTAACTTTTCTGCCTGACTAACGTTTAATCCTTTTTCAATAATGATATGAAGAAGTTTAATTTGGAGATCTTCTTGTTTTACTGATAAAAGCGTTCTTGCATGGCGTTCGGAAATGTCTCTTTTTAAAATAGCATCTTGGACTTCTTGGGATAAATTCAGTAATCTTATTTTATTAGCAATGGTCGATTGACTTTTACTAATTTGATTCGCTAATTCTGCTTGAGTTATACCATGTAAATTCATTAATTTACGATAAGCGACAGCTTCTTCTATCGAAGTTAAATCTTCACGTTGAATGTTTTCAATGATAGCGACACTTGCAGTCGTTACATCGTCGTAATCTTTAATAATGGCCGGAATTGTATCAAGATTCAAATATTTTACGGCACGATAACGACGCTCACCTGCTATGATTTCATAAAAGGCTTCGCCCTTTCTAACAACGATAGGTTGAATGACACCATGCTCTTTAATCGATTCAGCTAAATCGGCAATTTTTTCATCGTCAAAAACGGTTCGAGGTTGTTGTTTATTCGGGATGATTTCAAGGATGTCTAGGTTAATAATTTTGTCTGTATCGTTTACTTGCATATCAGCTTTATTATTTAAGTTCAACATTATTTCCTGTCCTTTTTCTTTCGTCTTGTAAAGTATAGTATATAGTGAGACCCAATGCGTTTGCACTTTGTCGAACATGATAGGTACAATTATACACCTTTTCTATTTCTATTTCCACTGTTTGTGATAAGAAGTGGCAAAATATTTTAATTAAATTAAATATTCATTTATATAATAAAAAAACATAATTACAGCTGTGGAAACTGTGGAAAAGTCATCAAAAAGTTAGCAATTAAGTTTGTTTCTTGTTTAAAAGTATCTAATAAGTAAATGGAAAGATTGGTGAAAATTGATACTATTTCCCCAGACAAAATTTTGTAAATAATTCATCGATTAGAGCGTCAGAGACATCTTCGCCTAATATTTCACCTAAAAACACCCATGCATTTTTTAAGTCGATCTCTACCATGTCGATGGGCATACCAATTTTCATTTGGTCAATGGCACTTTCTAGGGAGGTCATGCTTCGATTTAATTGAGCTATGTGACGTGTATTGGAAATAAAAGTCTCATTTGATTGGATATCATTTATTTCAAAGATTGACTTAATTTGATTCTCGAGTTGCGTTAGACCAGATGCTTCGATCATCGAAGTAGAAACGTGGTTTGGGATTTGGTCTGTCTCTATTTTTTGTTTTAAATCCGATTTATTCAAAAGAACGATACGATGTTTCTCCTTTGTTAATTCAAGGAGCTCTCTGTCTTCAGTGGTCAAAGATTCGTTAGCATTTAGAACGAGTAAAATGAGTTCAGCCTCGTTCATTAACTTTTTGGCTTTTTCAACACCAATGGACTCCACCACATCATTGGTTTTTCGAATGCCAGCTGTATCGATCAGGTTGAGGGTTAAACCACCAATATTGACGAAGCCTTCCACAGTATCACGGGTTGTACCAGCAATGTCTGTCACAATGGCTTTTTCTTCTCGCATCAGTTGATTTAATAGGCTCGATTTTCCAACGTTTGGTCGTCCGATGATGGCTGTCGTAATCCCATTTTTTAAAAGTTGGCCGTTTGTTGCGGTTTGAAGCAGCTTCGCCATCGTATCTCGTACGCCGATGGATTTAGGCAGTAAGGTCGTGTGGGTCATTTCTTCGACTTCATCGTATTCTGGGTAATCAATGTTGACTTCAATGTTAGCAATGATCTTTAAAATGTCTTCTCGTAGATCGGTGATTAATTTTGTCACCTTTCCATCTAATGAATGGACGGCAAGTTCCAAGGCATGGTTACTTTTGGCATCGATGATATCCATAATGGCTTCTGCTTCTGATAGATCAATGCGTCCCTTTAAAAAGGCGCGTTTTGAAAATTCTCCTGGGTGAGCGTGGCGTGCCCCATGTGTCAATATGAGTTCTAAAATACGTTTCGTGACAAACGGCCCACCATGGCAATTGATTTCTACAACGTTTTCTGTTGTAAAGCTTCTTGGCCCCCGCATTAGCATAACTAGGACTTCATCAATGATCTTTTGACTTTCAGGGCATTTAATGTGACCATAGTGGATGGTGTGGCTATTTTGTTTACTTAAATTTTTTCCTTTAAATAATTTATTTATAATCGAAATGGCTTCATCACCACTGACACGAATAATAGAAATAGCTCCTGCGCCGGCTGCTGAAGTTGCAATGGCTGCAATGGTATCTGTGATCATTGAGATTCCTCCTTTACTTAACAAAAGTCATCTTATCGATGACTTTTTCTTATTTTTTATGTGGTGGTGGATGAAGTAAGTTTAAGATGTGTTTCATTTGCTGAGTCGCTGCTTTAAAATCAATTTTAAGAAAATCTGGACGAGCTATAATAAAATAGTCGTATCCGATTTTTAATTGATCGCTATTTTGTTGTAATATAGCTTTCATTTGTCGTTTGATTTTATTGCGAACCACTGCGTTTCCAAGTTTTTTAGGTGCCGAAATGGCGACTCGATATTGATTTAGCTCGGGATGTTTATATTGATATACCACAAAAGTACGGTTAGCTTTGGAAACACCTTTTTTCATAACCAATTCAATTTCGTCGGATTTTTTAATACGATATTTTTTTTTCATCATTTCCAAACACCTTTTATATTAAGAAAAAACCACTTCTCTTAAATTAAGCCAAGTGGTTTATACAGTTAATGCTTTTCTACCTTTTTTACGACGAGCAGCAATAATTTTACGCCCTGCCGTTGTGGCCATACGTGATCTAAATCCGTGAGTTTTGGCTCTTTTTCTTTTATTTGGTTGCCAAGTTCTTTTCACCTTCAGCACCTCCAACTTCCTTTAAAATAACGTCATTTGTAAATTGACAGTGTTACTATTATATAAAAAAATGATACTTGCGTCAAGGTTTTTAACAATAAGATCACCAATGTATTTTTTTATAAGCAGATTTATACAGAATTAATAGATGATATGTGACTTGGTTTGTAGAATTGTGGAAAAATCTAATCAGAAGTCATAAAGGGTTCTTTTCTTATGAAAAAAGTTGTGCAAAAAATCTAGATTTCTAAAATATTTTTAATTTTTCCACAAAATAACTTACTCTATTAGTTTTAAAACTGTGAATTTGAGGAGAACTTTTTTAGTGAAACGGTATCATGTTGATTATATAGGTCAAGTCATATATAATGTATCAGTTGAAGTTATACTAATTCGCATTTTTAGAATCTCTGCGTTTCATAGTAAAGGCTTCAAATACGAATGAGTATAAACGTTAGTGAGGAATAATATGAGTGAAGAAGTATTAAGTTTTAAAGAGTTAGGGTTATCAGAGTCAACTTTGAAATCCATTGAAGAGATGGGCTATAAAGTGCCATCCCCTATCCAGTCACAAGCCATTCCGGTTGTGCTGTCAGGCCAAGATGTCGTTGGACAAGCCCAAACAGGAACAGGAAAAACAGCTGCTTTTATGTTACCAATCTTAGAAAAGATTGACGGTAGAAATAAAAACGTTCAAGCTTTAATTTTATGTCCAACACGTGAATTGGCTGTGCAGGTGCATGATGAAGCCAAGAAGTTTGCTAAAAATAATCGTGACATTAACATTTTAGCCATTTACGGTGGCCAATCTTACGATCCACAAATTCGTGCGTTAAAGCGTGGGGTTCAAATCGTGGTTGGAACACCAGGACGTGTCATGGATCATATGAAGCGTAAAACGTTAAAAATAGATCAAGTTAGCTTCATGGTTTTAGATGAGGCCGATGAAATGTTAAACATGGGGTTTAAAGATGACATTGAATCTATTTTAGTGGATACACCTGAAGATCGCCAAACGGTTTTATTTTCGGCTACCATGCCAGCTGAAATTTTAAAAATTGCTAGAAAACATCAAAAAGATCCTGAAATTATTAAAATTGCATCAAAAGAATTATCAAACCGTCAAATTGATCAATATTACATTGAGGTAAAGTATCGTGACCGTGTTCAAGCTATGATTCGTTGCATTGATGCGATGGGCATCACCTCTTCGATTGTGTTTACCAATACGAAAAGGGAAGTAGATGAGTTGGTGTCGAAACTACAGTCAGAAGGTTATGTTGCCGAAGGACTTCACGGCGATCTAAAACAAGTTCAACGTGACCGTGTCATGCATGCTTTCCGCCGTAAAAAAGTAAATATTCTTGTAGCAACGGACATTGCAGCGCGTGGGATTGATGTGAATAATATTGATGCGGTTTTCAATTATGATATTCCGTTAAATGAAGAAAATTATGTGCATCGTATTGGTCGTACAGGTCGTGCAGGTGAGTCAGGCTTGTCTATTACTTTTGTTTTTGGAAAGGACATGTTTAAACTTCGTCGTATTGAAGCTTATACAAAGTCTAAGATGGAAAAAATGCCATTGCCAAATGCGGATGATATCAAAAAGAAGCGCATTGAAAAATTCATTGGTGAGTTAACCTCTCATTTAAAAGACAAAGACTTTACGCGAGAATATGAGATTTTAGGGAATCTTGTGGATGAGGAATATAGTTTAGTTGATGTAGCTGCTTCCCTTTTAAACATGCAAATTGGCAACATTGATAAGAAGTATGCTCCAATTGAAGAAGTAAAATCCACGGAAAGAGGAAATCCGCGTGATCGATCCAATCGATCCAAAGCACCTCGTCGTCATGAAGTACGTGTGTCGTTCAACATTGGAAATAAAAAACGGATGGGTCCTAAAGAGTTAGTCTCCATGATTAGTAAGAATGCCAATATACCACCGCGTGCCATTGGAGACATTGATATTAGAACAAAACAAACTTATATCAACATCGATAAATCCTTTGTCGGACAAGTGATGAAACGTTTGGATTCAAAATATATTGATGGAACAAAATTATTGATTGAAAAGGTATAAAAATAGAAGCCTACCATTTTGTAGGCTTTTTTCCATTTTAAATAGTGCTTTTTTCGATCGCTTCGGTTATAATGGAAGCCATATCCATCATTTAAATAAAGGGAGTGTGTATAGAATATGGAAGCAATTGAAATGATCAAAGGTAGAAGATCTGTTAGAAAGTATAAAGATGAGAAAGTTGACCGAGCGCTGATGACTGAAATTATAGACATCGTTCGCTTTGCTCCATCTTGGACTAATTCACAAACACCAAGGTGGACACTCGTAGAGGATAAGGAAATCATTGAAAAGTTTGCAAAGGATGCTGTAAAGGGCTTTAATTACAACATGCAAACTCTGGAATCTGCTAACGGTGTTGCAGTACTCAGCTTTGTTCAAGGAAAAAGTGGTCGCACGGAAAAATATGGCATTGAAAATGGAAACACAGAGAAGTGGGAAGCCTTTGATGCTGGAATTGCCTGTCAAACGTTCTGTCTAACTGCCCATGCTAAAGGGGTAGGAAGTTGTATTTTTGGTGTGGTTGATGAAGCAAAGATTGCTGAGCTAATCCATTTACCGGAAGATGAAACAGTAGCATCTCTGATTGTTTATGGTTATGCAGACGAAGAGCCAAAACCACCACGACGTAAAGAAGTAGATGAACTTCTACGTTGGAGGTAAATTTCGTAAAAGGAAGATGAAAGATGAAGGTTTCTATTTTTACATTTGAATCAGAAAGAACACTTGGAGTAAAAAAAGAAATTGAGAATAAGTTTAAAGCTCGTGGCATCACAATTTGTGATGAATTTCCTAATATTGTCATTACAATTGGTGGTGACGGTACGGTTTTAAAAGGGGTGCACCATTATCAGGATCGTCTAGATGAAATAAAGTTTATCGGTGTTCACACCGGGACGCTAGGTTATTACACGGACTGGTTACCGACAGAAATTGATGACTTAGCTAACTTTTTAAAGGAACAGGAATTTGAAATTGCTAATTATCCTTTAATCAAAGCAGTCATTCATATGAAAGATGGGATCAAAGAAGCTTATGCTCTTAATGAGTTTACCGTACTTAATGCCACAAGAGCACAACATCTCGATATTAAGATCAACGATATGTTTTTAGAATCTTTTCGTGGGACCGGTGTTTGTGTAAGCACACCAACTGGGAGCACAGCATATAATAAATCCTTAGGTGGTGCCGTTATTTATCCAAGCATTCCAGCCTTTCAATTAACGGAAATGGCATCCATTAATAATAATGCCTACCGGACGATTGGATCACCACTTGTTATACCTAGCGAGCAAACGTTAACGCTCGAATCAGAAAATTGGGAAGGAATGGCTTTGACACAAGATCATTTGTCTCTTGACGTTTCCGATTTAGACAACATTAGGATCTCTCTTTCCGATAGAAAGGTGAAATTCATTAAACGTTCAAAAGGGTTGTTCTGGGAAAGGGTTAAGAATCACTTCATTTAATATAATTTCCCAGGAAATATTTACATCGACAAATTTCAACCATTTATGAGTGTCCATCTGGGCACTTTTTTCATATACATAAAGCAATGGGTAAAATAAGTAGGAGGGGTTATATGCCATATATTGTTGTGGATGCTGGCCACGGAGGTTTTGATAGTGGAGCGCAAGCGTTTGGTTATAAGGAAAAGGACATTAATTTGCGGGTATCACAAGCGGTTAGTCAGCGACTTAGAAGTTTAGGTTTTCAAGTAACAGAACTTCGGACGGATGATACAGACGTTGGGAACGCAAGCGCGCGTGGAAGAAAGATTGCTGAATTGCAACCTGATTTTGCTATTAGTATTCATTGTAATTCTAGTGGCGGGATGGGGAAGTTTAAAGGTGCAGAGATTTATACACCTTTAGCAAAGCACGTGGCTAAGTTTGAATATCATTTAAGGGATCGATTGCGTCATTTAACTTATTTTCGACACATTTCTTCGAAGGAGTCAAAAACGCAACTACTTTATGAGCGTGAGATTGATCCGGAAACATTAACTTTCATAACAACATATTATGATAAGATTGATTTTTATGGAATTATTCGAGAAGCACGTAAGGGTGGGGTGAATTGTGACATCATCGAAATGTTCTATCTAGATAGCGAAGAAGATTTGCACACTTTTTTAAATCAAGAAAGTGCTTATGTAGAAGCCATTGTCTATGCGATGTGTCAAGCATTTAATATGTTATACGTTCCTCCTGGGGGTTAAGCCATTTGTAGAAAATGGCTTTTTTCTTTCGTTTCTGGTAGAATAAATTCATTAGGCATGGTAGGTGAATCAACGTGAAAAGATTTTTATTTTTAGTGATAACGGCATTGGTATTGACGGCGTGTGTGGGAACTGGGACAGAGCGTACAGAACATTCACAATACGAAGAACAGGTAATAGAAAACCTATTGTATGATTTTGATTATTTAATGCTCTTTATGGAGGAAAATTCACCTTTGATTGGACCAATCGAACGTCGATTAGGGATTGATTTCAGAGAGGAAATGTTACATATTCGTAGTCGGATCACGGTTGAGAACATCGATTTTGGCAATGCGACCACATTAGAGGAGATGGAGCGGGTCGCTGCACAGTTTTTTTACGATGACATTTTGATGGATATTACAATGACCACGATGTCACTTGGTCATTTGGCTCCAACTTCTGAGGAGTCGCTTATCGATCATTTTGCCCGGGTGCAGCGTTATTTGCTGGAAGATGAAACGTCGTTACTTGGCTATTTGTTTTATGAGATGTATCAGGATCCTGTGTTAGCTAGGTTTTATAATTTAGATGACCTTTGTTTAGAAACCCATGGTCGGGGCGCGTTCGATAAGGATAACATTACGACTGCCATTTTAGTTGAGGGTGAAGTGGCCTATGTTTCTGTTGCTAGTTTTATGAATAGTATCGAAATGGATGGCGATGTTTTGCGTCCCTTTTTTGAGGAAATCCAAGATTTTGATCATTTAATCATTGATGTTCGCGGAAATTTAGGTGGTTTCATGAATCATTTTACGTACTTATTCATGGCGACGTTATCTGACGATGTACAAGTGGTTAGTTATCCTGAGTTTTTTAGGAGAACTGATCCTGTCTTAGAGCATGTGGAAGCTTATATTGATAGTTCTCGTCTACATAATGGATTTATTGGAACGTTTAGGCCTGCTGCTGATTTCTTTAGGGAGAATCCGATGCCACATATGCATTCGGCTGATCGGGCACTTCTTGATTATGTGGTCGAATGGGAACTTTTTATTGAACCGAGTGAAGAGAATATTCCATTTAATGGAGAGATTTGGTTATTGGTCGATCATTGGTCAGCCTCTGCCTCAGAGAATGCAGCGATTTATTCTATGTCATCTGGGTTTGCGACAGTGGTTGGTTATGAGACCATTGGTGTTCTTGGTGCTATGACTGTCTCTATTCCTTTGCCTCATACGGGTATTTTATTTAGAGTCGATTTTGGCTTTATGCCAGATGAAGATGGTTTTTCACAAGAGGAATTTGGGGTACAACCACAACATCTTGTTCCATTTGGAGACGACATTTTAGATTATGTGTTAGATATGATTATGGAAGGGGGCTAAAATTTTATCTTGACAAGTTCCCTTACTCTATAGTAGAGTAGGTAAAAAGCTTTAATTTAGGTCCGGCGAGGCCAGAAAGCACACATTTACATAAGGTTACCTTATTTTCACGTAAAATATGTGTCTTTTCATGCCCGCCAATATATTTGGCGGTTTTTTTATGGAAATTATAGCTTGTAAAATTTGAGGAGGCATTATCAATGTTATTATTAAAGAACGGTCAGATATTAAATGGGGAAGGTGTCTTGGTTGACACCGATATTTTGATTGAGGAGGGGAAGATTTCTAAGATCGCACCAGCGATTGAGGCTGAGTTAGCTGAGGTCATCGAGCTGGATAGGAAGTTAATCACACCTGGTTTAATTGACGTACACGTTCATTTACGTGAGCCTGGTGGGGAGCATAAGGAAACCATTGCAACAGGGACACGTGCTGCGGCTCGCGGTGGTTTTACGTTTATCGCGGCCATGCCGAATACGATTCCAGTTCCTGATAGTGGGGAGAGTTTAGAGGGCATTTTAGCTAAGATTGAGAAGGATGCTGTGGTACGTGTGGCGCCTTACGGGTCGATCACCACTGGTTTAGCGGGTCAAGAATTAGTGGATTTTCCAGCTTTAGCAGAGAGGGTATTTGCTTTTACCGACGATGGAAAGGGGATCCAAGAAGCGGGCATGATGTTAGAGGTTATGGCAGAGGCAGCAAAGGTAGACAAAGTGATTGCTGCACATTGCGAAGAGGAGAGTTTGTTATTTGGTGGCTATTTGCATGACGGTGAATATGCTAAAAAGCATGGTCATAAGGGAATTAATTCAGAAAGTGAGTCGGTGCAAGTGGCACGCGATGTGTTATTAGCAAAAGCGACCGGAGTGCGTTATCACGTGTGTCACGTCAGCACGAAGGAAAGTGTGTCATTGATTCGTTGGGCAAAGTCAGAGGGTATTCAGGTAACAGCGGAAGTGGCGCCCCATCATTTGTTGCTAGCTGACACAGACATTGTGTGTGAGAATGCCACTAATTATAAAATGAATCCGCCACTACGTTCGGAAGCCGATCGTTTAGCATGTGTTGAAGGTGTTTTAGATGGGACCATCGACCTCATTGCCACAGATCATGCGCCACACACAGAAGAGGAGAAGTCGACACCACTTCACGAGGCGCCATTTGGGATTGCTGGTCTTGAAATTGCCTTCCCACTTATGTATACTAATTTTGTTAAGAACGGTGATTGGTCGTTGAAGTTTTTAGTTGACCGTATGACAGAAATTCCAGCTAAAGTTTTCAATTTGCCTTATGGGAAGTTAGAAATTGGAGCAGTAGCAGATCTAGCGGTCTTTGACTTAGACGTGACGTATGAGATCAATGCTTCTGATTTTGTGTCAAAAGGAAAGAATACACCGTTTATTGGCAATAACGTAAGTGGTGAAACGTATTTGACCGTTGTAGATGGGAAGGTCGTTTACCAGAAATAAGGATGATTTATAGATGGTCGTACAAGTAGAAAGAAAATTAATTGCCCTAGACGTAGACGGAACCTTAATTACATCGGATGGAAGAATAACGGATGAAAATAAGGCAGCGATTAGAGCAGCCCAGGCTGCCGGACATGTGGTAGCTGTCTGTACCGGTCGAGCCCATGATGCCATTGCTTTGTTATTAATGGAAGAGGGACTTGGTGACTTGCCGGTATCCGGAAGTAATGGTGCTGCCACCATGGTAGATGGTCAGCTGATTGACTGTATCCCGATGAAGCGGGATGTCGCTCTTGAGGTGGCCACTTGGCTTGATGCGCAGAAATTTGGGCATAAGATTTATACGGATTTAGGTGTTTACGTTCAACGCGATTATTTTTCTCGCATGGAAGCTGACCTTGCGTTGGCGCCAGTCGGAAAGGTGCCTCATTCAGAAGTTCTCGCTCGCATGAAGCGGTATACCCAGCGCTTCCCAGTTACGTTCGTAGACGGGGTAGCAGATGTTCCAAATGATGCGAAGATTTTGAAGTTCTACGTGTATACGCCTTCAGCGGGGCGCAAGGCGGAAAGTAGACGTTTTGGTGAGGGGGTAGAACACGTCATGGTCACAACGTCGCTTCCCAATAACATAGAGATCTCAGACACAAAGGGTCATAAAGGCAATGGTGCGTGTGCCTTGGCCAGACACTTTGGTATTCCGATGGAACATGTGGTTGTGATGGGAGACAATTATAATGACATGGGGATGTTTGAAGTAGCGGGACTTGCTGTTGCTATGGGTAATGGAGAGGACGCGATGAAGGAAATGGCAGACGTTGTTACGCTGACCAACGATGAGAGCGGAGTGGCCCATGCCATTTACGAGTATGTGTTGAAGTAAAATGGACTAATAATAAGCAACCTCTTGTCATATAATGGAAGAGATCCAAGCAGAGCTTGGCTAGCTCTTCCCAATGCCACTCATAGTGAAACCGGGGGTTTTAACGACCTGTTGAGCATGAAAGGTATAATGGAAGAGATCCAAGCAGAGCTTGGCTAGCTCTTCCCAATGCCACTCATAGTGAAACCGGGAGTTTTAACGACTTGTTGAGCATGAAAGGTATAATGGAAAAGATGTTCTAGTTATATGAACGGGAGGTTTTTTAGATGAATGATTTGTATCGTTATGCCGGTTTGAAGTATAAAGAGGCGCTGGGATTTAGAGGTTCATGGACGCCTTTTGATTGGGTGGAGAAGTATAGTTATGCTTTTTCAGGGCCTTATAATAGGGCAGAGGTGGCCTTGACGTTTGATGATGGTCCAGACGCTAGGTTTACACCAGCTATTTTGGATGCTTTGGAAAAGTATGATGTTAAGGCAACGTTTTTTCTACTAGGAAGTAACATTGAGAAGTATCCTGATTTGGTAAAACGCATCGCCAAGGAAGGTCATTTAATTGGAAATCACACGTACAGTCATCCGAAATTAACCGATGTGAGCGACGAAACCTATCATCAGGAGATTGAAAAAACCGATGCCTTGATTCAGAGTTTAGTAGGTTATAAACCGAGATTTTTCCGACCGACGTATGGGGCCATTAATGAGAATCAGGTAAGGTGGGCCACGGAGCAAGGAATGATGGTGATTCAGTGGAGCATTGATACGTTAGATTGGAAAGGGTTCAGTGGAGAGAAAATTGCTGGGACGATAGGAGCTAATGTATTTCCAGGAAGCATTGTTTTGCAACATAATGCAGATGGTGTACCATTGCAAGGGACCGTGGATGCCCTTGACCTTTTTATTCCACAGTTTCAAAAGAAGGGGGTTAGGTTTGTCGCATTGACGGAGATGTTTGGGTTGAGTGCGGGGAAGTAGCTTGGAAAGCACCAGGATTTTTAATTTGTTTGTGATTTTTGAAACTTTTTAGGGTGCAGCTAATGTATTTATAGTATACAGGTATAAATGAAGTGTGTGGAAAAAATCTCACTTCGTAAAGAAAGGATGTTGAAAAAGTATGTTCAAAAAGATAACCAAAGTATCAATGGTATTCGCCCTGATGTTCACGCTAGTTGCTCCAACGTTGGCCATGGCAAACGAATACGAGGAATTAGAAGGACAGGGTACGACGGAAGCAGACGTTACTCCAGAAATCATGGATACCCCAGAAGCAGAGGATGCTCCGGAAATCTCAGTGACACCAGAGGTACAAGATATACCTGAAGCAGAAGATGCTCAAGAAATATCGACTACGCCAGAAGCGGGTGCTTCAGAAGAAAGTTCAACATCAGGTGAAGAAGAGAACACTGCTCCAGACAACGATGAAGAAACAACCTCTCCAGACGATGAGATCGATTGGTTTGAAGTTTTCCATGGTTTACAACTGGAAAGCATCGATGCGGTTGACTACGTTGGTGGTCACCTGATCGATTTATATGCTTACTTATTAGAGAACCACCTGTTAGGCTTTAATGTTTGGTGGGATGCATACGAGGCATTGTATAACCAATACTGGGATCTTGTTATAGAAAACTCTAGTATTCAAGGACAGGTTATCGCTGGAACTCTAACGCATCAAGAAGGTTCAGCTCTTTTGGAAGAAAACATTGCAGCCATGAGGGCGTTAGTTCCTTGTATGCGAGAGTTTAATGCTACCAATCCTGGTACGTGTCCTGCTCAAGGATCTGGAACTGGATCAGGTGGAGGAAGTAACAGCGGTAACAATGGAGGAAATAACAACAACGATGGTGGAGGTTTAAGACTACCACAAACAGGTATTGTAGCCACTCACGCTGGTTTAGCTGGTGCTGCATTAGCAGGGATCGGAGCTTACCTAAAGAAGAAGCAGTAATTGATTCTTCTGATTAAAAGATGATTGAATACTTAATGAGCAAATGCCACCGTGGCATTTGCTTTTCTATGTGTGCTAGATCTACCACCTTTACAAACTTTTGTTTATATGATAAACTTTTGCAATGGATATGTTAGCCCATTGCGAAAGTCGAGCTTTTCATCTAACCTCTTGTTATTCCACGAAATAGGTGAATTTCGCAATGGCCTAGTAGAGAAACTTTAAAAAGGAGGTTGCAAACATGGAGAAAGAAACACTTATTTTGGAACATCTAAAAGCTAATCCTTTTATTTCACAACAGCAGTTAGCAGAGAAAGTCAATCTTTCCCGTTCCAGTGTGGCGAACTACATCGGATCGCTGACTGCGCAAGGTAAGATCAAAGGACGTGCCTATATTTTTCCAAAGGAAAAGGTGATCACCTGTATCGGTGGTGCCAACGTTGATCGGAAGGCTCAGACAAAAGAAGCCATTCGTTATCACTCATCGAATCCAGTTACCATGTCGGAATCTTTTGGTGGGGTAGCACGTAACGTAGCAGAAAATTTGGCTGCCCTTGGTCATGAGGTTTCTTTTTTGAGTATTGTTGGTAACGATAAGGAAGGTCAAGCCATTTTGGAGGATACAAAAGGCCTTGGCATTGATGTCCAGCTGACGGAAGTGGTTCCCGGTGGACGGACCGGAACTTATACCGCGTTGCTGGATTTAAGTGGGGAGATGGCTGTGTCGCTTGCTGATATGGATATTTATGATCAGTTGACGCCCGAGGTTGTGGAGCGGAAGTGGTCTCAGGTGGCTGGTAGTCAAGCCATCTTCCTTGATACCAATGCACCTGCTGGGACCCTTGCTTATATTGTACGGCGATGTGCAGAAGATGGACTGACCTTGTTTATTGATCCGGTTTCGTCGTTGAAGTCAAGGAAGTTGCCACAGGACTTGACAGGAGTCACAGTTTTGTTGCCTAATCTTGAGGAGGCCGAGGAGTTGGCAGGTATGAAAATTGAAACATCTGCCGATTATAGTAAAGTAGCCGAGATCATTAGAGCTCGAGGTGTGAACAGCGTTGTGATCACGCTAGGTGAGGCAGGTATTTTTTATGCTACTTCCGATGGGAGTGGACAGATGCTACCTTATCCAGTGGAAATTGTTGATGTCACCGGTGCTGGGGATGCGTTAACCGCAGGTATTTTGTCTGGTATCGTACAGGGTCAACCCTTAAAAGAGGCATGTAAGTATGGATTGGCAGCCGCCGCTTTTGCATTGGCGACGGAGCAGTCCGCGTCCCCAGATTTGAGTTTTGAGAAGATAACCGCATGGATAAAGGAGCACGAGTAAGATGAAGGAATTTTTGAGTTTTTCTACAGAAGTACAGGAGGGGATGGCAAAAGGTTTGCCAGTCGTCGCATTAGAGTCGACGATTATTTCACACGGGATGCCTTATCCGGAAAACGTAGCGATGGCAAAGCAATGTGAGCAGATCATCCGTGACGGC
>Ga0123352_10000810_pt1 | contig 39288 bp, 44 predicted proteins | sample TergutLab28metaG_FD_89700 | JGI IMG/M metagenome (GOLD analysis project Ga0123352, IMG submission 89700) | Labiotermes labralis P1 segment gut microbial communities from Petit-Saut dam, French Guiana - Lab288 P1 | ecosystem: Host-associated > Arthropoda: Insects > Digestive system > Gut ... | reverse complement strand
TTCCTTGCAATGAAAAATCGACGCGAGCACTACACACTACCTCACTCAAATGCTGCTTGCCAGCAACTGACGCTATCGACAGGCGGGAACAAATTCACGCATGTGCACTAAGGTTCAAGGTCGGCTCATGCAAGCGCGCTAGATTATAATCCATCAGGTGTTCGCATAAAAAAATACGGTCGGATACTTTTCTAACAGACCTCGTATGTGTCTTTGCTTTATTTGTCAGCAAGCTGATGGTCACGTTTTGCTGGTTATGATAATCAGTATCTGTACTGAGCATCCATTTCTTCTTTATAATGGTACTTAAAAGTTCTATAGGAAACAGCAGGCGATTTTTGGCTGTCCTTTACATCAGCCGCCAGCTCATGAATGATGTTAACCATGGATTTGTTCACTCCAAATTTATTACTCCAGCAATTCCTTCTCCTTTTACATCTTAGCATATAAATTTTTCCCAATTGAAAGACACATTTCTTAGCACTAGTGCTTGTAGAGCAAGCAGAAAGAGGTTTGCATGGGGCAAAATGTTTCTCAGAGTACAGCAAAACTGTGAAACATCTGTTCACTGTGAACAGGAGAAGTGGCATAGGCAGGATGCCTGCACCTGTTGGACATAGTTGGCAACATGTTACATACTTTTTCTGTGAGTGGGTTTTTTTTTTAAATATAATTTCCAGGATTTAATGTGTTTTACTCTGAGGGTTTGTTACAGACTGAATGAATGTGGTTTTTTTGGGTTGTGCAAATTGAGGGCATGCTTAAATTAATAAACTGTGTAAATGCAGATTTGTGCAAGTCAAAACTGCACAATGAAAAGCTACTTTTACATATAAAATTTTCTTTACCCAGATACGTGGTGCATTTTTTGTAGGTTGTGTTTCGAGCCCATTTTTCAGCTATAACAGAAAAGGATATTAAAGCAGCTCTAGCCAATCTGGGGAAGCCGAATGAAAATGAGGCTCGCAGTGTAGATGCTCGACAGGAACTTGATCTTCGAATTGGTTGTGCTTTTACCAGATTTCAAACAAAGTTCTTTCAGGTTAGTGCACTGTGGTCATCACTCATGTTAATAAGAAGCAAGTGTCATGCAAATGTGGTTCTAACTGTTTTTGCTTATGTAGCTTGTGTGGGTATCATATCCTAGTTTTGAGGGTGATATTTTGGCACATTTTCATCTTTACATGTAGAGCTGTCATATTTTGTCTTGTTTGGATTACTGATTTTTTTTTATGTCTGGCTCAAACTCGCTGACATCAGAATCCCAAGATTCACATTTTGCAGACAGATGTTTAATTGTACCTTAAATGAGGCACACCTTTTTCTGTGTTTCCAGTTCATCATTCACACCAGTTTTCCCAGTCAGTAATATACTGTTAATAGTTTGACAAAATCTGATTAAATAACTTACAAACAGACAATGAACAAGCTTTTATTATATGCATTTGGTGACAGTTTGTGTATTTGGCTTGATGAATGTGTGAGGAAGTGAGGGCTGTTCAGATGAATCTGTTCATGGTGCTGTTATTCAACATGGCTGTTCACATATGATCACAAGGCTCTGTGTGATCAGCAGTTGACAGTGTGCTATGCAACAGAATGAGCATGGCAGAACAAATGGGAACATTGTGACATAATTAAGTGTCAACATTCCACATGTCAGCATCCATCCAAACAGGACTAGTGTGCAGTCTTGCATTTCTTTATGCTGAAGATGGTAGAGTGCTGGAAGTTATGAGCATCCCCTGTAGGTCCTGGATCTTATACCATGTGACTTGCTTGTGTTTGTTCCCCTCAGGAATATTCTAGCTCATTTGATTGAATCTCCATGGAATGCTGCTAGAGTAGCTTTCCATGGAGATCTTGGCTTAGGGTTCCATTGGCTGGTGTGTCAGTGGGGTGTCTGATTCAAAGTAAACCTCTGTGTAACATTCTCCATGTATCGGCTTGTGACAGTTCCTGAAGTGGCTACATTTGAATAAGCATTGTATTTGTATGACCAAAAAGCAACCAGTAAATGTCAGTGGGAGTGTGCATTTAATAATGCTGAGAATGCAGCTAAGTCCTATTCTCAAACCCTACAGTGAAACTGTGTGATGGCATTTCCTTACGTGCATAGAGACAGAGATGAGAAACATGTTATTGTTACAGACATGTAAATTATTGCCATTTTTTCTTAATTTTATAAACTCACAACTTGAGGTAAAGATGCAAATAAGCAGTGTGGAGGGGTTGAAGTTAACAGTTTTGATCTCTGCTTTGCAATGTGCATCATGGCAGTTCAGTTCATTTCAGATGCCAAGAAATCAGTTATGACAGTTTTCTCACTGTTTTGCCTGTGTTGAAACATAGTTTGTGTTCATATAAGGTGTTTATTTGTCATTTAGTGTGTTATTATACTTGTGAACATTTTACTTTTCAGGGTAAATATGGAGATTTGGATGCATCTCTTATTTCATATGGTCCCTGCCAGACTCCAACTCTTGGTTTCTGCGTTCAGCGCCATGATGAAATTCAGACATTTAAACCAGAGCTGTACTGGGTGTTGCAAGTAAGTAACTAAGTAAGTAAGTTGTCCCTGCCTTTATTGCTATTAGTGGTCAGCTGTGTTCACATTGCCTGCTGGTTTGATCTCTTCTTTGCACACAACACTGGTATGTTAAGCCTGTGTTCTTTGTTCCAATTTCCAGTGTACTTGTGATACCGTGTGCTTATTTTTATGCAGACGTACATATAAACACATGGGACTCTTGTGTTGGGAGCGTGTGCTTCCAAAAAATGTGACCTGAATCTTTGTGTTAGATGCAGTGATGAGGCTTGTTTGTTTGCTGCTTCCAGTCATATGGTCTCTTTCATGTTATAAAGAGAAAACTGTGTAATTGTTGCAGCCTTGTTTTATGTAAAGAATTGTTAAGGAAATGGAGCAGGTATTCAGGTTTATTCAATATGTTGGCTTGTATTTCAACCTGTGACATTGTGTTTGCATGTCTTTCAGCTTGTTGTTCATACAGATGATGGAAGAGAAGTTACTCTTGACTGGGATAGAGTACGATCTTTTGAGAAAGAAATAGCCACCATGTTTATGCTACAGGTGAAGGAGTTCAAGGAGGCTGTGTGAGTACATTACACTAGATTGAACTGTGGGGGTTTGAAGAACCATAAATTATTATTAATCCCAATGGGCAGAATGTTGAAGTGTTTTTTTACCTTACACCTTGTTTGGATAGTCACCAAAAATTTCTGGTTCACAGTTTGGCTGCATTAAAATATTTGGTCGAGGAATAAGGTGGTTTTAACATCCGTGAATGGTAGAGGAGTGACAGTAGGATGGGTAACATATTGGAAAATAATGCAGGAACAAGGGGGGAAGGAGATAAAAATACAAAAGATGTTAAGGAAAGGAAGAAAGAAATGATTGTGTGTGGTGTTTTTAGGGATCATTACTAATACTTTTCTGATTAAGGGGTTGTAATGACATAAAATATTTAGCCACATTTTTTGTTTTCAAGGCATTACCTTTTCATGTATGTCTGTACCTCTCTTTAATTTTAATTCTTGGTCCCTAGTGTTGCATCTGTAACAACAAAAGAAAAAACCAAGCAACGTCCCCAGGCTTTAAACACAGTAGAGTTAATGCGAGTAGCAAGCTCGGGTCTTGGTATGGGACCTCATCATGCCATGCAAATTGCCGAGCGACTCTACACTCAAGGGTACATCAGTTATCCCCGAACAGAGACTACACATTATCCTGAAAACTTCGATTTATTGTAAGTAGGGACTTGCTTAAGATAATGTTCACTTCATGTTCAGTTGAATATTACTTTGAATCCTTATTGGTTTTATTCACTTTCTGCACAGTACCAGTTTTAATCCCTGTGTTTATCCATCTGTTTTTCTCCATATAAAACTTCGAGAAGTGCTGAAAAATTTTACATTTAATTTGATGTTTTTATATTTGTATGAAAACTGTTGAGCCATTTCAGTTTTCATTTAGCTTTGAAAGTTTCAACAGCCATGTCACATGAAGATCAGCATATGTTTCTGCACACATGAGCAAATGCATCTCTGCTGTTTGTAAATGTGTATTTATGACCTGTCTGCATGTGTGTGTGTGTGTGAATCTGTGCTGTGCACACAGGGTGTTGAATGTTGATATGATGGTGAAGATGAAGGCAAAATATGAATTTTTGGTATGAATGTGCCATGATATGTGGCCATTATTTTAACTGACAACAGTTGGTTGCCAGCTCCTCTTGGCTTGTTTATCATACTGCTGTAGCCTACTCAGCCAATCACCTGCATGGATGGCAGAGTAGCAGTGAGAAGTGACAAACGATAGTAAGAGCGAAGGTAAAGTCGTCTATGTCTATACCATGAAGGCAAAGAGGTGGAGTAGAGGTTTACCCCCACTCATTCTTAACCTTGGCATGAGGTGGAGGTGAGGGGTTAACTTCATGCCTGGGTCGCTTTACTCCCAGGAAGGAACTTTCATATCCCTTGAATAGGAGGCTGGGTGGGCCCCAGAGCTGGTCTGGACATTTTTGGAGAAGAGAAAAATTTCTTGCCCTCATTGGGACTTGAACCCTAGACCCATCCAGCCTTTAGCCTAGTCTGTATACAAAGTACACTACTCGAGTTGTGATAAATGATGGTTATAAGATAAGCTAAAGGCCTTATAGTAATGCTATGCATACAGTTTCGAACTTCTGTGGCAAGCTGTCAAGGCCCCAGTAGTACCATATGTGTGAGGTTGAAAAAAGAGCATGAGGATATTCATAATTTCTTAGTATGGAAACTGGAAATATTGCAGCTGTGTCTTAATACTTACTGTTAGGTAGATGCTGTTAGTGCCATGTTACATGGGTTCCTGTTACTGTGACGTGGTATGTACTTAGGCTGAGTATAGAGGAGCTAGCCTTCAGATTTGGGTAGTACTGCATGTGATCCTCCAGCTAGGTACTGGGTGGGGAGTGACTAACACTTTACCTTGAGAACCAGACTGTTCAGTAGTACTGCCCAGACTGCTGTTCTGCAAATATTGAGGCAATCAAATTGGGTAAAATTAACGTGTAGCACACATGAGAGAGATGAGAAAAGGATGCAGGATTTTACGTTACAGCCATTGTTGAATGAAAAATTAAGGATTTCATAAAAGTGCTTGTTCTAACAGATACTTGTATTATGCAACTGCAGTTGAAATATGTTACTTTATGTCCATTTACTCAGTAACTTATAATTTATATATAACACAATATAACCCTAAGGTTGGGGGGGGGGGACGCAGATATGGTAATAGTTTGTCTCTGAACAGTCTCTGTAAAAGTTGTCCAGTAACGTCCTGCATGTTTCAGCCACGCTTGATCACATTTACGAGTATTTTTCTCTCATCTGTTGTTGAGTTACATCTGCATGTTTCAGCCATGCTTGATCACATTTATGAGAATTATTATTATTATTATTATTGTTGTTATTATTATTATTATTATTATTATTATTAGTAGTAGTAGTAGTAGTAGTAGTAGTAATAGTAGTACATGAGTTGTTCAGTTATGTCCTGCATGTTTCACCCATGTATCATCGCAGTTATAGGTATTATTATTGTAGTATCAAAATTAAACGGAATATTTCAGTGATGATACTGATGTTAAAATTAATATAAAATTAAAAATAAAGGTTATTTAAATTATTAGAATACCTTGCAGTTAAGAAGTTTGGTTGATTAACATTACATGAGTATTCCTGTGTATTAAGCATGCTTACTGATGTCACTGTCTGTGATATATAAAAAGACTGTGGATGCACATTGTTGAAGGTCATCAGAACTTTTTCTGAAGTGAAGATGATGTTTGGTTTTTGTAAGGTGGACGTACATACATCACATCAAGCATAAGTATTTAAATTATGATCAGTCCAGTTGGGTATGCTAGTTTGTTTTTCTTTTGTAGTGTATGTGAAGAGTCCAGTCTGAGGTAGGTTGCAGAGTTTAGGATTGGAGCCCAAATCCTTCTCACCTCATTTTTCCAGATGTTTTGTGCTGGTACCTTTGCTGGCTTTAAAATGGCAAATCCATGCTACCCTTCAGAACACTGAATGTTCTTGGTCTTGAATGTGCAATGAAGTGGCTGGCTTTTTGTGTAATCATTTGCCCATCAGTTGGCATTGTGGTCAGCCTGTGCTGGCAAACTGACTGCATGAGCTCATATTCCACATTCAGATTCTCTGCATTGTGTACTTTTTTTCTGTGTTGCTGGCCGTATGTTCATCACTGTGATGGCAGAATGTTGAAGAAATCAATCTATGTCATCAATATATTTCACTCTTTTATGCTGCCAGTTCCAAACTGACTTTTTGATTAAATCTTGTATTCAAGTAATTTCATTGCAGTACAGTTGAACTTTTTTAGACTTGAAAAGTGAAGTACATGGTGGATCTTACAGAAATGGGGTGGAAGGGCATGAACTGGATTTGTCTGTTTCAGCATACATACCATTGACAGTCTGTTTGTGAATGTGATTATAAATGTTCAGTTCCAAAAAGGGCAGAGAATTTCTTGATCTGAATGACTGTCAATTTTTCAAGCATGAATTTTCCTCTTGCAGTCAGTTTAGCACAAGTGGGGCTGTTTTCCCTGTATTTCCAGTGCATATGTTAATGACATATACACCTTGTGTGACAGGGTCTATTATTGGATATCTACCATGTCTTTTTGGCAGGGGTGTATTGAAGCAGCAGCAACATAGCATGGAGTGGGGATCGGAGGTGAGAGACATCTTAGGAGAGGGGATCAACAAACCTAGGAAAGGTCATGATGCAGGTGACCATCCCCCAATTACGCCAATGAAGCTGGCCACCCGGAACGACCTTGATGGAGATGCCTGGAAATTATATGATTATATAGCTCGTCATTTTATTGCAACAGTAAGATGGCTTTAAATGAATGAATCTAGGACTTGACTACAGGGGGCATATGGTTCTGAATTTGTTCGTGGCATAATGGTGGAACTAGTGGTATATTTGTTCAGAATGTCATCTAACCACAGTTGTAGATGTTATTTGTTGTCAGTTAATACTGTTTCAGAAGAAGCTGTCTTGGTTTATGCTGTAAGAAAGAACTGAGTGCTATTTTGTATATATAGATGGTGAACAGCGCATATAAAGCAGGGGTTCACAGATTTTCCAATTGTGTGGAATTTATGTTGAAATTGTTGTAACCACGAGGGTGACAAAAAGCGAGTTTTGTATTGCGGGTTCACAGATATTAGACTCTGCTCTAAAAAAATTTAGTTGCCACTGTGATGTGGCTCTTGGAATTTAATCACCACTGATGTAAGGTACAGAAAATTTGTGTAAAGGTTACATCAAGTAAATTTATAACATTCACATCTCCTTCTGTCATTATGTGGTTAAGTAATGCATAAGTATGTAATATGAGTAGCTGCTTCTCATATTCATGTATAGTTATCAGTTATACACAACTCTGCACTGTGGTAACAGAACTTCAGTACTGTAGACACTCAGACCCACTGAAGGACATAGGCCTCAGCTGTTTCTGTTCATTTTCGATCCTCGCAGCCAATTTTCCCAGTGTTAAGTTCCTGTTTCCTTGGTGTCTCAGTAAGATATTTTCATAAGTGGTGTTTTCTTGAGAATTTTATGCCTGTTTGTGATGTACCCAATTAACTCACAAGCCCAGCCCACTGTATCTAATGCTTTCTGTACTGATATTACTTGTTGATGAGTATAACTCGGGAGTTTCCTTATTTTGTAATATCCTAAATATTCCATTGTGCTTTCCTATGGTACGAATAATTTCACAAATACTTTGTTTCCAGACATGCTAATTACCTTAAACCAGCATACCACATTTCACACTTGCACATAACAACAAGTTAAGTTACTGTTTTCTCAATCATGGGCTGCAGTGTTTTTGAAAGTAGACTGAATGTTAAGCAGTTTTCACTCTTCTGATTCCTCCATAACTAATGACTCCAAGCATCCTATTTGTATATACTAGTATCATTCCCAATGCCACTTTTTCTGTCCCACTGTTCTAGGCAGCCTACCCCCAGTAGTTCTACTACATTCGAGTGTTATATTGTTAAAGATGGGCTTGCTGCTGTGCATGCCATGAAGGTGCATTGGAGTATTGGACAGGTACCTCTACTCATTCTTAACCCAGGCACTGGATGGAGTTTAGTGGTCAGCTTCACACCTCCAGAGAATAAGCCTCTGGTAGTCATTGAATAGGAGACTGGGTGGGCCCCAGAGTCAGTGTAGACAGTTAGGAGGCAAGGTAAATATCTTGACTTTGCCACGAATGGTACCATTTCTCATTCATCCAGCCACTAGTCTAGTCACTACACCAGCTATGCTCTCCTGACTGTGAATGATACTATGTTACTGCCAGACCACTGACTTGCAAGAATTTTATTCTTATGTACTGGTAACATTCCAGGTATCATTTCTCATACACTTCATACATTGTGTGGGTCATTCAAAGAATTTGTTGTACTTGGTGCAGTTTTAATGTATATGACTAGTGTGTGTACAAGAGTTGTTTCTGAATTACCATGGGATGATACGATATGAATTTTATGTTTTAGGTATCTCGAGACTGCATATATTTGAGCACGAAGGTGGCATTCCAAGTAGGGACGGAGACATTTACCTGTACAGGCAAAACACTTCTGGATCCGGGTTACACAACAATCATGCACTGGCAGGCTTTTGGCAAGAATGAGACTGTTCCTACTTTTACTGAGGGAGAGATGGCCAACATCCAGGATGTAAGCTGCACAATTCTATTCATATTTGGGTAGATGAAATAGATGTTTTTGTAGTATGACTGTATAAAAATGTTGTATACCATGTTGTGTGGTGATTCATAAAAAATTTGATTTGTATGAATGGAACAGAACTATATGTAGGTGAACCTCCATTTAATGTTTCTTGATTTAACCCTTTGGTGGTGCTGGGGTTTAAGTTACGACCATTTTCTAGGATGGAGGGGTTTTAAAATTTAAGGTGCGTGTCCTTAAATACATACATGTATAGAGGTATGGTAGACTGAGGCTGGCGGCATGTGAAGAATTGGGTGTGTGCAGTGCAGTGAGGCTGGCACTGAGTGATTATAGTTTACACTTATCTAACTTGTAGTTAGATCATCCCGAGGCAGTAGTCGTACTGTTAAATTCTTGTCAGTTAAGCTGGCATTGAATGATTAATTTTTCCTCAACTAATGTATAGTTTAATAATCCCAAGGCAGTAGTCTTACTGTTAAATTCCTGTCAGTTAAGACATAGGTCAGGTTAGTGTTCAGTGTTTCTTCCTAGAGAAACCTTAGGTAGGGGCTTCCTGTATTGAAATCCTGAAGTATCAGGTTTTAGTTATTTTGACAGGAAATGTGAATATTGGTGTACTGCTTTTGACTATGACTGAGTAGGTTGATTCAGTTATGGACGTTTTCAGCTTAGAGTTATGGTGAGGTGTGACAAATAACTGGACTGGTTAAGTAAAAGAAGTTACAGTAATTAGCCACTCACATTATAGTTTGAATTTTCTGTTTTTTGTGTCTCCCTGTATTGATAGAACCATTGCTCTGGTCAGAGCTGTTTGCTTTCTCACTTTGGGATGTAAGCACCACATCTCTAACTAGTAAAATTACCAATTCCCAATGTGTGCTGTGAAGGCACATGTAGAACTTGAGATTAGCTCCACATGCAGTAGTAGATGTGAATTGTCAGTTTCACGCTGTAATCATTCTATCCCCAGGGAAAGAGTGTCTGGTAACCACTGAGTACGAGCCTAGAATGGAACCAGTGATGGTCTGGACATTTTAGATAAAAAATTTTATTGTCCCTGCTGGGAATCCAATCATGGTTCCATTGCCATGCATCCTGTAGTCTAGTCACCACATGGACTGTGTCACATTGTAATTTTATTATATTAGCTGTCATTGAGTTTGTAATTCTGTTACAAATGAGGTGTCACTGTGCAGGTGAAACTAGTGGAGTGTCAGACCTGTCCACCAGACTATCTGACAGAAGCAGAACTTATTACGCTGATGGAGAAACATGGGATTGGTACAGACGCTTCCATTCCTGTCCACATCAACAATATAAGCCAACGGAACTATGTTACATTAGCTTCTGGTCGTCGGCTTGTTCCCACACCACTTGGCATTATTCTGGTGCATGGCTATCAGAAGGTTAGTGTTGGAAAGTGGAGAAATGCATTTGTGTGATTGAATGATCCTGGCAGGAAGTGGCATAGATAACATATTCTCAGTTTCAACTGCCACTGTTAGGATACAAAATGTGCAAAAGTGTGGTTTTTTTAAGGGGAGGGGAGGGCATGAAATGCGTGAAATTTGCACACAGTGGGGAAGGCTGTTCTTGTTACATTTCTTTTACTTTTGAAACTACTGAACGGGTTTTAACAGACTTCGTGTGTGGAGACTACACAATTTGTTTGTCATTGAATTTAACCTTTAAGAGCTGTATTTAAGTGCTAGTTGTATTTCTTCATGGCATGTGTTTTTCTGGGGTAGCGTGGACATTTGAATCTCTACCAAGCAAATGCACAAAAGCCCAGCATGTGGTCTTATAAGACAGTAAAGTTTAATGCTGGTTTGTATGGCTGTAGTATAACTTCTAGGCACATAAAGCTCAAATCAAACAGGGATAATGTGACTTACCAATCCCATTCAGATATACAGCACATCTGGGTTCCTGTGTACTTATTTAGCTTTGACAGTAGTGAACTTGAGTGCTCTTTTTCATTGTGTATTTTTGCTACAAGAGCAGAAGTCAGGGGGTGGGTAAGCTGAAGGAAGCAAAGAATTATTTTATTCCTGCAGTAAATGAACATTAAGACAACAGAAGAATGCAAATTTGCAAAAAAATACTGTTGGAAAATGTGTGTATTGCATATTAGTTAGCTTTTGATTATATCATTTTCAAACTTCAAAATAAACTAACAGCAGTAGTCACATATTCAGTAGGGTACAACACATTTATGCGTTCTACTACTGCTGTCACAATTTCCTTTGTCACTTAAAAACAGTACTATTCAAACTTACTTTTATTTTAAATTCTGAGACATGGCTGGTGTGTATTGATGTGGATGTTGCACAGTCAGTTAATGGAGACCCTTGCAGTATGCTAAGTGTGGATATTGGTGTATTTGTTACCATAGTCTGTCACCTTTTCCATGGTGAACAGATGAGCATATTTGGGAATCTCTTCTTACTGTACGTACATAACTCATGGGTTTTTGTTGACACGCCATTTTGCATCTTGCAGTTTCTAAATCTTTTCAAGATGTGTTTCTCTTGGGATATGATACCATGTCATCTGCACTGTTGGTAACTGTTGATGCAGTGTCATATCCCATAAGGTTAATCTTCACCAACAGTGCTGTAAGAACCTCAGGTCTCACTTTCTCAGTCCTTTGATTTTGGCAAAATTCAACAATGTGAATTTTTTTAAACTGAAGTTTATTAAATGTTGGTGATGGAAAATGTGTCATATATGTGTTCACCTATATATACCTCATTGCTGAAATTTGTTCATCAACGCAATACTTAATGCAGTTGCTTTTGTGATGTTATTGTTCAGATTGATCCAGAGTTGGTACTTCCTACTATGAGGTCTGCGGTGGAGGAACAATTGAACCTCATTGCACATGGACAAGCCAACTATACTGCTGTGTTGCAGCATACTGTTGAAATATTCAAACAGAAATTCCTTTATTTTGTGAAGAACATAGAAGGAATGGACCAGCTCTTTGAAGTGTCTTTCTCTCCACTTGCAGCATCGGGAAAAGCTCACTCACGGTGAGAATATGATTTTTCCACTAATATTTGAGATATTCTTGGTAGTAAATGATTTTCATTTTTGTCTTATGGTCGTGATAGCACGCAGTCTGGCAGAATGTTTCAGAGAACATACTATGTCCATTTCAGGGTAGTCTTCTGCCATACTGAAATTATATAATCCAGAAGACTGGAGTTTGATTTTTCTATTTTGGTCATAGTGCCACTGACGGTTCTGGTTCTTCTGGAAGATTACTCTAGGCCTATATTGAAGGTTACTGTCTTTGGCACCATATAATACTAATGTTCCCAAGGCACATACTGTTCCCATCTTAAGGGTGGAAGATTAAGCCATGTTGGGAAACATGTTTTTAAATTTGTAGTAGGCTACATGGTACCACATCCTAGTAGTCAGCAATATCCTGAGTCACCACTGTGAGAACATCAGCTGCAGCACACGTAACTTTGAACTTGGAGCCATTGTGTGCCTGTATTTGAATCTGAGGTGTTGTAGTCGACGGTGGGGTGGTGGTTAACCCCACTTCATACAGGCAAATACCACTGTAGTACCTGAAAATATACTGCAGTCACTGTCTGTCAAATCTTGCATGTCACTGATCATCCTCCAGTCACATCTGGTTTCATGTAACTTCTGGTACATTTGTATAATGCACATTTTTATTACAACAATGAGGGAAAATGTACTGGAAGTGCCAGTTATTGTGATAAATGTCATAAATTTTGTTTTGATTAATTTATACACTAAAATGGGAGTAATATGGGGTGGAAAGTTTTGATTCGTGTTTGTACATAAGTAAGGATACTATGTATTTGAATGTTTTCTATTGTAACAAGTGAAAATGAATATGCTGCAAACAGCTGACCGTGCATTTTATTATACAGATTGATTTATTGTCAATTAACTAAGTGTAATTAAGTGAATTACATATATACACATACAAATATATAGGGGGTCCTTGTTATCCGTTGTCATTTGGGACTAGAAAAATGCTGTATAAAGTGAATCTCCTGTAAGCTCAGGATTTCCTTAAATAAGAATTTTTGTGGTGGTTTGTGGTGGGGGGGGGGGTGCGTGGGGGGGGGTGGGGTTGGTAGGTACAGTAGTTTATAAGAACAAATGCCAAAAAAGTGAACATTTTAAAAAACACACATTATTTTTAAAAAATTGGGGAAACAGTCGTCATATGTATGCCAATAACTGCACTGTGATTTGATGCATTGATATAAAAATATGTGGTAAATCTGCTACATGTTTTGGTCTTTGTTGGCCATCATCAGGGAGGTGTTCAACAATTTAATTAAGAGTATTAAATGATTAAAGATCTTTTGAAAAAGTGTTATACAGAATGTGTAATGGAATAGCTGTTATTTGAATTGAATTCTGTATTTTAACTGTGTTATTGCACATCTTTGATATAACTAGCCATTAATGTGTTTATTTTTTGTTGAATACCTCCCCTGAAAATGGGCAACAAAGGCCAAAACATGCAGGAGGTTAACTACATGTTTGTGTATCATTGTATCAAATTATAGTGCTGCTGTTGGTATGTGTGTGGTGACTTACCGTACTACATGGAACATGGATAATCTTAAATTTGCAGAGAAACAGATTGAAAATATTTTCTGTTGGAAAATTCGTGGTCCACGAATGTGATCCCAGATTTATGGGGAATGTTTACTTGTTCTTCAGAAATGACCCTGTATATGCAGTACAATGAATACTGGAGACTTGAGTAGACCGGAGGCCCTGTGTTTATGTTTGCGCATATGTTCCATTATTTTTCTCAGATGACAACAGGTGACCAAGTTTGCTACTGATAACTGGGATTGTTGTTGTATGCTCATGAGGGTGATCGTCAATGTTATGTTGGGCAGTATCTTCAACTGTTTCAGCTGTACTGACATGCAGCTCGCGATGTGTGTGTCCACCCACTCATTAAACTCGTTTTCATCACTGTGATCGGACTCTCTCACCGGATGTGAAATGTGGCAGTGTTGACCTTCAGCACAGCACATTATTCTGTGTTTTTTAAGCAATTCACAACGCATATCACAATAACTGACATACATTGTCATATGAATTGATATTTTCTTTCTGATGTTTGATGAAGTTCTGAAATTGTAGTCTGTAGATGGGATAATTCTTTACCTCTTAGGTGATCTGTGAGGGGTTGTGCAGCTTCTGATAATACCCTGTTAGAGTGGTTAAATCTGAAGCATAATGTTTATGTAATTAATTAATTAATTTACTATTTTGTAAGTTTTAGTGTGGTTAAGTTGGGCTATTGTCCAAAAATAGAACAGTTTTTGTCCAATTTATCTCATTTCTGCAGGTCTGCAGATCACTGGATTGTTTGAAATGTGTAGGGGTTTTATTCGTAGCTGCCACTTAAAGCTTTATTTTGGTTGTTTCCCATCATTTTTGGTTAACAGAACTGTAATTTTGTCCTAAACGTTTTCTCGCTGTTGGTGAATCATATGGGGCTCTCCAATGCATGAATCACATGTTAAGCATACTGCATCAAATGTGTGCTGTAGTCAGTAGAATATATATTTTTTAAAGAATCAGTAAATATAAACCCTGGTCCAAGGAAGGAAACGTTTAGCATTATTGTAAGGAACTGTGGACCAGTCACTGTCTGCAGGAAAATTCTCGGAATATTAAAAATTTTGATGACACAATTATGACACTGGAAGAATCGAAAGTTGCACTAAAAAAACAAAAAATAGAAAATCACCAGGCAAAGATAACGAATTCTGAACTTTATAAACCTTAAGGAGGCTCATTTCATGAATGACCACTAGTTTTTAAATAACTTCTGTATGATGGGAGAATTGCTGGAAAAAATGGAAAAACAGTATTGACATACCTATACACAAGAGAGGTGAAAAAACAAAGGGTGGAAAACTTTAGAGAAATTGCTCTACTTAATGAATTTTATGAACTACATAGTAAAATTTTAGATGAAAAGTTCCAAGTACGAGCAGAAAAGTTCCTTTTGTATGCCACAGTGGTTTGTGAAAAGGCATCTGTCCATTGTTGGGAATGAAATTACTTAAAGAATGAGGAAGAGAGTTTAATTTGGAAACTCGGTTTAGCATTATGTGATTGTTTGAAAGCTTTTGACAGAGTTACAAAAGGGGCAAATCATTTAAAATATTGCGAAGCAAAAATATTGCCAATTTATTATTAAAAAGTATAACAGAAATTTACCCTAGAAACAAAATAAAAGTAAAGATAAAACGTCAATTATAAGAAGAACATGCAGTAAATAATGGAGTCAGACAAGGCTGTTCCTTATCACCCACACTATTCAACATTTAAGTGAATGAAATAAACACTCCTTTTTTTTTAGACGATGAAGTCATAATAGCTGATTCAGGGAATAATTTACAGAGGGGAGTATTTGTATTACAAAACAAAGCAAAAAATTATGGAATGGAAATATCACCTGAAAAATCTGAGATGCTGGCATTTTTAGGACGAGACTCAGTAAGATGTAAAATTGTTGTGGATAACAAATGTTTACAACAAGTAAAGAATTTTCAACATCCCGGCTTTGAAATTTCCTATGAAAATGAAAAGGATATTCAACAAAAAGTAGCAAAATTTGCTAAAATACTGGGAATTCTAAACAACAATTTTAAATGAACTTTGGTCCAGAAATTTTTAAGAATAAAAGTGTATAATGAGCTGGCTCTTGCCATTCTTTTATATGGAAGTGAAATTTTGGGCCCTTAGAAAAAAGAATAAAACATTTCGCTACAATCGAGATGAAATTTTTCAGAACAGCAGTCTGTTACACACTGTGTGGAGATTTTGGAAGAGTTGAAAGTAGAACCAGATGGTGGGAAGCCAAGAAGATGCAAATAAAATTGGCTACAAAGATGACTTGGAAGTCCTTTGAAGAGACTGTTAGAAGTGGCTGAAATGGGTCCATAAAGGCCTAACTTGTGGTGGATGATGATGATATAAAAAAAAATCTGGTTGCAGTGGGTGATGAAAATTTGGTGGTTCATGTTGATGATTTGCGTCTAATATTTGAAATTTTATTTCGTAAATTGGCTGATTCTTTTAAATCAGCCATCAAAGTAATTGGCATCTGTTATATTTAAAGTCTTTAATGTCTGTATAAAGAATTGCCAAAGGTCCAGAATTTGAGTCTGTTGGTTTCTTTGTGTGTGTGTGTGTGTGAGAGAGAGAGAGAGAGAGAGAGAGAGGGGGGGGGGGGAGGGGGGGAGTGAGATTTGTGTTTCTTTATAATGTTGACTGCATTACAGGCGCTGTACATGTCTTTGGCTTTAAGGAGACCTCAGATGTTTGGCACAAGAGAGGAGTAGGGTATCCAAAGTGGTTGATTGATAAAAATTTTGAACTCATGTATGAGGTCTTTGTTCACAATCCATGTAAGTTGGCACAGTCTGAAAACTGTGTGTCTGATATTTGTTTTGACATCTCACTCTGTGCACTGTGCCCTCTTGTGTTGGTTCATGACAAGTGAGATGTTTAGCCACATGGATGCACTGTGGTGGTGAACAAAACCTACTGCCATGTACCAGCTACTCAGTGAAACTTTTAGAGCTTCTCTCACAGGTAATTAACAGATAGTATGGCTTGTCTTTTCATAAAGATATTATTAAAATGAATCTGCAAGGAATGGGAGTGCGGAGGGAAGTGGACTGGCTTCATGTGGATCAGATTTGGTTGCATTTGGAGGGTCTTGCAAATGTAGTAATGAAGCTTGTATCTTCTAAGGGGTGGGTATTTTGGACTCCATCTCAAGGAGGGTGTTTGATGGAGTTTTTATAAAAATTCTGGTTCTGATGGATTAACTTTTGTGACATAGTTGTGGAAAGTGCCGGCGCTACATGAAGTACATCCAGGCGAAACCATCCCGCATGCACTGCTCCCACTGTGATGAAACTTACAATCTGCCACAAAATGGGAATATCCGGATCTATAAGGAACTGAAGTGTCCACTTGATGACTTTGAATTACTGTCATGGTCAGCTGGAGCAAAGGGCAAGAGTTACCCTTTTTGCCCCTACTGTTTCAATCATCCACCATTTCGGTAAGCCAGGAAGTATACAAGACTTTTTAGTAACTAAACAATTACATGCTGTATGTTCACACCTACATACTTTAGTTGCCGAATTGCTGGCTAGAAGTCAGTATCCGGAAGGTTCTGTGACCGGCCACCTCGGCTGAGATGGTTCCCAGGACTCATTTGCTACTGCATGCTTCTCATGTAGCCCTCCCAACTTAAATTTCTTAGATCCTTACTTCATATTTATGTTATCTTTATTTCATATTTATGTACATGCATAATAACCACTGCCACCGGGTGACAGCCCATTTGCAGTCAAATATGTTATTATTATTCATCACATTATTAAGTGTATATTTGCTAGTCATTTTAGTGCATCCCATTACCTTCCCTTAATTCAAGTCCTACATCCACCCTATCAAGCCTACTGCTGTCTGTAAAGAAGGTGTCCTCAGCTACTTCAGGGGGACCACTGTGAGGTGCTGGTAACTATGGGCTTTTTTGATAATACTACAGCAGATTGCTGGACACCAATATCGCCCGGCTGCATTTACTTATGTTGTGTTAACCTAACACTTTGCATCATCTCTTGATTTGAATGAAAATTTTAAAATTAATTGTAAAATCAGGAAATTGTTATTTTTCAGGCAGGAAAGGAAAATTTGCAGTTGAGAAAGTGTAAAGTCTGTTACTATTTAATGCTGTATTTTCAAGCACTTGAGCAGGACCTTACAAAAAGTGTAAGAAGTTGCTTAAAATACAAAATTGGGAATTTGAAATAGGGATTACACTGTGATTTATTTTGCAGGGAAATGAGGAAGGGCAGTGGGTGCAATTCATGCACTCATCCAACATGTCCACAGAGCCTGAACAGTACTGGCATCTCCAGTTGTGTGGAATGTGAGGGTGGTGTCCTGGTGCTTGACCCTGCATCAGGGCCAAAATGGAAGCTTGGTTGCAATAGGTAATATATGTGAAACTTATTTCTTTGATTATGGACTGCATGATTATCCTGTTCATACTATTGCCTTCAATAAGTATCCTGAGCCAGCTGCCAGGACATTTTGTGTCCATGTGTGAACTTTGTGAAAGTATTTCCATAGTATTTGCATGTAGAGAGTGGTAAATGTCACAAAAACAGGACAACCAATTACTTTCCAATCTATAATACTTCAAATATGGAGAGCAGTGTTAAACCCCTTGACTGCTTAAGTTTACATGCATTTGTGTTTGAATATGAGATTTAATCAGTGTCATCACCATACTGTAGCTCCTGATATGAGTCATACATATCTCTGTGATGACAGCCAAAATGCGAAAAGACTGCAGTGGTCGACACTCCAATGTTATTTACAACCATGTAGTCACCATTGGCATTTTTCCGCATTTGTTCCACAGTAGCACCAAGGCTTCTGTCTTGGCATAGAAGCAAATTGTGTTAGTTCTTTGTAGCTAGGATTTGATTGCTTCATATCTATGTGTCTTGCACATCACCTCCAGCCAGGTGCTTCTTAAGGTGTCCTAAGAGATGGAAAATCACTTGACCCAGGACTGCAAATGAGCCTTATCACTGGTTATGGCACTACAAGTGGGAAGTTATCAGCCACTTTCCTTATCAGTTGCTGTCTTGTGCCCAGTGATTTTTCAGTTTCTTTGGATCCCCTAAGATGCACCTGGCTGGCAAGTGATTTGCACCAAATACTGATGTAAGGCAAGCTGTAACCTCCTGACTACAGACACTTGACACTGTTGTCTGCTGTCCTGGGCTACAGTTCTTGGTGCAACACTGGGACATATATTTATGTGACTGTTGGCTGCATGGAGGTCTGATGTTTATAATCTGCCTTTTATACCTCAGATAGGGTATTTATCACCTTATTTTTTTTTAAACTTCTGTGCATATCGTATAAATCTCAGACAGTAGACACAGTCCAACAATAGTTGTGACAACATAAGCCAGGGCTGACCAACATGTGGCCCATGGGCTGCATGCGACCCTCGAGAAAAGTATTACAGCCATCGGTCACCTGAATAGTTTCAGTAATACAATTTGTATGTAAATAATGGCATTCTAGTTAATTCGATCCCTCACTTTTTAATGTATGAATACACCAAGTGTGGCCTGCAGGTGAGTTGTTAGGAATTATGTGGCCCTATTGTGGGTTGAAGTTGGGCAGCCCTGATTTATTACATTGTCGCAGATTTGCAACTAAGTAGACAGTAACAATGTTACAGCTGCGAAATTATGTTTATTGAGGTTGGTAATAGTTGTAATATACTGTTATAGGAAAAAAAAAGTGGAGAAAGGTGAAGAGTAACTGTTTTAATGGTTTTTGTTAGAATTTCAGATTGCTAAATTAAATAGCAAAAGAATAGAAGAAAATCAAGTCTCAAAGAGAACACTGAAGTATGTTCTGTGAAAAAGAAAGATATGTTTGATGAGCAGTAAAGTACACAACCATATGAAAATTAATGGGGTTGGAAGAGGTCATTAGTCCTGGTGTTTTAAGTTGAACATTTTTTAAGCTAGAAAAGTGGTGAAGGACATGAATGGGAATGGTTTGATGATTGCAGGTGTGATGTGATCATTCACTTATTTGATGATGCACAGAAAGTGACTGTTGAGGAAGGTGTGTGTGTGTGCGGTGCACAGCTTGTTAATGTGGAATACAAACAGGTGAGTCTGATACAGTGCAGTTTATGGTGTGTAAATTATTTCTTTCGGTGGAATGTCCTTACAAGAGCAAATGTGGAAGTAGCACAGTCTTGTATGTAGTAACTTCTCATTCCTTTTTCATCTGATTGACAGATATCATGGCTAAATTTTATCTTTATCCAAATCTTGTCATACCATGTGTATTAGAAAGAAGGCTTGGTGTTTGTTGGTTATGCTGCAAGTCTTATTATTCAGTTAACAGTGATGGTGATGCATGTATTTCAGTGCTTAATGAATATCAGAATCATTATTTACTGAAATTTAGGAATAACAGGTCCATCTGCTTGCTCTTTCATTGTGAATAATGGAATTTATGTCATGGATGCTTCTAGTTTATCAAGAAGTGCTTCGAAATTATTGGGGGTTGGGGGAGGGGGGCATTATTTGACACATTGAAATTGTAACATTTATTCTGTTTGTGGTACTTAAGTCTGAAGCCTTAATGGCATAGTGGAAGTAGGTGTTATGATTCACATCATTGCTAAGGTGTAGGTGAATGGTCATCTTCATCCTTTGCTGCTTTATCTTGGGCGGTGGAAATCAGTATGTGGTCACTTCCCTGACTTATCTGTTCCAACCCTACCTGTGTTTCTATATAACACTGATATGTGCATGTGTGTTTTTCTCATAGTGCATGATGTTCTTGTAACAAGTTATGGTGAGACATGATGCATTGGTTTGAGTGGATGAAGTAAATACGTAATTGGAGAAAGTATGGCAAAGTTTTTACATTTTCAGGAAAAGAGTAAGCTTCCAAAGGAAGCAACTGAGATGAGTGGTTGTGTGTTTTGTTCTCCGTACTTCACTTCTTTGGTTGAAAAACACCGAGCTGTGTCAAGACCTCCTGGCAGTCGGGCTCCTCGTGGCAGGGGTGGCAAAGGGCGTAACAAGGGCAAGCCAAGACCTCCTAAAGACAAGATGGCTCAGTTGGCAGCATACTTTGTGTGAAGGACAACGTGGACCTGGTTGTATTTTTCTGGTGTGCATTTCAATATTCCTGCTACAAAGGTAGGAGCAAGTCTTTCTGTTACCCAACTGATTATATGGCATCAGGTTTGTGTGAAGCATTCATCTAAAACTGATCAAAGTACTTGAATTTACTAATTATGATTTTCATATTAATCAAACTGCAGATGTTTTGCATGGCAGCAAATTTGACAGGTCACAGAGTGTTGCATGTGGAGTTCATACATTTATGTCTACATGTCTCAGTGCACCCATATTTAGTGTAATTCAGAAAACATGTACACTTTCAATAACAAATAATACTGGGTACACAATTTAGAGAAAGATTAGTATTTAGTATGTGCAGAAGCACTGGTGTGTGCCTTATGGTTAAAGATCCAGATGTCCCATTTCATTTTAATTATTTTGGCACCATGGAGAATGACACAGCTGAGGAACATATGTGCAAGGAACAGACTGCACACATTACTTTTTAGTTTCTGCTAATACGGTACAGAGCATGGTATCCTCACTGGTATATGAAGAGTTGTTTAAAATATAAATTTTAGAAATCATATTGACTGTCAGCAGGTTAGACCTGTGCTGACTGAGAATGTTGAGTTATGTTTGATTGGTTAGAGAAAGGGCTGTACTGAATAGATGAAGAAGGGGGTACGTGGATAATTTTGATGATCAGGTGTAATTGTACCAGGTGAATGAGAATGTGCTTGATGTATGTCATTGAAGTTTCAGTGTGACATCTGCCACAGCTGCACGATTTGTAACCAATGTGCCGCCTTTACACTGAATAATCATAATTTGGGAACTGTTGCACTAAAACTCTTCATACATTATAATGCATCCTGCATGTGGCTGGCTTCGTTAGTGTGTGTGCGTTTATTATTACACCTAGGTGCTGGCATTTGAGAACTGGGAGTTGTATCAGTTTTTTTCCTCTTGTTGAAGATTTTTTTTTTGAAAGATGCCTTCCATTTCGCTGTTTGATAGTGGTTGAGAATTGTCTTCCTTTGAAGCAACTCAGTGTCACTATTTCATCTTGTTAGAACTAAACGATGTACTGTAGGCTATTCATGTGTTCCACATGCTTTTATTATAGAATGGACTAAAATAGTGAATGGATTTGCTTGCAGGTGGAATTTTTCTTATTGTTAGGCACCATGGTTGATAAATGTATCAATAAAAGTTACAGGTGTTCATTGTAGTACTGTTCACAGTTGTGTAAGCACATTATTTGGTTTCTACACAAATGGGTTGTCAAGGTCACCTTTATGATGATGGTGCTTCAGAACATACATACTTTTGTGAAGAGGGGGAGCAAAACAGTGTTTCCACTACCAGCTGAACCTTTAGCTAGGGGACTGTTGGCAGTTCCATTCGTATGTATGGCTGATGGTGTGTTGCTTTCTTGGTGAATGGTACGAAATTTTATGTCAGACACACCCTTGGAAGTTCTGGTCCTGAGAGAATGTATAATTGCAGATTAAGCAGAGTAGACAGAATTGCAGAAAAGTTGTTCGGTATCCTGTCAGCGAAGTTCAGAGTTTTTTTCAAAACCAGTCTCTGCATTCTTACAGAGTTGAGAATCTGTGGTGAAGTGGATATAAATCACCAAACACACACGCTGAATAAGTACACTGCACTGTACTTCTGCCCGATTCACCATCTCATTAGCTGTCCTTGTGGTTGCACCAGTTAGCTTTGTGTCTCACAGTGGACTGCTTATTTTGCAGTTCTGTTTGCATTGCCAAGTGCTGTTAGGTGTCAGGTATCTTGAGGTTATGGGGCTTGGGTTTCAGACATCACAGCTGGCCACTTGTGCTATTCAGTGGTGTGGCTGCAGTCACATATCTTTTGTTTTGACATGTGTCTAGTTTCATAATTTTCTGTGTAGGAATATTACCTTAAGAGAGTTCTGGACAATCATAATTGTATCAGGAGTTTGTAGATAGAACCTGAAAGTGAACTGGCTTCCCGGCATTTACAGAATGTACAAGGAAGGTTAGAGGCCCATGGTAGCACAGTGGTTAAGGTGCTGTGCTACAAATCAGAAGGTCGTTGGTTTGATTCCAGGTGGTGTCATTGGAATTTTTCATTGACATAATCCTTCTGATCACACTGTGGCCCTGGGGTCGACTCATCCTCTAACAGAAATGAGTACCAGGAGTATTTTCTGGGGTAAATATGGCCGGTGCATAAGGCTGACAACCTTACCACCATCCTGGGCCATTGCCACGTAATCTGGGAACCTAAACTTCTTGGAACCCTCTGGGCACCTCGAGCCTGTAATGGGAATGATTTACCTTTTTATTTTACAAGGAAGGTTAGGAATATTACCTTAAGAAAGTTCTGCTTGTTACCCGGTACATTTGATTTCGAAAACCCGGACGATTATAATCATGTCATGAGCTTTTAGATAGAACCTGAAAGTGATCAGGGTTCCCTAATTTTACAGAATGTGCAAGGAAGATTACTGAACTTGCTCAAAATAGTAGAAATTAATTTCGAGAATATTTGATTTTGAAGGCTCAGTTTTGTGGAAGTATATGTCTACATGCAGTCTTGCTGTCCATAGTGTTGATTAAAACTGTAAACCTGAAAAGTAATACAGTATTTGAAGTTACATGTACATTACATGTAATGCAACTGCATCTCGGGCATTCTCCCTGAAGCAGTAACGATACCAAACAGCCTTCTTTTGATAACTCCTGTTTGTTTTGGAAAGCACCATTTTCTTGTGTTCCCAGTGAAGCTGCTTTTTCAACATCTTTGTTTTCTTCTCCACCTTGACAGCATTTTCACTGTATGTGTTGGCCAGAGTGACATATGCATAAACATTCTTATTGTGGTTTTATATTTGGTTGATTGCACATGCCAGTGTAAGCTGTCAGTAAGCTTCAGAATGTTCTCACTTCTCCACATTCTGAGCGTTTGCCTTGGCTGTAGTGCATGATGATTACTTTCAATTTCCAATGGGAGATAAACACAGAATTTATGGGCTGTTGAGGAACATTGCTTGGTGACAGTGTTTATAGATGTGTACTAGCCTTGGAGTAATTAATTCCAAATTTAAATTTATCAAACCAACCTCTTATGCACTGAAATGTGAACATGATAAATACACAATCTCTTGCATGTTTTAGCACTTTTGAGTGCCATCATTGGGGAGTCCTTATATTAGTTAAAGTTATGTCCTTCGAATTGGCCTGTAATATGAGGTCAACAAAAAGCACTACGTAACACTTGACACATCTGATTATCACCGTTCACTTCACGCCTCCTGCTGAATACACGCGACATTGGCATTTCGTGTGATTGCGGCCAGGCCAGTGCTATTGTGAATTGTGTCCAGTCTTCAATTGTTAGTAGAAGCTTGGTCTCCCTACAGGCATGAATGGTCGTGGCTCATGCCCAGCCCGTGCCAGCATCTGTCTGATAAGGGGGCCCTATAAGGGCATGCACTACATGCCTTTGGGGTTTAGGGGGCAGTGTCCACTGAGAGGGTTGTGGCTGTTGACCTGCCACATTACCAAATCATCCTCATCTTCAGAGCTGCTGGCAGAATAATTTGGACTTGGAGGCTGTGAAATGGAAGACCGTCGTGAAGGTGGGCATGGCTCCTCTTTGTCCCCTGACTCTTGTGATGCGTAATATTTATCCTCGTCGCTGCCCGAACCCATTACGATATCTCGTATTTCTTTTATAGACAGCACACAAGCCTGTTTCACACATGAAACATTGCAACGTTGCATTTTCAACAAAACTTGCGCACAGCTAACACGTCAAACAGCAGAATCTCTGCTGAAAGAAGTCGAAATTCTTCAAGCTACTTGGTGGTATAATGCATGGATCAGGTATAATGTTCCCTTTCCCCACCTAAGAACCGTTACTCAGCTGCCTGTTAGTAATACCTAAACGTTTTATTACCAAAACATTCCAGTCCATTTACTAAATGCAAGACATAACTAACTGCACAATACATTTTCAAGACTTATGACACTTAAGCATTCATGGCTAATTAGGGTCTCTTTGGTAGCTGACTAAGTGTTTAGACACAAATATGACACAGGACTGCTTTCATGATTGATTCAGTGTTGAGACATTGTGCAGTCAGATAGAGAGGGCTGCCACTGTTGCCAAATGAAGGTCATCTGAAAGTAGACATTGGCGTTTCTGGCATTACTAGGAGTTGCTACTATAGTGGACGTTAGTTGGTTAAGGGTTAAACTCATGCACCATTGTCTGAGAATATTTTAAATATAATTCTTGCTGCACAAGAGAAACATGGAGATACTATAGAGTACTTTAAATTTAATGAACACATTCGCTGCCAGCTATTTAAACACCCAGGGGCATTAAAATGCCAGCCATATAAAGGGTCCAGAGTTCCTTCTTTCATGATTTCAGTAAAAGAATAATTACATGAAAACTATATGAGATAAAGGCTTGAAATTTAGAACATACCATCAGTAATTTTTCAGCATGTGATATCGTATGTAGCAGCCTTCTGGATGCAGAGGAACACCACACTGAGCACAGAGAAATCTAGTTTCTTTCTTGATACTTTTTCGCACACACTCGACATTTTCGTGTTGGTGTTTTATCATTTTTTGTGGGTGGAATATGGACCATTTTGTGATTCTTTAGTTTTCCATCAAGCCTGCAGGGGGGTCATTTTTTGGGGCACGTTTTGTTGGAGTAGGTGTAGGTGTTCTACTGGAGCCTAGCGACTTGTTGGGTGATGATGATGGTGATGATACAGCATCTGATGTGTGTATCAGATTTTCTTTGATACCTGACATGAAATCTAGGAATGATTTGCGGGAATAATGATTATTCTTTGAAAAGGTAACATAACTGTTCAAAGGCAACATTGGAGAAGATAAAAAAATACTTTCTTAGGCCACTTGTCAGTTTTACGAATGAATGGGTAGTAAGTCAGATACTGGTCCACTGTATCAACTGTTGTATCCTATGGGAGCTGGATGGATCTCTTAATTCACCGAGCGGCTAGTGATAATGAGGATCCGTTGGACACTTAAGAATGAAATTCAAAGTCAACTCTTGGAGGCGAAGTTTAACTGTATATTTATTTTAGCAGAGATGGTTGGTACAAGATGACGGCTAGCGTCAAGCTACAGCAGAGTGTAAGATCGGAGTATTCCCCCGAGACCTTGTTACATTAGATTTTATATCAATTACACTTGTGCATTGAAACACAGATACAGAAACGCGGGGGCGCGATCAATACATCATTGGCTGAGTCTACTCTAATATTCCTAGGAGAGGGCGTGTTCTGATACTCTATTGGTTTCCCTTAATTAACTCTCCTAGACCAGCAAGTGGCCGTCTCAAGTAACGAGAGGGCGGTAAGTCTGCAATTGTCATGCACCCTCTCTTATCCATTAATTAACAGGTGTACTAGTTCCTTGGGGTGAGAGGCGTGTGTCCCTTACTCAGTCAGTAAGCTTCTTAAAAAAAACACCTGCATCCTGCAGGTGTAAAACACAGGGAGGGTTGAGTACATACTCTACCAAATAACCTCACATTTTGTCATATATGACACAACACCGTGCACGTGAGTGTTGTAATCTGTGACGCATTTAGGTTTCTTCTTTGCCACACCCATTCGTCTGCTTGTTGTTTCAATTACTTCAGCTGTATGAAGTGTTGAAATCATATTTATTAGCCTGTTATCTTGGTGTGAGGTATTACAGCAGTATTACAGTATTATTTCCTGGTTCCTATTAAAAGTGACCTCGCCTTTCTTCAACATTTTAGCCTCTTCTATCATGTTTTTCGGTAATCCACGATTCACTCTGGTTGTTCCACAGACTCTAATTAATTTCTGTAATAATTTGTTTGTTTGATGGAGATTATTGTAATAATTGTCTTGGTATAAGTGGTAACCCTTCCCTTCATAAGGCTCGAGTAGAAAACCCACCATTTCAGGCAACGGTCCACATTTACCATCATACGTGGCCTGTCCAAGAAGTTCGTGCAGTATGTTTATAAGAACTTTATTTTACAAATTTTAGGATACATCAGTGTGGTCCCCTTCAAAATACTCCCCATTTGACACAATGCACTTGTCCCACCTCTGTTTCCATTGTTGGAAGCACCCTTGGAATTCCGCTTCTCTTAAGCCCTTCAGCACCGATGTCATTTCACTTTTAATCGTCGTCACATCACCCAAATTCTGCCCCCGCAGCACCAATTTGCATTTGGGGAACAAGAAAAAATCGCAGGGGGCTAAATCCGGCGAGTAAGGGGGATGTCCGAGCACGGTGATGGAATTACGCGCCAAAAAATCATGCATGATTAATGCAGAATGCGCAGGTGCATTGTCGTGGTGAAGAATCCATCGCCTCCCCTCCCACAATTCTGGACGCACACGATCTTTTCAGACGCTTCAAAACCTCCATGTAGAAAGCTGCTTTGACAGTTTGACCCTCAGGTGCGAATTCGTGGTGCACTATTCCATGGCAGTCAAAAAAAACCAGCAACATGACTTTGATTTTTGATTTGCTTTTCTGTGATTTTTTCGGTCTCGGCGATTCTTTGTGTTTCTACTCTCTGCTCTGCGACTTCAGCTTGATGTCGTAATTGTAGATCCACAATTCATCACCTGTGATGACCCTTTCCAAGAATTCATCGCTTTCCTCCGAGGTTTTCCAGTCGGCGCAACACTCCTTCCGTTGCAACTTTTGCTTAGGAGTGAGCAGTTTCGTACAATCTTGGCGCAAACCTTTTTCGTGTCGAAATGTTCCGTCAAAATCGTGTGAACGGATGACTTTCCCAAACCAAGTTCTTCTGCTATCATTCTAACAGTCAATCGGCGGTGACTGAGCACGAGAGAACGCACACGATCGATGTTTTCATTACCACTTGAGGTGGAGGGGCGTCCTGACTTGGCATCATCCTTGGGGTCTTCACGGCCTTCCCGAAAATGCTGGACCCACTTGAAAACAGTTCTTTCCTTTAGAGCACACTCTCCATAAACCTGTTGCAACATTTGATGGATTTCGGGGCCATTCTTTCCCAGTTTCACAAGAAACATGATGTTAATTCGTTGTTCAAGCTTTTGATCAATCTCCATTTTGACAATGCGCGAATACGCGTTCCACAAAAAACTAAAGCACGAAGTCTGTCCTTCTACAGCGGTCTGGCTCCTACTGAAATTAAACTGGGTCCTGTAGAGTGAGGAGAGCTGGAGGGGTGCACCACCAGTTAACATCTCACTCCTCCTCTAACCTACTGCACGAACTTCTTGGACAGGCCATGTAAATCTGCAAGTTACAAATATATCCAGTTGAACTTTCACAAACCATCTGTACCAGTATGCCGTACTTTGTAATTTTTCTGGGTTATACACTCGAAATCGCAAACGACCCCGCCAACCAAGCATACTTCATCAAGAGAAATTTCCCTATCTGGTATATAATTAGTTCTGAAATTATTTAAACAATGTCCAAAATTGTACGGATTTTGTACAAACGATCTTCGTTTATTCCAGCTGCATTATTGTCATTGAAGTGAAGGTACCTTTGGATAAGTTGAAATCTGTTCCTAGACATTGTTTGTGGAAATATTGGAGTTTGAAAATTCCTCTCATTGACCAGTACAATTCTAATTTTGGTTTTGGACTATACCAGTTACAGAAATCAAACCAAGGATTTTTTTTCTTTTTGATTACTGTTTCCGGTTTCCATTCTTCACTACGTGCATATTTTGTAATGGGGCGAGGCATTTTCACGATCTGTGGTTGTGCATATAAATTTATCTGGTCAACTACTATTTCAATGAGTTCAGGAGGAATATAATGGTCAAAATAACTCATCACATCTGCTTCATTTTCAACTGCAAATTGCACGCGCGGATTGCCTATGAAGGGTGGTATTCTTGGTTGATGATCATTTTTAGAAAACCCTGTAGTTGGGGTAACATCTATGTCTGCGGCTAGGGCCCGGTATTGAAATGTTACTCTCATTATCACTCTCATTTGCACTTTCAGATTCACTCTCTTCACTACTTGAAAATTTGGGAATATTATCTGTATCTGAATCAATGTCATTTACAATTTCATTCACCGCATCAGCTAATTCTTCTTCAGTTCTAAATCCAGTTGTTTTTCTTTTCCTGGATGCCGTGTTGCACTGAGAAGTATAAACTTTCACACATAAACAACTTCATGTATAAAAGGTTCTTTATAGACTGCAGCCAGAAACAGCCCACTCTCCCTCTGAGCATAAGGATAAACTTGGGTTCATTATATCGCAATGTAAGCATAATAAACTATAAAAGGGATAAAGATAATGTCAACCGAAGCTGCTGTACAAGTGTCCCGCCAGGTCAGCTGATTTAAGCGGAAAGGGGATGATTGAAAAATCAGATCAACTGAGGTTGACGCTGGCGATTTTAAGCATGAGTTATTAAATCGACTAAGGTCGACTATGGCAGCAAATGTGTTAATATAAGAAGGCATACCTGCAAAAACCATTAAAACAAAGGAATATTGAGAAAAAAAAAGAAGCAAACAACACAGGATGGCTGCCTTGAAGTTGAGCAGAGCTTCTTTGTTCGCCCCAGGTTCCATTGGTGTCCTGGGCTTCTTGGAAGATTGCTGCATGGGCATGTGACACCCCAGATCTGAGTCTTTTAGACAGTGTTTCATGCCCTGGTTACGTTTAACTCCCTGTACCATTTGTTGTATCCCGGGCGAGATTGTCGAAGTCAGGTACACTGGTGTTGAGTGAGCGGCAGGTTCCTGAAGGAAACTGGTACAGGCTTGAGCTGCTAAGAATTGATATTCATGAATCTAATCGCAACCCTCAAATGCTAGAATATGTTGATTTATTGTAGCTTGCTGACAGGAGAATATAAAAGTAACTTATGTAGTGCGCTGTGGTGATAAATGGAGCAGCGCTCTATCAGATAATTTGTAAGTTCAGCTCAAAGAGAGACTTCAGCAGACAAAGAAATTTTGATGATATATTTGAATAGCAATTCCATTAGCAAGTGACAATCAAGAATGTCCCCAGAGGCTTCCAATCCTCCAGATTATATAGAATCAAAATCTGGGGTCAAGGGATGTCACAGGGTGTAGTCACAACCCCAAGCATTACCAAGTGTGGTCATAATCCCGCAGCTACAAGCGTGTCCTCAGCTGTCTCAACAGGATATTTCAATCGTGCAACCCTTAGGGGAGGAATTGAAACAAAAGGGGCATGCGAGAAGTCTCCCTAAGAAGCGGATGTGAGAGGGGTGTGTGTGTTGTTTCCGGTGACTTGTGACAAAGAATATAACACAACACTCACACCTTACGTCTTACACCATATTGGAGATCAGTTGCTTGGCACATTAAAAATCGCCAGATACGACACCTCCCCCCTCCCGAAATTTAAACAATACATTGGCTTAAATTTCCCTTCTGTACATAACTATAACCTTAGTGACAGTTCAGCAAAGCAACACAATACTTACAAGGCAACTTAATTACTCATGGGTACAAGAACTATCATACCACTAAATAACAAAGAAAATGATTACACACGTACTTATCATCCATTATAAATTTGATTATGCAGAGTTACCTTAAGTTCATGGTTGAAGAGCACAAGTGCCATTCTCTAAATTCGTGCCAACACATGTTGAACGTTTGCCCAAGGGCATTGTGTTTTTAACATTTGTGTTTAAGGAGACCAGCTCAGTGGCTTTTGCAGAATCGGTCACCGAGTGTCTTGTCTTATTACTTGCTCTGGGTCCGGAACATCTCAAGCTTTCTCTAGACTTTTTTAAGCAACGACCCCCTTGACCATACCTTCATTCCCCAGCATCCCCCTTGAAAATACCTTCATTCTCCATCAACCCCTATTGATATCAACAATTAAAACACAAATGCAACTTTCATGAATATTTTTTTAATATCGATGCAAAATTATTAATCTCTACTACTATAATAATCTAAAAAAAAGAAATCAAATTACCTGCCTTTATAAGAAAATTTGGAAGAAGCATTAGGATATTTATGCTAAAAGATAATTCGTTGCATGACACCTCAACTTAGGTCATCAATGTGAAGGATGTGCTTGGTGTGCACGAACCAAAGCGTTCGCATCTGGCTGGATGTTGGTAAGCTTCAGTCTTAGATCGCCCCGTTCCTTGAGGTTCAAACGGTTGCATTGCTTACTGAGGATCACATTAACGTGACTGAAGCCAGCTTCCACCATGTATGAGCTGGGAAATCCCAGAAGGAATCGCTCAGCCGCCGCTGCGAGTTTTGGGTAGTTATCCCTGGTGTTCACGTTGTACCAGAAGTCACTCAGACTTCCGCTCTCGAACACGACTTTCGCTGCAATGTCCACGCTCAGTTCGGCGAGTTCATATTCACATTCTGGTTCAACACTTATGTTTTCAAATTTCACTTCGATGAGTGTGATAATCCATTCCGGTACGGTCATGTTCTCAACGTCTTTGAACTGAATGTGGAAATCATCTTGCAAATTGCCCAGGTGGTTGGTGAAGATCTCGATATCATCGTCTGAAATGCTGTGGTCTTCCATCAAGCTCGTGGAGAAAGGTTTCAAATTCGAAAAATATTTATAATCTCTGCGATCTAGTGAATTTTTTAACAATCCAAGCTTCACCTGAAAACCCATAATGATTGTCTGTTCTTGAATGATTGTAATATCCCTGCCCTGCAAACGTTTTTGGATCTCATTGAATTTAGAATAAATGTCCGCGAGATAAAGCAAATGCTTTTTACATTTCTTTAGTTCATGACACAGCAGTGGAGCAACTTCTCCCAGAAACTTCACTGTAGAGTCAAAGATGTCAACAAGCCTTTGCAAGCTATCACCTCTCGACAACCACCTCACCTCTGTATGCATGAGTAACTGATTAACAGTTTCATCATTCTTCTCACACAAATTTGCGAATACTCGAGAGTTGAGAGGGTGTGCTTTTATCTTATTGATCGATCTGATACAAATCATCGATGCTTCGTGCAGCTTACCACTAAGCTTCTTAGCTACAAGATGATTTCTATGTAGAACACAATGAACTGTTACCACATGTGAAACCTTATGTTTGAGCAAGGTAGTGAATCCTCTGTATCAATCGACCATGGCGGGTGCACCATCAGTTGCCATGGCAGTGATATTCTCCAAACTAATGTTCTGTTCTTGCAAATACTCTTCCATGCATCTGAAAATAGTCTCTCCTTTAAAATCGCCTTCTAGATACTTTGAGAACAAAAACGCGTCATTAACACACTTGAGACTTGGACTAAAGTACCTTACATAAGCCATCAGTACACTAGAACTGCCAAATGTTGCCTCATCCAGTTGCAGTGAAAAGTTGGAGCACTGCGGCTCCGATAACAAAGTTTTTTTCACATTGTGTGCCATCTCATCTATTCGACGTTTCACTGTACTTGCACTCAATGGTACCGATTTCAATACAGGATCTGGGTTTGTCTTCATCACATTTCTAATAACCTCTTCAAAAGCAGGTACAATCACTTCCTCACCGATGCAATAAGGCTTTCCCTTCTTTGCAATATTGAGAGCCATGTTGTACGAGGCTTTCTGTCCTCCTTGAAGATCAGCATTTGCAGGAGACTTGAAAAATGTTTCCAAGCGTGGTCGGCTCTGGAATTTCGCTTTTAGTGCTTTGAAATAGACTAGCTCCTTGCTTTTCTTGTCACAACGAATTCTTTCCAGATGGTCTTTCATCTTAGAAGGCTTCATGCTATCACTGCTAAAAGTCTTTTTACAAAGTAGGCACATGGGAATTGACTCATTTGTAGGTGAAGCAATGAATCCAAATTTCAGATAATCTTGACTATACTGTCTGCATTTTTTCTTACTCTCTGTCATAGCCCTACAATGTAAAGTTTACATTGAAGACCCATGTGGGAGGTTTGTGGTCAGTCACAATGGTAAATTTCCTGCCATACAAATATTGTCTAAACTGTTTACAGCCCCAAAGAATGGCTAGAAGCTCCTTTGTAGTAATTCTTTTCTGCATTTATGAGTGTTCTACTGGCATACACAATTGGGAGATCTCGTCCAATTGGACTTTGGCTGAGAATTGGCCCAATGCTTCGTTACTTGCATCTGTGGTTAACACATATGGTTTCGTAAAATCTGTGTATTGTAGTAACAGTTCACTAGTTAGTAAATCCTTTAGGGTAATGTAAGCTTCTTTCACCCTTCAGTTCCACACAAAAGGGGTATTCTTTCTTAATTTGGTCAGTGGTTTAGCAATTTTGCTAAAATTTGGAATGAGCCTCCTGTAATAACTGGCCAAACCCAAGAATCCCTTGAGTTGATGGGTGTTGGTGGGGATAGGAAATTCCTTCACATCTATTACTTTATCAGAATCTGGGAGTAAACCTTGGGTAGTTAATCTGAGACCTAAGTATGTGACCTCCTTCCTTAAGAATTCACACTTGTCTGGTTGTAGTTTTAAGTTGTGCATTCGCAGTCTAGTGAACACATACTTAAGCTTATCATTGTGTACCTTCAAAGTCTCTCTGAATACAATGATGTCATCCAGATAAACTAAGGCACCTTGCATTCCACACAACACTGTGGACATTAAATGCTGAAAGGTTGCCAGGACTTACTTGAGACCAAAAGGCATAGATTTATACACAAAATGGCCGTAATTTGTACTAAAAGCAGTTATTGGTCGGTCTTCAGCTCTTACTGGAATCTGCCAAAACCCACTGGCAAAATCAGAGGTTGAAAAATACTTTGAATTTTGCAGTGAGTTTAAGACATCAGAAATGACAGGAATAGGGAAACTGTCACCTATAGTAACGTCATTTAGTTTGCGAAAATCCACTGCAACTCTCCACTTCATTTTGCCTGAAGTGTCGATTTTCTTAGGAACTGTCAGAATAGGAGAATTCCATGGGCTGGTGCTATGTTAGATTGCACTGTCTGCTAGCATTTGTTCCGTTTGTTTCTGTACCTCCTCCTTAATCTACTTCAGGTATTCGGTATGGTTTTACGTTTATCGCCCTATGTGGGTCTCCCATGGGGGTTGGGAGCACATGCTCAATTGTGGAGGTGCATCTTAATTTGTCACCCGATAGAATAAATATGTCATTATATTATTTGCTTATTGCTAGTATGGATGCCCTCTCCTCGCTACTCAAATGTTCTAGTCTCAGCTGACTGCGTAAACTTCATAATCTGCTGTCACCACCTACTGCAGCTGAGTATCAGGGTCAACGCACTTTCGTTTTTATCCAGACTTTCTAAGTCAGTGCAGGGTAGTTCTATCATCTGGTCGGTCTCTGTCGTGTTTATTATACTAGTGACAAACACCGTTTACTGCCCTTGTTATAGATGAGGCGACATACATGCTTGGGTAAAATTCACTCTTGAGTAGCAAGCCTTTTTTTTTGATTGATATTAACAGCATGCCCCATTACATAGGAACACTATGTGTTTCACATAACTTAAGCTTTAGTTTTACAATAACTTTTACATTTAATGATAGAACTATAGTTGAGGTTCATTATAAAATCGATAATCATATTTTGACGTCTAGTCTTATAACTAATAATATTTACGTACATTCTCTGAGATCTGTCTACCTATCTATCTTTTATTGTAAAGCTTCATTGCAAATCTGTAAAGTCTATAGATTTAACAAATTTTACAAAAATTTGTAAATAATTATTGACGAGTGTTTCATTTGTCGTTGGCCAATTGCCACCAAGTTTTTTATTTGTTTTATCCTTTCATTCCTTTGTATACGTAATTTCTTACACTGAAATATTAAGTGGTCTGTGGTTTGTTCTTCTTCACACGGGCAAATCGGATTATCTGTTAGTCCAAATCTGTGGAGGTATCATCTTAGTTTTCTGTGTCCTGTTAGCATTGTTGTGAACTCTGGAAATACAGGAATTTTCTGTTGTAGCTTATTCCTCACTGACGGGAATAAAGCTTTGTTCACTGCCCCCTTCCCCGTATTCATCCACTGCCGTTGCCACATATGAAGTCCATTTTCTTTCTCTCGAGTTATAATCACCTCTCTTGGCATCTTGTCGTATACAACTTGTCAATCTTCCACAGCAGCTGCTTTTGCCAGTCAATCCACCAACTCATTCCCCTCTACCCCGCATGTCCTTTTACCCAGCCGAAATGCATAATCCAATTTAAATGCGCCAGTGCAATAATTTTGTTTCTAATAAGTTCTATCAGACGGTTTCGTTTAAATCTGTTTTGCAATAAATCCAAAGTTATCTTGCTGTCAGTGTATATTGCAACACATTTATCATTATCTTGTCTATCCTGTAGTTCTAATTTTTCCAAAACCTTTAAAATTGCAATTTGCTCTGCTTGATTATTGGAGCAGTGTCCATGTAGTTTGAACTTCAGTTGGTGTACCAACTTGCCATTCACAAATATAATCCCTGCTGTCTCAACGTCTCCAGTTTTACTGCCGTCTTTATACATTTCAGTTGTATAGTACCATTCTCCACTTCCTGAACTATCGCTAGTTCAGCAGATTGTCGCCAGTATCTTACTTCCAAGGGTGCATCATGTTCTAAATTGTTAGTTTTTGTGGCCATATAAGTGTATCTTTTGCTCTGTAGTTATTTGTATGGGTCGTACTCCAGCTATCACGCAAGAGGCATCATATGAGATAGTCCGGTATGCTTAGCTATTTTAATGTTTATGAGTCTTTGTATTCTTTTATACTTTGTAAGGTTCTTGTTTTTCCATATAGCTTCTACCCACATGGGTGCTCCCTACGTTAGAATTGGGACTACCGCTCCCTCATAAATAGTCTATATAGCTTTATGCTCTACACCCCATTGTAGCTTTGCTGTTCTAGCCAGCGTGTTGATAAGAGTAATTAATTTTGCCACAGTATGATCAATATGTGCATTAAAATTAAATTTGCTGTCTAGGTATGTTCCTAAATATTTCATTTCTTCATTTTGGTCCAGTCTTTTGTAATTCCAGTAAATATTGACTTCCCTGTCGTCGTTTCTTTTCCTTGATATAAATGAAACCTTAGATTTTTTTGTCGTTAATTTCTATTTTATTGTCAGTAGTCCATCTCTCAATTTTCTTGAAATCCTGATTCGCATAATTTTGTTTACATTTTACATGCTTCTCTTGTTAAAACAATTAAATCATCCGCAAAGGATATCACTTTAGTTCGGCTATTAAATTTCAAATTTCAAAGTGAATTATAAATAACATTCCTAAAGCCTGGGCCACAACAAGACCGCTGAGGACATCTCTTCTGGACTTCTTTTTCCTTCTTATAATTATTTATTGATAATGTTGGTTTCCTGTTGCTAAAGGAACTTGCTGATAAATTGTTTAGATTCTTGGGACATTTAAGTTATCTTAACTGCTTCAAGATGCTGGGCCACCAGGCTGCATCATATGCCCCTTTAACGTCAAGACTGACTATAACTGTGCATTGTTTTAATCTTAAAATTTCTCCTATAAATTTTTTAACTTCCATTGCTGCATCAACTGTTCCTCTCTGGGGGGTGAATCCGTACTGGTTGTCGTTGAACAGATCGTTGGAATGCATGTGAAATAGTATTCTGTCGATCATCAGTCTTTCCAACAGTTTACCCCAATATTAATTAGACTTATTGGTTGATACTTCGATACGTCATTACATGGAAATATTCGGTTATAATAGGAATTATAACTGAATGTTTCTGTTTTTTAGGAAAGCATCCCTCCTTTAGACACGCGTTGTATATTTGTGTGAAAAACAAAGGAAAAACTTAGAAAGCTCTTATTAGAATTTCGCTAGTTAATCCATCCTCTTCAGGAGCCTTTTTGAGTTTATTTATTTTTTTTAAATTAGCTATTATTTCTTCCTTTGTAGAAGCTTTGTCATCAGCCGTGTTTGGTGGCTCTTGAATTTCCTTCCTAATTTTTCTGTGGAGTTCGTTGTCACTGTCTTCTCTGTCGTCAGGTACAAAGTGTTCAAGTGTGTACATTATTGTGCTCCTCGTATCTGTGGTGTACCTTCCATCTTCTTTCTCGAGTGTAGTCAATCTAGTAGTAGTTCTGATTTTTCCGGATGCTATTTTATACACTTTATTCCAAGGGTTGACCACGGCATTTATCATGCAAGACATTTTCCATGATTTCAGCTTTGCTTCTTGCATCTTGCCTTCATACTTGTGTCTCCCATCAAAGTACTTTCCTTTCTCTTCTGTCTTAGATTCTGATTGTTAGTAGTTCTTTGATACCTCCTCCATAAAGCGTTTGTCCTCTTTCTCAGCACTGTTAATTCTTCTGTCCACCACGAAATGGCAGTCTTTTTAATTGAATGCTTTGCTCCACTTTATACCTTGAATGCTTTATTACATGCTGCTGTAATGCAGGAGAAAGCAGTGTCTACTAATTCATCCATGCCCTCATAAAAGTTTATTTTATTACACAACTCATGGTCTATTTTCTCCAAGCCTTCCTTGTTGTTCTCACAGTTAAATGTAGTCATCATATTAGATGCTAAAATGGTTTCAAACTTTCCGTAGTCCTTGTTTTTTATTATATACCTAAGCCCTGCATAATCTGTATTTTCAATAGGTTTATCCTGCCTCACCATTCTGAGGTTGAATGTTGAAATTTTGTGATCTGAACAGCTTTCTTGTATGCCGCATGTCCAGTCAGTCACACGCCTTAACTATTGATTATTAACAATCACTAAATCTACGTAAGTGCTACCTCCTGTTGTTTCAAACGTTGGTTTTGTCCTGTCATTTACTATACGCAAGTTAGGGATGGTTAAAAAATCTTCCTAAACTTTACCTTGTTGATTCGTTATTGTGTCATAACACATTTTGCTTCTAGCATTGCTATCAGCTGCTCTTAGTAAATCTTGTCCCTTTCAATAATTTAAAATGTGTTCTATTTTCCTAATATTTATTTCAGTGGCTTCTACAGGGTGCAGCAGAAAGAACTCCCCTATTTGGGAAGCTAATAAATTTGAAACCAAAGTAGATATGGCAAATGTTTTTTTTTATTTCTGGAAAGTACACAGAATGCCGTTTTACATCAGCGTGTTTTGAACAAAACATCACTCAAGTGGCGGCCCTGAATATTGATACACTGATGTAGCCTCTCTCGGTAGTTGTCCATTACCTTGAGAAACATTTCAGGTGTAATGGCAGCAACTTCCTGTCGTATCGCCTCCTTCAGAGCTTCCAAAGTTAGGGGACGTTGTTCGCAAACCTCTGCTTTGAGGTAGCCCCAGAGAAAAAAATCGCAGGGGGTCAAATCTCGCGAACGCGGCGGCCACCCGATATCACCACGCAAGGAGATAACATGTCCAGGAAACATTTCTCTGAGAAGTGAAAGGGAACGACGAGATGTATGGGCTTTTGCTCCATCTTGCTGAAACCACACATTATCAGCACCATGTTGATAATTGAAAATTTGGCCCAATCGAGGCTGGAAAAAAATTTAAAAAAATATGGACCCAACACACCAAACTTAAAAGCGGCACACCACACTGTCACTTTGGAGTCATAACCAGCTCGTTGGTGAAGTCTCCGAGGGTCACTCTCAGATCAGTATCGGAAATTTTGCTTGTTTGCTGTGCCAGAGAGGTGGAAATGTGCCTCATCAGAAAAAAACACAACATCTGTGACGCGAACGTTCAGAAGGTCACAACACAACTTTGTACGGTTTTCAAAATCACTTCCCTTCAGTTTTTGTAGGGATGCATTCGCAGATCTCGGTGCAGAATTCTCCTCACACTTCTGTCAGACAGCCGTAGTGCAGCCGCATGTTTCCGTGAAGAACGCCGTGGGGATTTCTGAATCGAAGCCCTGACAGCTGCCACATTTTCCAGTCGTGTTGCGGTCCGAGGTCGGCCAGGATGTGTCTGTTTCAATGCAGAATCTGTTTGTCCGAAGTTTTCTTATCAGGAAAAGTCTCCTGTCGACCAAGCGCGAAGCAGATGCGAAATGCACGCTGTGTTGCTACCGGCGACCTGCCATTTCTCCTCAACAATAAAGGCTCGATGTTCTCCCGACCACGCCATGGTGTAAACTGAAAACGGCTCATACACCGCTGTTCGACGACGCACTCCCCACCTGAAGCTATGCCCCTCCCAAATTGGGGAGTTCTTTCTGCCGCACCCTGTATAATATCAAAATATGAACTTATTCCATAGAATTTTGTGTTCCCATAACTTATTTCTGCCACAATGCAGTCTTCATCAGAAATTTGTGTAATAAGTATTAAGTCTATTTCTTTATTGTTGACAAGTAGCACTGATCGTCGTTTCCTTCCATTTCCACTTACATAAGTTCTAAGCGATTTAGGTATTCCGGCCAGATTATTGTGTATAATGTAGGGCTGTTGTACAAAAGCAAGATCTATTTGATTTTCACACATCATTTGGGCCAGATTACTCGTTGCTGCACACTTGTGTTGTAAATTAACTTGCAGACAACGCAGAGGTTTCATTTCTCTGTTTGTGCGTTTCATGCGATTATCCATTTTAGTCATCCATCCTCTCTGTATACGTTCGCTCTGGTTCGAACACAAGTATGTTGAACAGTCTGTTCCGGTATATGATAGGATAAAAACTATTTATTATTAGTAATCGCTATTAAACAACACTTAATTACACTTAATAGCTTCAGAAAATTACTAGTTACATACTGCGTCACTAATGCACTTAATTTCTTGAGCAATGCACAATCCTTTACA
>Ga0123352_10000808_pt1 | contig 39304 bp, 24 predicted proteins | sample TergutLab28metaG_FD_89700 | JGI IMG/M metagenome (GOLD analysis project Ga0123352, IMG submission 89700) | Labiotermes labralis P1 segment gut microbial communities from Petit-Saut dam, French Guiana - Lab288 P1 | ecosystem: Host-associated > Arthropoda: Insects > Digestive system > Gut ... | reverse complement strand
TAGGTGCGGGGAAAATTATGCCCACAAAAGGGGGGTTCCTGTAAATTTTTTGTTTTTCATTGTGTGAAATTTTTTCCCCAAATTTTTACCCCCCCCCCCCCAAATGCGATTGGTATTAAGTGTATTTTATTATGTTTTATTGTATCGTAATCAGTGCAGTTTGTTTGTTTAAAATATGGAAGGGGTTTCTTGTGATCAATTAAGAACAGTGGGTGAATTATTTCCTGGTTCAGACGTTTCGACATATGTGACCTCCCATTCTGACAGTGAACTGTAATATTCACTGAAGTATTTCAAGATGTGACGTGAAATAAACATTGTATCTTTGCGTGTTAATGGGACGAGAAAATTAATCTTTGGGGGACAGTAACATAGGCTAGTAATTAATCTGTTTATTATAGCGATAGTATGTAATGTCATGTTACGCTGTGTGCTTCGTATATTATCATGTGCGTGATTACTGTTCCGTACTCGTATAACTTGTCACCTGGTGTTGTATTGCGGGGCGCTAGACAGTTTTTTGTGCGTACTTTCTGAGGTTCTGTAAGTGAACACGTTTTGGATTGTAGTGTCTCTCCGTCCGTATGTTCAGTGTCTTAAAGTTTTCTGATGGGCGCGGATTTAAGGCATAATGTCGGAGTTTACACTGAAAATGTCTTTCAGGCTTATTTTTGGACCTGGGTTCTTTTAGTAGTTTATTTTACGACACTCATCTTCTTCGCATGTACGGCATAAAAATATAGGATTTTTGTGAATAAAGGCAGATTTGGTAGGAAGTTGTCGTTGGCTGAGGTCTGTTAGGGAATTTGTATAAACAGAGCAAAATAACAAATGTGTGCAGGATGGCCCATATCCCTGCCGGGATGAGAACTGGGAACCATCGTATTTGTAAGTGTAACGTTACCGCCTTTTGTACTCTTTTCCATTCTAGTTTAGTTATGTCATTGGCATAAGGTACAAATGTTCCGAATTCAACACTTTTTGCAGTGTAATACATGGGAACATTTCATATTTAGCTACCAAATAACACCATTTAGTTACAGGTGTAATATATTTATGTTACACTTATAAGCAGTATTTCATGTTTTAAGTGTGTGAGGTATGATAGTCCTTGTATTTATTTATCGTTCTGTTTTTGCAGGGTGTGTATGACGATGACTCCGCTTCTGTGACACCGGTGAGTGTCCTCTCATGTATATACTATCAAACAGTACTCCCCACTTGACTACCTTCCTGTCTGCATACATTTGTTTGTGATATTTATGAAGCATATCCAGACAGACCGTTCATTTTGTATTGTTGTGGTAATATTTTGCTGCTTTCTGTCTATATTTGACTAAGAGCAACTGGAATGTACATAATCAAACCACAATATAGTGATCTTTTAAGAAACTTGGTACGTCTGTCATCTTTATAGCAAAGACTTGTGAATTATTAAATTGTTAAGAATGAGTTGCTCTCGCTTGTCATTGTGTCTTATTATAAGGTATTTTAATATTCGGGGAAAGTTGATTCTTTCCGCTTGGAAGACCTAGAAGTAGATGGGTGGTTATTATCAATAGGGGTCTTAAAAAGAAAGAGAGTGATAGAGTCTGGACTGGATTTATTTGGCCCTGATTAGGGGTCAAAGGCGGAAGTGAACACTGTAATGACCCTTCGAGATTCATAAAATTCGCGAACAGCTAACACTTTCCACTTCTCGTTTCTTTGGGATTATTCGTCTTGCAGATGTAATATTTGCTATGATATTTGATACTGTTGTACAAGGTGTTGGTTCTTCTCGACCTTCTTAAACTAGTAGAGAAGGTTTCAGTTTTCTAATTACTCTTTAACAACTTCTGAGGTTTAACTATCTCGATCGAGTAGTAAATGAACTTGGTGCCTTTTGTGGAATCCGAAGGTTAATTACGATGTTCACAGCAGACCCACTACCCCCTTTGGTGGGCCAGATGAATCCATCACTCGCGCTCACATCGTGTTCTGTCAGATACATTTTGATATTTTCGTCCCTTCGCACCCGTAGCTCTACAGTGGTGTTTTCCCGTCCTGACTTTCGTACTGCAGTTCTCGACACAACGCGCCATATTCCCGCTAATCGAAAACCCTGAATAACATTTTGTGCAATGATATACTTTCGTACTTGCAAGGAGTAATCCTGTCCCACAATCCCAAGACTGGAGAAGCATCCGCGTGGCAGTCCGCGACACCTTTTTAGTATGTTCGCAGTATGGTTGTGGTAGAGGCCGAGGTAGAGTGAAATTTTGTGTGGTTTGTGGGATGTTGTATGTATGTATGTATGTTGGTTGGTTGCGGGTTTGTGCCACGACTTAGATCTCTGTTTTGGCTGCCGCAGCTTGATGCCCAGTCTCGGGAGTGGCTTGTCGTTTCTTCGCAGGCGAACTACCAGGCGCTAGTCAAGCTTGCTGCCGGCAACCCTCGCCTCGCCAGGTTTAAGGTAGGAATTTGGCTTCCACATTAGTTGTACAGATTTTACAGTCCTTTTCGTGAACCTGCTATTCTCTGTCTCAAGGTCACAACTGAAACTTGTGTAATGCATGTCATAACAATTTCTTACAGCGTTGAGATTTTGTGTTTGGTGAATCAGTCATGAAGAATGTTATTGCTTCTCTTCCTTTTTTGTTTTATTGTCATAATAAAAGTATTAATTTAGCAGTTCTTCATTTTATGAAATGCCAGCAGGTTGGAGTGAAGTTTAGGATGTTAACGTTGATACGTGCTTGTTGGCTGAAACGATTTAGGAACGCCGTCAGTTAATCAAATACGGTGACATTCTGATTCACAGTTACACTTTCGAAAGTAGTTCTGGTTGGCTGCTGTTATAGACTCAGCTACCAACTGGAACATTGTTTCTCAGTCTTTATGGTACTGCGGACCCTCGTACAAAGTCTCAATAATTCTGTGGGCCCCCTCTCCAAAATTATTGCCGCTTGCGAAACCTTAAGGCAGGTTTTTTCGGTAACATTGACGGTTGGGATATTTAAAAGCGTGAAACACATTTTAACTTAACAACTTTGCTAAGTCGTTGTAAACATCTGTTACAGATACTGTTATGATTGTCCTGACAGTAATCGCGGTAGAACTCAGATTAAGGAAACCTAATGGAAAATCCTTTATGTTCTACTGAGCAGAATCTGCGCTGTATTACACCGCTATTCCACGTGAGCAGATTTTGTAAAACAAAGACACTCAATTCGGTATTTTTCATATGACTTTTAGTTGGAAAAGTCACGACAAGCAATGCACGTATAACGTAAAATTGAGGTGCGTTCGCATAACCACTTTTGCCGTGGAAAAGCAATAAGTAATTACATATTCTGAGTGTGTGTTTGTAGTCTTAGATATCCAATATGCAATGCACATGCGCCATATTGTCATCTGTGACCTGCCTGGCTCTACAATATTTTTCCCCATTGTCTCATAAACGGTACGATTTTCGGGGAAAAACTTTTTACACATAAAATGCGTGTTTTGATTTTATTTGCAACTTTTGTCTCAGACATTTTTCATTCTTTGAAGAAATGAGCGAGTTATGATCAAAAATATTTATTGGTCTTCACGTAAAGTGCCTGTTATTCTTGTCAGGTTTTAATGAAACTTGAATTCTCTCGACTGCTTTCGAAAAACACTCAAATATAAAACATAGTGAATTGTTGTTTCATGGGGGTGGACTGACGGACAGAGGGTCACGACGAAGCCAACAGTCGCTTTTCGCAATTTTGTGAACGCGTCTAAAAGTAATCTTGTGCATCACACACTGAGAAGCACAGATCTAGAAGTTAAAGGACGAGAAAGAATCCGCTGTTCTGCACGATTTTGATGATAGTGTGTGACATTTGAACTCGTATAGACTTTTTTGACTTTTCACATTATTATGTATGGAACTATAATACACTACGCTTCGGGGACAGGCCACGTATTGGCAGTACAGTGTGTGTTCACAAAACTGCGTTTTGTGTGATGTAAGACAAAACCGTTCTTATCTTACGGCTACGGCCAACGATGACCCAAACAATGGCGCCAGTGAAGAGGGACGGGATGTAGAGAAGACCGGCACATGGGTGGGTGGAGGCAACATGTGATGCATTGGCAGAGAAAGACTGGAAGAAGGACCAAGGAATGGGTGGAATAGAATGACGACTCGGGTTCGGAAGATGTCGGTGACGTTTATGTTACGTACTTAACCTACTCCATGAAGCAGAGTCCTTCTTGAGAAACTAACCGGTTCTCAACTAGGCAATAAATTTAACATTTTATGGAACCCGATGGCTCATTACCACGTTCACAACTGCCCACCACCTGTCCCTATCCTGAGCCAGAGCAATCCAGTCAATGCCCCCATCCAACTTCCTGAAGATCCATCTTAATATTATCCTCCCATCTACGCCTGGGTCTTCCAAGTGGTCTCATTCCCTCAGGTTTCCCCACCAAAACGCCGTCTGAACCTGTCATCTCCCCCATACGTGCTACATGCCCCACCCATCTCATCCTTATCAATTTGATCGCCCGAATTATATTTGTTGAGGAGTTCAGATCATTTAGCCCCTTATTATGTAGTTGTATCCAGTGACGTTTGTGTGTGTGTGTATATATATATATATATATATATATATATATTAATGTTACGACAACATCAGCAGCCTCTCGCAACATCACTTTCACCATACCAAAAGCCGACTGTCTATTGTATCGTCATATTTATTATTATTATTGCATTATGAACCCGTAAGGACGCACGGTTTCTTACTTTCTGGTAGACGCTTTTTATAAAACGTTTAATAGTTTCTTGGCGCTTTTGGTACGAGATAACTACATGATTATTTCCGGCCATGAACGAGAAACTTTGTATCAGATTGTGTACCGTGACCATTTACTGCTATATTCCAGGGCAGCGTTTTTGTTTGAAACCAGCATTACCCTGTAATGCAGACTTAAGATATGAATGCTTGCCGAATTGAAAATTAATTGAAGTTTACAGGACGTCCGGTAATTATTTTTGTGTTTTAATTTACCGAAAATAACCGAATTGTTTTGAGGACTTGGCTTGGTGTGAACATTTACTTATAGAGCTTCATTATAACTCGATTGAGAGGGGGTATTGTGTTCGTGCTCAGGAAGCAGTAGCTGGTTGTGCAGGAACTGAATAGCTGCGATTATCCCTGTAGTTACAGGTGGAAGCAGTAGAAGACAATCGTCCCGAAAATTGTTTTGAACACGATCATCCAGAAGATTCAGGTTGAACGATAGGAACTTCAGGCTTACGGAATAATTGTTTCTGTTACAAGCACTGTTACCCAAATCATTAATAGTTTTAAGTAATTTAAAATTTATTAACCTACAGTTGAGATTAATACGTAATTACGGTATTAATAAATAATTGTTATGCTCAGTATTTTATAATTTCTGTGTTCCTTTGTAGGAAAACATTTAAATGTTAGAAAACAAAGATCCCGGGAAAATATATGGAGACGTGAGCAATGTAGGACACTTCGTAAATATTCATTTCGTTACCTATAGGCCGGCAGGTCACCTGGTATTTTGTGACAGTGGAATGTAGCCCAGGAGGTTACAAATGTTTGGCTATGTAACTGGAATAGAAGACACAAGATGTGCTTTACAGTTTTTGGAAAACGGCGAATGAGAAATAATTTAGAGAATGACATTAAGAAATGTTGTAGGGTAATAATATATTCTGAGGATTGGCTTAGGGTTGTGTTACATGACGAACTTCGGTGTTAGTGGTGTCGAAACTTTGGTTTCTTGTACTACTTAATGAGGTTTAAATGAATCCCTTGAAGACCGAGAATGAGTGAGAGAAAGAGAGAGGTACGAAACGGTGGTTGCCGTCAGATGCACTACGTTTATTATTATTATTATTATGTTGTTGTTGTTGACTCTAGTCACAGGCCTTTTCTCCCTGATACTTCTCTCGAGCCAACGGTGATCCCCACCGCTCAAGCTTCAAGGTTCAGACTGCAGTACTTTCCGTACTGTGTGTGATGTTCCAAGGATAGCTGCCCTTTTTGGTGAATCTATTGAATGTTTTCCTGGTATGGCTACCAAACTTTTCATTCAACCATTTGTTACTATTTCGGTGGCTCCAATTATTACCGGTACAATCTTACATTTCGGGCTCTACATTCGTTGTATCTGTATACATAAACTCCTAGTATTTTAGCGTCCTTTATTATTATTATTATTATTATTATTATGACATTGGAAGTATGCTGCTCTATCGGTTGTATGAAGACTTAAGTTCGTACCGCGTAGAGAACGCGATGTGCTTCCATTGGTTGAACCAGTCGGAGGGAGTTAGCGTTTATTATTGTAAGAATCGTACGGAGCACACAAACACAATTTGGGCAAAAGTCAGAAATCCGTTACGTAAAACGTCGACGTGGAGATGTAAAAATGCATGAAAATAAAACAGTATGGCCTGTATGGTATTGTCATTGCACGTACATCAGGCACGGCAGGTGCTTCCTTTGTCGTCCTGCTCTGATCGGATCTGGGTTCACCCAAATGCTGCTGCCACTCCTGAGACGTCGAACGGAGCCTTCACCTCCGACAGTTAATGACCCCGAGTGCGTAGAGATTTATTGGCATTTCCTTTTTACTTCCCTATGACGTGAGGGTTGTACATACGGTTAGTTATATTATTCCATAGTAATATTCTGATTGGTTTTTACCGCAGTTTGACGGATATACAGAACACTGTACAGTGGTTAGTGTGCGGATTGATATTCAGAAGGTATCGAGTTCGATTCCAAATTATCTCCAATATTAAAAAAGTGAAAATATAAGAGTTGTTCTTCACCAGCATATAATGATAGCCTGTCACCGAAGCTCCAGAAAGTGGGTAATATCCAGTCTAATAAGGTTTGAATATTTTTACGGCACTCAGTACTCATTGCAGATGGTAATACCAGTAATATCGACTGCTCATCGATAATTTCTACTTTTTCAGTTTCCGCTCTGACTTTATTGGAATTAGCAAACCCTTCGAAACATGGGCAGTTTTACCATTTGAACAGGTTTTTATAGTCAGAAGACTGTGAAATTAATATCCAGGACATCTGGAGCCTGTCGAATGGAAGAGTCTGTCGCTGATGTCGGCTTCTTCATCTCGCTTTCTCTCCTCTGTTGCGAAGATGATATTTGAAGTTGGTGTGAGGGTTTTATTAGTGCGGGGTTGACCTAAGGGTGGTAGAGGTTTACTTTACTAAACCTACACTTTTAATGTAACATTGTATGCATCGGTACGAGGCAGGCTGTGTCTATAATAACAGATCTGAGAGGATCACGTATAGGTTATGTTTTGTTGGTCCTGGGCAGGGGGATAGAGGGGCTCAATTGATGAATATGCAGTGGCATCACTGAACGCCTGCCGAGTTTGTTAGTTAGAGACACCAATTACCCAGTTGGTGATTAAATCAACACCCGGGTTAATCAGCTTCAGTAACTGGTGAGTAGGGGATATTCTGCGTTGCGAACAAACCGCCCCCACGGGATCTGGGCTCGTTTTCGTGTCAGGCCCGGATCGCTTTAATTAATATCAGTCCGCTAGTGGGAGGCAGTCTATCTCGTGATGCAATTCGCTATCAATATATGCGCGAGGGTACGCTAATGGAATATTTCTACATTTTAAATTTTATACGATTTTTTGTGATGTTGGTTTCTGAAACGGAAATAGAAGTTTTTTTGCAAGAATTTATTAATTTTGCTTTCCCTTAAGTGCTTCGATTTTATACGTGAAGTGGCTAGAAAGAATTATAAATTAATTATTGTACAATTTAATTGTAACATTTCAAGCCATAAAGGATTGAAAGTGCGTCACATGTAACTTTACATTTTCGCGCCGTCGTCCTGTTTGTAATTTTCAACACGCAAAATTACAGGTTCTTTATTAATCGAACCTCTTATCACCATACTTTCTGTGGGCATAACTGTGAAGGATGAAGTGTTCTTGTAGTCTTTAGGGTGTCTAGACTGGTCATGTTCGCGCTGTCTCTTATTTAGGCAGCACCAGGGATTGTTTATCCTAGTGTAAAGCGGGGGGGGGGGGGGGGGAAGCTGACCACTCTTCCCCCCTTCTGTTGTTATCGAGTTTAAGAATGCGTGGAGTTATACTTCCACAGATATATTTCTAATTATACAATGGAATTTAACTGTTCTGCTTCGACACGTCATCCATCAGTGGGGGTGTGATGAACATCGATCATGCTTCACATTTAGAACTGTATGCCCTGTGAGCATAATAATTTACAATTCAACAATAATGAAGTTGTCGTGAGTTGTTTTAATTTTGTGACAGTGGATGGCAGAATAAAAATCACAACGTTTCGGTGTCTTGATCTTCTCCGGAGCGCTGTGATTTTAATAAACGTAGGCGATGGACAGTGTTCGTTACATTAGTCACGTGTTGTGCAATATACCGTCGTCAGGTTCCTTTAAAGCGGGTTTCAGTCACCCAACGTCTCAAGTTTTGGTCCACCATTGTATAAATAACGTCATATTACTTTTTAAATAATCCTACACTGATTGAAAATAATTACAACATTGTAATTGGTGTGTAGGGCAGTTTTAACATACAGGACAGCCTATTTATTCTTTTGTTTACCTACACGTTAGGACGAGATGCCTCATCCTAAGATTAAATGGGGCAGCTATTCATTGACTTTCCATGTTGTCATCTGTGAATAGGTAAAGATGTCACTATGCTTAATCAAGAACCACGCTATGAAGACGTGTATGTGGGAGTGGAGGTACAGCTCCTCATATCGTATCTAAGGAACAGTTAATACTGTTGTATGTTTGGAAGGTTCCAGACTGAAACCGCTTGAGGTTTTTCGTCGTGTTCCTCGGTTACTCCAAGAAAGTGACAGGATGATGTTTCAGGCTACAGCTTACTTCTTTCGACTTTATTTCCATTTCATAACTCACTGCCCACCACACAGTGTGATGCCACATGGTCAGAGCTACTGGAAGGACCCTTAAATAAACCATAAATAAATACAGGTAAATAGCCTACTCAGTTCTTACCCCCATCAATAGACGTAGGTGTGCAGTTAACTTCACCCCTCGGATGCTTTGCCTCCAGGAAGCGTCTCTGGTACCCATTGGTTAGGAGGAGGGTGGGCCACAGATATATGGGCGCCTGGGAAAGGCTTGGTGAAACTTTTCGACGACGCGTGCCCAAGTTGCGGATAATTTCGGAGAAATTCTTTAGCTACGAAACCTAAGTTTACTAACAACATATATTTGATTGTTTCAAAGACGTAACGCCCCTTATTGGTTAGTGGCTCGGGAGGCTGCCTGGCTTGCCCGCCCCTTAGCCTGGTTCAGAATACGAGGGTTGGTGGGTCCCATATCTGCCTTGGGCGATGTTTAGAAGAGAGAAATCTTTGTCTCTGCCTGGAATTGAACTGCGATACCTCGGTTGTTATATTCGTAGCCCAGTCAGTTTACCGACGGAGCTGTTTCTGAGGTTCGATTCATGAAGTTTCTTTTTTAGTTTGTATCTTTGTATTTTTTGTTATGATCGTATAATTATTCTGTATTTACATTTACACAGTTGTTCACAAATACAGGCACTTCCAGACAGCTGTGTAACACGACTTTCTGTATTTATTTTGTTTTCGATGTTGTTAATTCCTTGCAAAATATTATACTTCTTATTAGAAAATCATCTACTTTCATACACAAAGGTAATATCGTATATATTGATTTTACATGCTTTGCGTGTGCAAGTAATTGTTTTTTTTAATAATAAGGAAATACAACTTACTATCCTTGTGTCGGGCGTCCATTAGGGAAGTCTGTGTTGTGGATTCTCACGCCACAGAGCGATGGTGTGAACTGAGGAACACACACAAAAGAACTATATTTTAGTAAAATAAAATAGTAACACAATAACTACTGAGAAATAAAAAAAAACATGACGTGATCCTATTATAAAAAAAACAATTACAGGTTCCTGGACCAAAAATATGATCTGGGGGTCAAGGGGTTTCACTGACCTACCTGGTGTTATTACAAAACTGGCGTTTGCATTAGCAATGAAGTTGGTCTTAAACACGTGTATAAATGAAACAAACGCTGATTACATATGTGTTGTGTAGGCGCACAGTAGCGGCTAAGTTACGGCTTCTAGTCAGCTTTAAATAAGGAACTGAAGTGACCGTTCCTTCTCGGCAACAGAACGTTACGAAGTATTGTACTTACTCCAGCCACCACTCCATTGTTGTTGCCTAACTGGTAGTTTGATGACGTCAGCCTCACGTGCCTTTTTGGAATTCCTTCCTCCCAGGGGGCTCCATCTAAAAGCAAAACCTACATATAACTGAATTCCAAGGTACCTCAACATTTTTTTCCGTTTCTGGCAGGTTTCTGTTCCCCACGAGTCAGACGGAAAAAAAGTTGCATAGTATTTATGATCCACATAACCAATCACATATGTTGAAAGCAGGGTCCAGCAGGTAACCTTTCTAGCTTCGTATTTGTTAGGTAAAGTCTTAGCTCGGAGACCAGCTTCAACGAATGAGGTTTTGCGTTGCTTTCCTGAGTCCTACCGGGATGGTAGGCCTGCCTCCAACGAGGCCATGACCTCTTCCTTCCACATCCTTTCCAATTCAGTAATCACCTATCCTACCATTCGACACCTGAGCTACTGACACAGACTGTAGGCCGCGACTGTATATATAAAGAGTGACATTTCATTTTCTGCCCTTCTTTAATTCAGACATGCCATCGCTCTTGTACCTTATTTTCTTCCCATTCCTCCGTTCCTTGCGTTCTTCCACTCATTTATTTTTATGTATTTTTCCGTTACTTTGTTATGGCTTTCCTTATCGAGTCCTTTTCGTTTCTTTCGTTTTCCTTCCTGATACTTTTTTGTGCGTTCACATTTACTTATTTCCTCCCTTCTTGACGATTTTTTCCCCGGCTGTGCGTCAAAGTACCCTGTGCGGCTTCTGATGCCAGTCACAATTTCATTATTACCTGTTATCCAAATTACGGTAATCGCAAACAGCTATCAGTTCTCCATTAAATTCGTCTTTTCATTTTAGCTACCACGTTAACGTTTTGAATGTCGCTTGAGGATAGCATTGCAGAACGGCTCGGCTCCCCTTCAGAAATTTGAAAGTTTCTTTGGCACATGCTTTGCCTTATTGACGTAAATGCGAGTTTTATAGAAGCTTAGGAATTTCTTGATGAAATGAATGACTGTCAGCAATACAAGAACTATTTTACGTCGAGTTAATCGTTATGAATATAGTGGGCGTCTTTAATGTTAGGTATTGCGTGAGTTTATCCACCCCTGGAATTGGTTCCGAGGTGTAGTTTGATGTTCATTATAATGGGTAGGTCTCTCTGGGACAGGTGGACAAGGTATGGGACGGCTTCTCTTATGCGTCTGTGAAATATGATGGGCCTCTAGGAGCCAACACTGGTAACCATTTAAACACAGAGTAAATTTAGTAGACTCCCTTGGATTAAGTTTTACATTGTTTAAACTTGTTACTGCCTGACTACTGGTTATAAAGCCTCAAATTTCTTGTTTTTGTGCCTTGTTTTTATAATATATGGCAAGATTCTTTCCCACCGCGGCTTTAGAGCATGCCCGTTAGTGCCGTACGGTAGTAGCGGGGAACATTATTTTAATCGTGACTTCGACATAGGTGGGGTCAGAGTCCAATCCCACTCCACAGTAATGTTATATCTCTCCTCTCCCTCCCCCTCCCATCCACAGATACACCGTCGTACGAATTTTGTATTCGTTCATTTCGAATATCTGTCTGGTTACAATTACACACTTAAAAATTATTAGTAGTTACTTAAATAGTCGCCTATCATGTCCCCGACCATTCATTTTGGAACAAGTAATGTTTATAGCTTAAAAAACACGTGAAACGAAACCGTTGCCAGTGTGCTGTAGGTGCGCAAGTCGTCCGCAATAAAAATGAAATGTTAATGGGATTTCGTGTGAAACGTTATCCAGCGCTGTATTTTAGGTAAACTGTTGGTGATGGAACGTTAAAGACTTTTTAAAGGCAAGTACTTTGTCTCTAGACGCAGCGAATAAAGGATTTCATTTCGGGGGGTTGAATGTGAACTGTATTATTTACGGAAGTTTTCTCGAACTGCATAGGTTAAATGAAATCAAGTGTAAGTTAGACTGTGGCTGGTGAGTTCTGAAATATGTCGCTGGACATAGTCTTCGCCTGTTTCAAGGCACAGAAAATCATCTACAACGGAAATGCCAAGAACCGGAATTTTCTTGCTATGGTCTTGAACTGGATGCTTTGAAATGTGGTGCGGGAGAATGATGGAGTTCAGATGTACCAATCTTGTGAGAAATTGAGAAGTATTGCATAGGGTTAAAGAAGAAAGGAATATTCTGCATACAATACAAATAAGGAAGGTAACTTGACTGGTCACTTCTTAAGTGTAAACTGCGTTTTAAAACACGTTTTTCAAGGAAAGATAGAGGGAAGGATAGACGTGACAGGAGAACGAGGAAGAGGAAGACTGCTAGAGGAATTTAAGGATACGAGAAATGGAAATTGAAAGGGGAAGCTGTAGATCGTATTCTGTGGCGAAGTTGCTTAGGAAGAGCTGTGCGCCTGGCGGACTACGTGATGATGAGATCTGAACAGATTTCCCTTTAAGCCAAGTATTTACATTGGTAGTAAAGTAATTCTACGTTACAATTAAGCACCCCGCTCTTCTTAGTCACTGTGAATGAACAAGTGTGTAGATGAGTTTAAAAAAAAACTATACCTATTAGAAATAGAAAGCCTCGACTTAGATTGGAGGGCAGTATCTGGATTCTCTTCAAAATTCTTCGATTACCATAAAATAGTGAGAATTTCTTTTCAAAGAGGGCGGCTATTAGACGGACTGTTTGCCATGGAGTTGGTGTGCCTAGAGAAAATGAGAAGAATCGCAAATGTAGCCTGGACCTTTTGGCCGTGAGCGAGCGGCAGACGGGCTGATAATTGCCACAAAATGTGCAGTTCCTGTCCCATGTCGAGATGCGTTGTTTTCTGAACGAGCCTTCACAGACTGATCCAGACTCCCTCCTTCCACAGATCCAGCTAATCTCAGTTGAACATGTACAAATAGTAATTGCTACGAACTGAAATCCCTCTCGTACGCAATTTACTCTCCCGACAATTCCATTACTCCATCGGCCAAACTGCCGTGTTCACCAGAAAATATTTCGTTTGTGTTCAAACAACGTCCGAAATTATTTCAAATTTTCGAAATTCTGTGTGCCGGGGAAGCGTAACGGCAAGCCTGTCGATGAAAGTACCCTATTCTGCAATTAGGTGTAGCCTGTTTGGCGTCTTGGCTGTGTTAGTAACGAATCAGTACGCGATTGTTGTCTGTGGTTTCCCCTGTCAGAAAAGTGCTTGGAAGTTAACTACGTCGAGCAATCGATGTTATGGTCCTGTTGCTTTGACTGTCTTCTGTCTTTTTGTACGCGTATGACATTTTTGTTACTGAGATATAATAACATATAATACCACAGAGAAATATTAGTCGAGAATATTTAGTATGTTCAGTTACATTCTAAGAAGTCGGCAACATAAATTACGCACATCAGGTCTTTAATCCTGGGTTATGTCTCCAGCTCTTCACATTACGCACTTCACGGTATATCATTATCATGTGCATGAAGGGTTGGGCGTGTTTCCTGTTCCTTAACCCTCAAGATGAAGTTGGTCCCTCCATTTCTTCCTCGGTCGTCCTAAATTCCTTCGTCACTTACGGGAAATAAAGATCCGATATTGAGTAATTTGTGCTCGTGTGCAGTGCAGTGCAGTCACTGTGGGCTAATTGTTCGGCTTTTGCATGCGGCAAATGCATTGGTTGATTCAAGGGAGTTGCTTTCGAGTTTCTTTTCTTTCCTGCATTTCTAGCAGTTTTATAATAATCGTAAATAATCTTTGGTTGCTTGCCCTGTGGCTAAGAACTAATATGAAGTAGGTTCGAAGTGGAAGGTAAAGTCCTTAGGCTCTGTACAATACTGAAGAAAGTGTGTTTTATGAATATGCTGTCGAGATGTTTCAGCAACGTTCGCGAGGTCGTCAGACAGTGACTCCGCCCAGACCGTACGAATTCTGGGCTTTTTCCCCTGTTCCACTAAACAGTTAGTGGTCGGTGACTATTCTTCTTTCGCTGTACCTCTAGAACACTTTTTGAAACTTTTTCATGTTGTAGAACAATCAAATATAATGAAACTAGAGTGAACGCAGAAAGGTAGGCGGGTTAAGAGCAGATGTGGACTCGCTGCGGCGCTTGCTTATGGGAGAAAGGTCTACAACTTAGGAAATGCGCTCTTTTGGCGGTTTTACATAGAGTAGAATTCCAAATGGGCGCATATATCATTTACGTCGCGGCGGAAGCCTGAAATCACGGACCGTAACTTTACCGGCACCGGCTGAGACTTCAGTACAAACTGAAGCATTTTTCAGCGGAAGAAACGGGGTTGAGTCGCGAACGAGCCGTGTGCAAGTGTTGGCGAGTAGGTCCTGAGGGGTGGGGGGGGGGCTTTTTGATGCTGTTTATTTTTATTATTATTATTGCGATCATGATAACATAATTCGTCTTCCATTCATTCAATCTTTTCTTCAGTTCTTCTTTTCTTCATTTTGCCGTCTTTCTTTCTTTAATAACAGAATATTCCTTCCGCCGTTTCTCTTCTTTTCTCTCTTCCTCCTTCTGTGTTTCCCTGCTCAATTGAACATTCACTTTCAATGATCCCAAGCCGATAACGACAACCCCAGTGAAAAAGGAGGGACCACAGTATGACTGTGGAGAGGGTTAATTGCGCCTGTTACTTCTGAAGGCCTGCAGTAGGTGCTGTGGAACACAATCTCGGCCAGTCATCAGTGGCGCAGTGTGCTATCACTTCAAGTCGTCAGTGGGGTTGGTGTTTGTAGAAACTCCTACGTGATGAAACGGCTTAAGTCCTTTCTGTTGTTCCTGTCAGCCACGTGACGTTCTGTCCGTCACGGAGTGCCTGCTGAGCCAGTTTATCACATGCAACAAACAGCCACAACGATTTTCCTGTCTGCGTTAATGTCATTGTTGTTCTGTTGGTTTTAAATGTTGCTTCATATTTCACGGCAGCTCTTCGAATACCGTAGTTGGTTGAAGAGTTTGACTGGGGCAAAATGTGTTCGGAACAGGGACACGAACAGTTATAGGAAATGCTAGTTAAGCTGCTGCTAAAGTACAATGGCCTGATCAGTTTGTATGAGTATCATTTACGGTCGAACTGGGTTATAATGTCATGAAAGGGACTGAATATTTTCTGTCTTAACCTTTAGGCACCATGCATCCTATATATAGGACAGACGTACCGCTACTCCCCAGAGTATTCTTTTTATATATTTATTCAACAAATATATTTAATTATTTTTAGACTCTCTCTCGCCATCTTCGTTTATCCCTCCACAAAATATCGTGTATTTCCTAATGTTATCCTTCTTGGTTTGTAAAATATTCACATTTTCCATAAATGGTGTGTTAAACTGTAAATGTCCAGCTTCAGGGCCAAAGGGTTAATAAACGAGTGTTTTTCTAACCGATTAGTGTATTGTTATGGTTAACAGTAAATAATTAGTTGGTACCACAGAATTTCTGACGCTACAGACGAGGTGTTGCAAGAACCGATGTCGTTATAACGAGATTAAACTGTATTTGTTTGTATGTATTTATTTACTGATTTATTTGTGATTTATTGGACGCCTCTCTAAGCAGCTCAGACAATATAGCATCCACTAGTAGGATATAAGTGAATACTTGGAAAGGATATGAAAGGAAGCGGTCCCGGCCTAATTGAAGGCACTATTTCGGCATTTCCTTTAGGGACTGAGGAAACCGCAGTGAACGTCATTCAGTATAGTCGGTGTCTCAGATGAGAATCGAAATGGTGACCTCCCAAATTCAATATACAAACTCGACCGCTTAAACCTTCCTACTCGGTATATAATACAGTAGAACTCCACTTATCCGGACTCTGGTTATTCAGATCGCTAATTGTCCGGATCGGCTTGACCGTTCGGAAAGTTTGTTTAAAATCCTAGAAAAGTAACTTGCCTTAAATTTATCGGTTATCGGCTCAAGTACAGTACAGTGTTGTGGCTTCTAGAAATGCCAATCAGGCGTGGAGGAAAGGTTTAGACGCAGGTACAGTATATGCTGTAAATAGTAACAGCCGAACTTCAAACTGCCAATGTAGCTCATTTTCAAAGAAAACTCCAATTATTTGGATTTTCTGCTTATCCGGATGGCTCGCCGTTCCAATTAATCCGCATAAGTGCAGTTCTGATATGCTGACACAATATTTTGTTACGTGTAACATTGGAATGACTATTTGATGAAAGGTAGATTGGAGCATGTTACAGAACAGCGCTAAACTGAAGTAACAGGAGGCTGAAGGGAAGTTCTTGTTGGACATAATTTTTGCTCTTCACCGGTTGTTGGTAGGAGGGTAAAGTTAACGAGATGGAATGAGTGTGCGATGTGGGATGCATGGGGGAGATGAGAAATCACCACAACATATTTAGGTGAAAACGTGATAGGAAGAAGACACTTCGGAGGACACAGTCGTAGAGGGAAGTGTAATATTAAAATGAATTTGTGGTACTAAGATGTAAGGATGCTTGCTGACTCACCTTGTTCAGAACAAGTTCCAGTGGTAGGCTGTTTTGAACACGGTCATGCGCCGTCGAATTACATAAATACAGAGTATTTCTTGACCGTCTGATCGACTGTTAGTTTACTAAGAATGTGTCTGTTTCATGATGTCATTTTTTTATCTGTTATTCATTCGGACAGATGTGCCTTTGGCAAAAGTTAGAGCACAAGAAGACTGTATTCATAAAATTCTTGAAAGCAATCATATGCGAATTATTTGAATAGTAATATTGGTTAGACCAGTAGGCAGTTACTGTAATAACCATGAACGCTGGATGGCAGAAACAAAACAAGACTACAAGTAGCAAGAATGAGGACTTTTATGCCATTATTTCTACGAGATTTTTCACCCTTAGACAAAGGTTCATTCATTGCTAGCCTTATCTTACGACAGGTACAGAGCCTCTTCCAAAGCGAGTTCACCAGAGAATGCGGTCTAGTGCTACCTGTTTCGATTTCCAGGATCCTCTCGTTGCCTTAAGTTCGTCCATTCTCTGCTTACATCTTCTTCCTCGTCTTCCCGTCACTTCCTTCTATGTTTCTTTCAATGGCGTGTTTTAGAAGGCAGTTTCTACACAAGATGTGACCAATCCAGTTAGCCTTCCTTCCTACCTTTTATTGTTTGTAGTATACCCCGTTCTTCTCGACTGTGTTTAATACTTCTTTATTTTTCTCAGGATTGAGTAGTAGGGATAGAAGAAAGACAATGTAGATGGAATGGGTGAAAACAGGCGTCTGAAAGTGGCACTGAATTACAAAAATTGCAAGGTAAAGACCAAGAATACACTCGAAAAAGGTCTCTGTGATCGATACAGGCATTGGCTTGCCTAAATGTGAATCCATGTAGAATGGATTATTTCGTCATAAAGAGACCAAGCTTCTATTGTTGTTTATCTATTTAATGATTCAACAGGAACGTTTTGGCAATTATTATATGAGGTCGGGATACAGCGGCCGGGGCATGAAGTTACCTCTCACCGTCATGTATTACCCTGATGAAGAATGGATGTAGCACCTCTGTCTTCGTGGCATGAAAGTGGACTACTTTACTTCTGTCTTTAACATAAACCTTAACTCGGCCGTTTGCTGTGGACTTAACGTAATTATGAAAATTACCTGCGTTGGTGAAAAAAGCAAGGACGTTGATTAGTCAAAGGATAGGATCTGAGACTGGTGTGGTAGCCCGCCATGAGGCGGTGTATGCACCTTTGAGCTACCGTTTAATTTTTTTTGTGTGCAAAATATGTTCTCTGATGCTCAAACCTTTGGATTTACTTATTCCTGACTTTTAATTAATTTTTCCTCGTTTTCGTTTGGACAGCCAGCCACGAGATCGCCTGTCTTTCTGTCGACCAGTGTTCCCCGAACTTTACGCGAAAAAACTTCAGGTTCTCTGATTATGTTTTCTGGGAGGAAATCTCTATCTTGTGCCCGAAAAGGCCACTGTCATGCAACTGTAGAAAGGACATCAAGCCTGGAATTGTCATATTTTGAATAGCAAAGATTGTTGTCCGATGTATACAGACGAGAGGTTTGTAAGTCGTATGGCGACAGACAGGACAGTTATTGGCGATGTGAGGCCACTCCGTGAGAGATAGGCATCGGGAGAACAGTGGCCACAAAGTACCGTAAACCGAGCACCTGGCGCCACGCTTGGTCTTGGGGTACCTGCCTTTTGAAATCGCTAGATTCCAGGCTACTTGGCGACGAGAACATCTTCACCCTAGCCTTGGATCCACACTAAATCATCCAATCTGAATGCACTCATCCTGTTATATGCGACCTTCCAAACAACAAATAATTTTAGTGCGTTATTAAATTGCACTGAAATATAAAATAGCTTAATTTGTGGTAATGGCATTCTGATCTGTGAAATGTAAGTACTGTGCCGGCGTTACTCTGTTTTTGTTGCCGCACTTGTAATACTGGGCCACACCACCTTTTTGTGAGGCCTGCATTCAGTCATTGTACATCTTATTCTCCTCGACTGACGAGAACGGCTTTGACCTTGATGGCGTAGGTGCGGTCTCTTATCTCCGGCATAAACTTGCGGTGAATAATTATAGGCCATGTCAAGACATAAGCTCCTGTCACTGTGTCTATCATTTTTCCTTGGTCGCCATTTGTTAGGTTTTCAGTTTTCTATTATTGTCATCGTCATGAATAGTTAGGATTTAGGTCCAATCAGACCTGTTCCTCTGGGTAGTGAAAATGCTGTTGGTCTTTCAGTCTTTGTTTTGTTCTGTCCAAGTCACGGCGTCAGTTTGAATAATAATGGTTACCCTGTAGTGGGAGACGATCTTATTTCGTTCTTGCCACACATTTCCTCCATTTCTTTTGGTACTGAACAACATCTTCAGCTATGATGGATACTTGTAATGTTTTGTATAGTTGCTCAGTTAAGTTTATAAGAATCCCAATTCCACATTTATGCACAGCGGTAACGAAATAGAGCAAACAAAGAATGTCGAACGAACAAGACACAACTGCACTTGAGCCCAGCGTATTTTTAATTAGAAAACATCGGTTTCTGATCGTAAACATCCAATGATCTAACTTTCCCCTGCGATATCCTCGCGACGTTCAGAACTGTTCTTGTGAGTCGGAAATATTACTTCTAACACGCCATGATCGTTTTGTGTGTAACGAGACTGGCTGCTGACTGCATTACGGAGGATCGATTCCCAGCAGGGAAAGAGAGTTTTCTATCTCTGCCTGTGGCGTATCCATGCTCAGCCAACCTCGTATCCAATGGATACAGGGGGGCTCGTCCCATGGGGGTGTTGGAGCCAGAGTGTAAAGCTGATTGCTTACCTTCGTCAGGTTTCGAGGTTTACATCATTACATCCACTCGCCCATACGACTTTAATGGCATGGTGCTGGGTACGGGAATTGGCTGTATCGGTACGTCACGCTGTAGATTGAATGGTGGAAACAGGAACGGGAAATAATTTTGATGGGGGGGAGTGGAATGAGACCACGAGTTGGAATATCAGTATAATATTCTGTAATTTTAATATAGACCTAGGAATACGTCGTGAAAGTCACAACTTATCTAATTTCCTCAAAATCGGTTCAATTTGCTTAATGTCTTTAAATGGGTACCGAGTACTGGTGTGTTAGTCGAGCTAGCGAACTGTCACCGTAACATTTGAAGACTGCATTTCATCGAAAATTTAGCCTATATAACAATTAATTTTCTACCTCACAGAAAACATAACATATCCCCAATATAAGGATCACTCAGGTAATATTGTTTAGGGAGAGCCTGTGATTAGTGTTTGCATTCGACGCAACAGTTTGAACTATCATTTTCGACATTCTGAAAGAAGTCTGATCAGCATGTGGCGATGTTGCTTGCTACTCGGCACTGAGACGGCTGAGAATGGGTGCACTGCGAAGAACTTTTTAAATTGAGAACTTGAATGGATATTTTCACAACGGAAGAAGGTAAGACTGTATCTCGTCTATCTGATGAGAAATGGGGTATGGCTGTCCCATTTGTTGTGGACATAGCTTATCTTAACGAACGCAGTAGGACCTTTTAAGGAAAAGGTAAAGAAACTAAGGCAGCTGTACACATATATCAACGCACCAAGTCTTAGCCAGTTTCCGTCTTGCAAAACGGTTTTCGAGTCTTCCGCCTCATCAGGTGATCGGAAGACGCGGGAAGACAAGTTTGTTGACATCGCTCAACAACTATAATTTTTTTTTTTTAATTTTCGGAGATTTTCACAACAGATGAAATCCGAATGTTCCAAAATTATGTTACCGTTGGTAGTTGATCCCAGGGGAGATGTAAATGGTGGTAAATTAATTAAAATTCATAAAACTAATAAATTCTTTCACCCAGGAAAATATACAATAGTATTATGAAATCTTGTCTGCAGATGTTAACGTCAGTAAAACTTGCGCGACGAAAATGCTAGCAGCATTTAGCGTCTGCGAATAAGCGTTTTTGGTCATGAACTTCTGAAAAAGCAAACTTTGTTTCTGGTTTACTGACGAGCCCTTGCAGGCTGCTTGACATAAAGTTTCGTAAAGTTTCAAGGCTGACATTTACAAGTTTACCAAGAACACCAAAGATCAGAACTTACATTAAAGAGTGTGATGCAAGAGTTTATTAACTTTGTAAACATTCCTCTTTACTGAAGTGGGGCGAAGGTGTGTATGTGTGTGTGTCTATATATATATATATATATATATATATATATATGTACTATTTGAAATTAGTGACGGTATAACTTCCTAGTCTGTGAAATGCACGTATGTGTGCAGCTGTCTCTTTATATTACGTCTGTGTAATGTACGAATTTGTCCAGCTCTATCCACATATTATGTCCGTGAAATGTATGAATGTGTCCAGTTATCTCTTCGTATTACATCTGTGAAATGTACGAATGTTTGCAGCTATCTCTTCATATTACGTCTGTGAAATGTACGAATTTGTCCAACTATGTCCTCATATTATGTGTGTAAAATGTTCGAATGTGTCCAGCTGTCTCTTCATATTACGCCTTTGAAATGTATGACTGTGTACAGCTGCCGCGACGTCTCTCATTTCATTCTCAGAAAGCTCCTAATCTCCCTGTTAATGTATCCTGCACCAGCGATCAGAGTTATGAATTTTCGAGTAGAATGCGGCCCGCATGTGGCAAAAGATTCTAGAACAGAGTTAGATTTCATTAGCGTCAAGTGACTGGATGGTCATCAGTTATGAATTTGAAGCGACTTGAGACCTGCGATATTCCGCAGCATATATTGGTAAATTTTTTTTTCTGACCCTTGAAGATGGGACTGATTGGTTGTCCCGAAACGTCGGTAAGGAATTACCACGATACGCTGCGCAGTATCTCAGAAGAGCGCAGATCTCATCTACTCCGCAGCGGAAGCCTGAAATCGCGCATTGAAGCGACTTGAAAGGAACAGTTAATGGTCTGATTGAAGGCAGCGATTTGGAAACACTACGGAAAAGTTGTCAGAATATTCTGTGTCAGGGCTGCAATTCGACTCGGGTACCTCCCACAGAGAAGTGAGAAGCGTTACAGTACTGCTTGAGGCAGCTTGCTCCGTTTGCTCATGAACTGCGGTCTACATCAGTAAACATTTTATACTGTGACCGGAAACATGGTGTCGTGTAAAGAACCATATGCACTTACTTTATGCATACATACGTTGACAGTTGTACATGACTTGATGAGATTTTGATTATACATTTTAGCGAACCACCAGTTACAAAATATATCTTAGTGTGCACTGAGCTACTGTAGACATGGATGATCATAGAACAGTAGTGAGATAATTGGCTGTGGGGGTTACGAGGAGGTAATGGGGCGTGGTGGCGCCACCAGGTATGAGGGAGCACATTCCAGTGGCGTGCTGTTGTGGGGTGTCTGTGATTGACGGACATCTAGGGGGTAGGGCGCCCAGTGAGCCCTGAACTGGCTGTCTTTAGCATTCAGGCTTGTTTCTTGCTGCAAGTGCCTGAAAGCGGTGAATAACCAACAGAAAAGCCAGCTTCGGGATTCATAATGTGTAATAAAATGTATATTTACTCGGCTGGTTAGGAATTTTCCATTTCTGTAGAACCCGAAAGGTCAGTACCCTATTCACAGTGCCGCTGTATTAACCTATCCTACACCAGTTAGTTGTGTTCCTTCTTATTCCCGTTTACTCAACATATATTTTACAGTTTTTAAGTGATTCATGACCATGCACTGTTGATTTCTTATGAGAAGTAACCAACAAATCCATATGTGTGTATGTAGATTTTATATTATAAACAACGTAGCCTCCTGCATGTTTCGGTCACCTATTGTCATCATCTTGTCAATATTTTATATTCTAACATAGACGTGGAACGTTTTTCCTAAAATGTAGCGTTTTATATTTGTAAATTGTTTCAACGTTCTATGTAATATTCCTTCAAAGAATACCTCCATGAAGATGGCCACAGTAGGTGGCCAAAACATGTATGAGGCTAAGCTGATTGTAATATAATAAATCTACATATCTGTATATACACTTGCTGGTTATTTGTCGTAAGAATACATGTCAGCGTTAACATGCCATCTTCTCCGACATGTCCTGAATGGTACCGTGAAGTTTTTCAAACACAGAGTCCTATAATAGAGTCCTAAAATTAAGCATTTAGAACATAATAATAATAATAATAATAATAGCCTAATAATAATAATATTATTAGCCTTTTCCTTGATACGTTTGCCTCTTCAGTTTCCACTGTAATCTGTTGTCCAAGTTTCCGTCCTGCAAACCTCGATGATCTTTCATGCAGGATTTAATGTGTGTTTTTCCACTCCCTCTTATTCTTTATTGTGGTCACCATTGCAACACATTTCTCGGCAATCTTTTCCACTTCACAGCTTTAGTGTAGCCGCACCATCTCCGCGCTCTGTTTTGTAGATTTCTTGTCGACCGTGACGTAGGCACAACGTCGTTTCCTTTCCACAGCATTTAGTTGCTCGCTATGTTCGCCCTTGATCTCCTGACGACATCTTCCAGAATTTAACTGAACCATCCATATATTACATTTTAGTTTTACTGTCATACCTAGATCATAGATTAGCATCGATTTGCGACCTCTGAGATGTTCACTGCTGTGTGGTTGAGTCGGTTCTCCTCACATGTGACACTGCGACACTGGGTGACCGGTTCGCGAAGTCTTCAATGACCACAATACCTCCACCGAAGCCAAGCCAAGCCAAATTGTTGACTGGGAGGCGGAGACTTGCGCAAAGCGCAAGTCGACGTTCCCCTGTCTGTTAGGCATTCCTGCGTTTGACCGCATAGCTGGGGTCAGTAACAGACACCTAAACGCTAACAGGGGATTATGGTTACGCTAACGATTTTGAAGTCAGGCTGAGGGCCTTGACTTATCTTGCCAAAGACTAGGGCCTGGTTGCCCTGGATTAAGTATGGGAGTAATAAACTTTGGATGGTTGGCTGCCTGGGTTCCGAGCCCAGATTGGCTCTGCCGCATACTGGTGTTATGCGACGTTTGTCAGGCGCTTAGGTAAAACCGCCACGCCTGGTGGAGGGAAGTACGGGCCGTCCCCCGACTTTGCATCGAATACCCTGGCATTTGCCTTAAAACAGAGGAAAATCACGGAAACCCTCAGGGTAACCGAAGGGCTCTCGGCTGATCAGCGCCGAGCGCGATTCGTTTAGTCGACTTGGACATCGCGGGCGATGGCCTCGACTGGCCTGCTGTCCCCTGCCGCCCTTGGTTTTCGCGTCAAGTAACGGGGCCAACCCTCCGTCAGCTTAAGTATCTGCCGAGTTGCCGTAATAGGGGGTTCCCCACATCAGGTAACTTTTGAGTCAAAGCTCTCGGTCAGGCCTCTGATGTGGTCGGCAAACAGCGGAACGCCCAGATCCTCGTGTATCTGCCTGTTACATACCAGGGGGCACCAGTAGCGAGGCGAAGACGCTTGGATTGTAACACCGGTAGCCTCCGGACATGGGCGCGGGCAGCGGACCTCCACGCGGGGCACACATAGTCCATAATGGGGCGGATGAGCTGCTTATGTAGCAGGACTCCGTTCCTGACGGATAATCACTCTTCCTATTCTGGAGGGAACCCAGCATACCCAACATTTGAGCAGCCCTGTTCTTAACCTGATCGATGTGAGGCGACCAGGTCAGTCGAATATCTAGGGTCGCCCCCAGATAACGAGTTGTTTTGACGCATTCGATTGGTTCCTCGAAGTGTGTTACTGGTCGGGGCTGGATAAAGCGCCGCCCGTCACGCGCGAAGATTATCGCGGTGCTCTTAGAGACATTAGTGGCGATTCTCCATTCACTCAACCAACGTTGAAAATGGTCGAGTTATGACACCAGGTAGCTGACAAGCAGCGTCGGCTTGCGGGACGTGGTTATGATGGCCGTGTCGTCCGCGTAGAGGGCCAACTCGACGTGATATGAGGGTGGGAGCATGTCGTTGACATTCAGAGTGAAGAGGTCAGGGGAGATCAATCCCCCCTGAACCACCTAGCCCGCATGCCTCGACGAGATGACGTGGCCGCCTGGAAGGACGCTTCGAACGTCCGATCCCTGAGTTAGGATGAGATTGAATGGACTATGTAAGACGGGAAGTTGTGGAGCGTTAGCTTGTAGAGGAGGCAATTGATCCAGACGGTATCGAAGGCTTTGGCCACGTCGAGGAAAACTGCGCCGGTGAGCCTTTTTTCGCCGAAATTCCTGGTTATTCTTTCAACGAAGTGGGCTGCAAAGACGTGCTATGTCTGGGTCTGAACCCAAACTGCTCGTGTCGCATCAGTACGCGTTCGTTTACTACGTGTAAGATCCTAGCTAGTAGCATCTATTCAAATAATTTACCAATCGTTACCAAGCGACTAATCGGCCGATAGGAAAAGGGCAGTGCTGGATCCTTCCCCGGTTTAAGGCTAGAGATCACGCGAGCGTGCTTCCACGTTTGGGGAAAGTGGTGGGTGCGGAGAACCGCATTGAAGATAGGGCGAGGAGGGAAACCGCTCGCTTGGGAAGATCCTTCATTGCCCGGTTCGGTATACCGTTCGAGCCCGGAGCCTTGCTGACCTTAAAACCCCTGATTGCTTCGTGAACCTCGTGAGGGGTTGTTAACTGGGGTTCACTTGCAGGGCTTAAGAATTAAGACTTTAGCGCCAAGGTCTCAATAAATGCCGGGACCGAAGGATCAGTCACCAGCTAATACGGAGCCTCCAGATTGTCTGCAAGGGCTTCGGCTTTCTCAGAGTCTGAGAGGGCGATTCCCCCTGGGGTGACCAGGGGGGAGATAAGGTAGGAACTCTCATCACCCTGTTGGTCAACCTTCACAGCGACTGGCCTTCAGGATCGAGGGATTCGAGTGTAGGGCCCCACTAGTCGTTTCTCCACTCGTTGAGCTGGCGGGGCACCGAACTCTGGAGGCGGTTGCCCTCGGCTTTTAGAGCGAGACCTTGGTGATCTGCCATTGCCTCCATAGCCGGTTTTCAGGCGTGTTTCATAAGAATGCCGGCCGGTATCGGAGGCCGTTGGTCGTCACGCGGGCGACGCTTGGGAGTTGACGCAGCAAGGGCCTTCAGAACGGCGCCGGAGAAGTTCTCAACGCATGTGTCTATTGCCATCTCATTGTGCAATTCCGGATCGAACGGAATTAGTTCTTCCAAGTGAGTTTGGAAGTTGGCCCAGTCAGTGAGCCTATAGTCAGGGCGATCTGGTGGGTGGTGGAAGGATGAGCGACACGCAGTGTCGATGAGAACGTGGAGGTGGTGTAACTTAGTGCATAGCACGAAGTCATAACCTGGAATGATAGATTCTTGGTTATCACGATGTCCAGGAGATTGGGAGTAACCGAGGGGTTATATGGTTTGGTTGTTGGGGAATTCGGTCCAAAGATCAGACAGGAGTTTTCGTCGGCATAATCACGCAGGAGCTTCCCCCTTTCTCGTGCTTAGCCGCGAGTTCCAATCCACGTGTTTGGCGATACGATCGCCAGCCATCAAGACCGGCAATCCCCCGTCGAAACAGGCGGTCAGGTCTGCTCCGATGAGTTGGCGGGAAGGCGAACGGTAAGCCGCAATGGCTATCACCGGTTTGCCGGCCAAGTGGGTTAGGCCTGGAACGGGCACTGAATGGTGGACTATACCACGGCCGACTGGGATGACTGTCCCGCCCCCTGCTGTCAGTCTGTCTGTGCGGTGGTCGACATAATTGGCAAGCCGGAAGGCTTGCCCAGGTTTAAGGGATGTCTCATTTAAGAGACAATTATCGACATCGTGCTGGCTGAGAAAATGCTCCAATTCAAGTTTCCTGCCGGGCACTGCGTCCGCATCCCAGCAGGCGAGGCGCAGGGCTTTACACCGCCCTGTCCTCCTAGGGCATGCTGCCATATTCGGCTACAAAAAGAATGACGGTCTTCAGGAAAGCGCGGGGGCGATCTGCCCCAGTGGGGAAAGAAGAGATGGACGTGAGGAGCCGACGAGTCAGCTCCACTCATGCATTGAGGGGAAGGTGATCGAAGCGATCTGAGATTTCTTCGGGTGGGGAGGTGGAACTTTGTGTTGCGACTACCGAGTTGTGTGTTGTGGATGTGGCTGCCGCGGTTTTGACACTCGCGGCTGCTTTCTTCTTAGACTTCACAGCAGCCCGTTTAGGGGCTGCTGTGGATTTGGGTTTGGTTTTTGAGGCTTGGCGGTCTCCCTGGTGGCGGTCACTATAAGCTTCTCGGGCACCTCCGTGACCGGCTGAGTAGGGGGAATAGGATGTGGGTTGGTGGGTGGAGTCGTAGCCTTGACGACACGCCCCCTCGGACGACGCGATTCCACCCCTCGCCCAGGTCCATCTGCTGGTCAATGGGCCCGGTCCGCTGATCTTTAGGAGCGGCAGGTTGGCCTGTGGCGACGCTCTTTCGGCTGCGTTCCGACGCTTGCTTTGCAAGAACCGCCTTCGCTTCCTTCCACTTCACACAGCCACTCTAGTTCGCTGTGTGGTTTCCCCCTCAGCCACAGCACTTAGGCTGTTCCCGCAGGGTATAGTAACCACCGGAGAGGTGAGAGCTCCCACATGCGACGCACCGGGGTGCGTATCCGCAGTTACGCTGCCTATGGCCGAAGCGCTGACAGCGCATGCATTGCAGCGGCCCTTTTGGAGCCACGCGCGACTCCAGCGACACTCGCAAACCGCAGAGTTCGGTGAGCGATTGCACTTTTGACAACTCAGGCCCTCGCGCCATTCATACAATGAAGTGTGGGGTGGGAGGACGGTCCTTGGCGTGTCCGCATCGCGACGGCCAGATCGCGGCTGCGTGACTCTCTGAACACGGCTGTTCAGGTCCGTGTTCAGGTATTCCAGCTCCTTTCTGATGACGGTATAAGGCAAACCCGTACCCAAGTTCATCACTAGAAGTCGCGCACAGCGGTCCTCTGGGAGGGTGAACGTATGGAAACTCACACCGTCTTTCCCATCAAGAGACCGCAGTGCACGGACCGCGGCTCTGAACCCGTAGATGGTTGATGGGACGACCATGAAATTCTCGCCCTTTAGTTGGGACATCAGACCGCCTGGGCAGGATGCCCGCAACCAGGCCAGGAAGGAACGGGTATCACTAACACCTGAAATAAAAATGGGCGTCTTGTTAGGACTCTCTCCTGCTGGTACGCAAGCGTTGGCCTCTTGGGCGTTTGAAGTGGTTGCATCTGGCCTGCCGCTCAGATGCCCGGACATGTCGCTAGACATGCGCCTATTGGTTGTCTCCATTGAAACACCGGGTTCGGATGGATCCGAATCCTTGGCTCTGGGCTTGAGCGGCCCACTTGGCTGAGACGGGGCGGCGGGCCTGACCAATACAGCCGCGTACATTGCCCTTCCCCCGGATGGTCCGGCTTGCCGGTTGCCGGCAGCAGCTTGTTCGCCCGTGGCTGTTGAGGTCGCGGACAGAGGCATGGCCCCAGCGCCAGGTGCTGGGGGCCTGTTGGCGGACTCCATCGAGTCGCCCGAGCTTGCTAGCTCGTTAGCTTTTCTCTTGCCCGCGAGTTGTTGGGAAGCTCTGGTCCCGCTTCCGGATGTGGTGCTGCGTTCCCCGGCAGGCACCGCTGGCTTCTTCCTCCTCGCCATTGCGAGCCTCATCTCCTTGAGAAGGGCCGGCGAAACCTGTAAAGTAGAAATAGCCTTCATAAAGGCTAACTCGTCCTGCCTCAGCATGATGCTTCGGCAGGAGCACTCGGAAGGTCTTCCTTTTACCCCTCCGCTGTAGCTCTGCTGGAGACTAAATGCAGAAACCAGCTCAGTCAACATCCCGTTTCACCAGTCAGCCCAGGCAGGCAGGTATTACGATCCTCTAACTCTGTCACTCACTCCACAGCTCACTCGACTGACCTCTGTGTCACTCGACCATTGCCCGACTACCTCAATACCTTCATCTTCAAGGGTCTATAAATATCCGAGAAGAGTACCTCTTATGGGACATATAGATCCTTCAAGTTGAGTACGATACTTCGAACCGACAAGAACCGTTTACCCAGCGAGATAGCGTCGTATCTCATAAAAACAGATTCTTAACATTATTTTGCCTTCTTTTTTTGATTGGTTTATACGTGGAATGTAATCGATTTTTATTTTGAAGTATCTCCGGTTACAGTCCTTTCCCTTTATGTAGCCTGTTGTTTGGTTTGCTTAATGGCGTGCTACGAATCGAAAGGGCGAGGTGCGGTTCCTCGAAACGGCGTTAGGATTTTCTTCGTCACCGACCAGAAACCACAGAGTTTTCTAATTAATTAAAATGCCCTTTTTGCTTCCCGTAAGACGGAAGATGTAGCCTATTTATAATTAACAAGCTCCACACTTATTTTGCAAAAATTCACGTGAAGAATATACATAGATTTGCAGTGGTCTGAAAATAAGAACTGAGGAGGATAAAGTGTTGTTTGCACATGGTACTTCTCGGTTTTAGCAACTTAAATTGCCAAAATAACGGTTTAATAATTACACAAAACTTAACTTCAGTCACATTTTCCCAGATTTCAGCGTGTGAGTAAGAAAAGTCCCATTGTAGCATGCTCTGTGTGTACTAGATAGGGTGTAGCATATGTCAGTCATTAGTTGGAGTCACATTCCACTGCTTCGTAAATCCCCAGCTCATTATAGAGAAAAACTTGACCTATGTCGTAACCAGACAGAAATGCATGTGAAACCTGCCAGAAAACTCACTTTCCTACGCATGTCATCTGCCGAGAGCTGGCAAGTCGCACAGCGACGCGTTCCAAGCTCTGTTTACAACCCATGTGTGAAATGCTTGATCTCCATCTAACAACAGCATCAACATTGGCAGGTCAACTTTGGTGGTCGCAGATCAGGACTATTTTTTAACGATACCATATCAACTGGACCTAATGTAACATAAAGCAAGGAACACACATTACAATTAAGAACTTCGAAAACATGACGTACAATGAGTGGCAATGCTGCGTAGCCTCCGTTGTCGGACTACAGAACATTACCATTGAAGATCTAAACTATACAGTATCTACAATGATCTCGTTTGTTCGGACTTGTCGTCGTCTAACTTTCAAAGTAGTGTGACGATTCGGAAGCCGGCTTTGCTTCCGTCTTCAGGTAACGGAAAGCTCCCAATCATGTGGACCCCTGTGGTATCGCTGTTCTCAGTCACTGCGCACCACAGTAATTATATCTTTAATATACCAACAAAATGCACATATACAATACAATATATACATTATTATCAACATTGCCCTATGTGTTTCGGCGCTTATTGCGCCATCCTCTCAAGGGAGAGCTTTATCATACGCCCAAAACAATTGTTGCGTTGATTAATTATAGATCTTAAGTTGTATTGTATATGGATTTACAACTCCATTTACAATTATGTAAAAGACCATATTTGCTTCAACATAAGAGTGAAGATGTTAAAAGACCATGTATACGACTCTTTTTATATTTGTTTGTTGAAAAATGCTACTGCTATTTCTTGTAGGTGTTGTGGCAGTTCTTGTTCCTTGATTGTTCCAACTTTGTAGGGTCCATAACATTAAAATGTATAATTTCGGTTAAAAGTTTTACTGTTGAGTAATAATTTAAAATAAAATAGAATAAGAATGGATAATTATAAAACAGTGGAAGTTAGAATTATTTAGTGTTTTTTGAGTGCTGTATACAGCAGTTACATGATGAGATCTAACCCGCAGTTCTTATAATAAAACCAACTAGATGCACTAACTTCTCAAATTTATTTTTGGAATAAAACTCTACGTGTTTCGGACAGTATCTCTGTCCATCGTCAGGAGTTTTTCACTGTACACACAGCAATGGTATCTGTCATACAGGTTTGCTGACATAGACCATTGCTGTGTGTACAGTGAAAAACTCCTGAAGATGGACAGAGGAACTATCCGAAACATGTAGAGTTTTATTGCAAAAATAAAGTTGAGAAGTTAGTGCATCTAGTTGGTTTTATTATAAGAATTTATCACGATGCACGGTCACCTGAACGTCAAAAACTACCCCACAGTGTAGGTGATGTGTTGTCTGTATGATGCGGTGCTCGCAATTTATTATGGAGTAATGGTGACACATTAAATACGATTGTATTATTGCATCATCACCCTGAAGATGGTCGGACTACTGGCCGAAACGTGTTGGTGAATATATTTTGAACCAAAAATACACTGTAAAATTATAAAGTTGAAGAGCGTTTTTTGGTTGTTTATACATTTTACAAATCTAATTAATGCACGGAATGTGGGACATATTTCAGTAAACTTGTTAAGATGTGCACTTGAGACCAGATCTTGTCCATGTGTAGTAACAGGAAAATAGCTAGTATGCATGTAGAAGATTCGCGTCTTCTGAGATGTTACGCAGTGTCGCCTGTTAAATATTTGTGGGCATTTCAAAGGATCGTACTGATTGCACAACATCGGTAACTATGATATTTGACAGGCGACACAGTGTGACATAAGCAGAAGGCATGAATCTTTCAGCAACCCCACTGTTCGAACCTTCACTATATGTGTTCATTTCTGAACGTTGTGGCCAGAACGGATCATTCTGAAGGCAGTGTACTTGCCATTATGTGTGTTTCGTAAACGCGGTGGCCTAGCTGTATACTTCTCATTTCCAAAACTCTTTGAGTTGTTATTTACGAGGCTTTTTGGACCCATTTCAAAGATACTGAACAAGATGAAGTCAGTAAATCAAGACACACAGAACGAAAAGAAAGTAGGACTGCAGCCAGCTTAGCATATACATATTAAATTTCGTTTTATGTGTTGGCATGTTTCACCTCAGGAAACTACGTAAAGCATTTCACGTTTTGTGTTTGGAGTCTACACTACAAGATGCTGGATGGATTTAATTTCTTGTTTGTGTGACATAAACCATATTTTTTACATATAGTTAAAATTAACTTTTAATTTTGTTTTTCAAGAACATGTAGTAGTACAGTGATTATTACGTGGCACAAAATGTAGATGCGTCCATCCTTAAAATCTGCAATGTTAAAAGTTCCTCCGTCTGGTATGTACTTATATTATCGACAATTCATTTCATAGGGCTTTGTGGCACTTGTAGCGACATGAAAATTACAATACATACGTATATATACATGTGTGTGTGTACACACACAATACATATTCATATATTTCTTCTTTAGTACTTTGTCACTTGCAGGCTGAACTCTCCTTTCGCCACATCGTCCAAGGCACCGTCACCGCTATGACACACCAAATAAAAAAAAGATGTGAAAATAGCATTACCAAACATTACCTGAATTTAATCTCTCTGTATTTTACCACTAATGTCCCATCGATCTCTTACCATTGTTCGGAAGTGCTTCAACTTTACCACACTGTCAAAGCCTCTTTGAGCCTCCTTTTATATTCTGGTGTTTGTTCTGTATTCTGTTGGCGATAAGTGAAGTGCTGTATGTAATCACCAGCAGTTCAAATATTTGTCGTTAGATGCAGAAAACAGTTACAGACAACTGCATTTCCGACAGTTCTGGTTGTTAATTGGGCGAGCTAAGAACCCGGAAGTCGCGGGTCGAAGTGGCTCCTGAAGGAAGTCATCTCTTTACACACATAGCTGCCGGGTGAAACAAGGCATCGGGTTGCAAGAAGGGGCGTGCAGGCGCCCTGTATTGGATCCCTGCACACTATGCCATATGTGGGCACTGTGCAGTGGCGGACTGTGTGGTACAAATTAGGATTACCAGGTTTCTTGACTTCGTCCATCTTCTCGTATTCAGAAAACAACATGACATTTTTGGAACTAGATCTGTTCTTGTTCTCAGGCGGAAGGGTGTGGAGGACCGTCTTCAGTAGCTGCGTCCTCTTCCTTTCACCTGATGGCGGAACATTCAGTTCCTGAAAAGTTGATGTTTCTTTTGGTACGAGATGATGGACAAAGTCTAATAACTTGATAATTGTATGTCCTTTGTACTATCGTCAGAACCCGTTAGAACTGGCTTACGTGTTAATATTCAGATATTTTTTAAAGTTTCTATGTATGCAGATTCTAAAGAAATTACATTACTACTCAGTAACAAGTGCTTTATTATTCTGGTGCAACGCATGGTTTTGGCCGATGGAATTTTCAAACGGTAGGCTAGGAGCGAATCACTATTGCAGCGACAGCGTCGTGTTTCCTCTAGCCATTCTCTCTGCCTTCGTAAGTTCAGTTGGCTTTGTTACGGTGAAGTTTCAAGCAAATAAACATACACCCCTCGCCAATTAACCAGGCCCTGTAGGCCTGTCTGCCAGCTCCGCTGACTTCTCTGCCGACCAAAATCCATGCACTGCATTATAACATGTTCTCGAAAATTCACTATTGCATCCACTCCTAAGACGGTTTAGTCGAGTTTCTGTCTGTACAACCTATTTTCCTAACATTGGCCTTCATTTTAATATTGTCGTCCAACATTTGCTTATATCTTTCCGTTTTCCAATAAATTTTGAAGTCCCACCCATTTTATCATCCTTGGTTTGCCTAACTTTGTTAGGTGGAGGGGACAGATTGTGAAGCTCATCATTACACAGGTCTTCCGATTCTTGGATTACTGTTTGGTCCAGATGTTCTTCTCAGTGCCATGTTTTCAAACGTCCTCGGCTTGCATTCTTCCCTAAGTGCAAAGTACCTAGCTAAACACCCATACAAAGTCTGAGTTATTATTGTAGTTTGGGGCGCGTGCCCAAAATTGCGAAAAGCTACTATTGGCTTAATCATATCTGTCTGTCTGTCCGTCCGTGCGTCCACATGGAACAACTCTGCTCCCACTGGACGGATGTTCATGAAATTTGATATTTGAACACTTTTTCGAACATCTTTCAATTGAATCCAAGTTTAATTAAAATATGAGAAGAATAACGGGTACTTTGTGTAATACTTAGTCTTTTGCTTTTTCACGGAAACATTGGTAACGCGAACGCTCTTTATTTTCACGTTAATACGTTCTTGTGTATATATCTGTATGGTTTGAGGTGTTAGGATTAGTCTTTCCCTACTGCTGGGTTCCACACTTTCATTCGGTCGGCGGGGTTAACCATGAAGGTGGAGGCAGCAGGTTCCTTCGAAAAATTTTGTATGTGTGTGTCAAAGTACACTTCGTCACGTCCCAGAAGACGGTACTGTTCAGGACCCTTTGCCCCACACTGTAACCATTCCATCGCTGGTGTCCGTTTGTTGTTCGGCTGTGAGTAATGGCCTGTGAACTGAGGAGTCCTGCAGTAGGAAATGGCTTAGCCTGTCCACTGGTTGACAATGCGAATGAGCAGATGATGGATAGATAGCTGGATGGATGGGATTATTACCTTCTTGCTCCCTCTTTGGTTTAAAATTCTTGCAGGCGCCTCATCGTGTCGGACAAGCGTACACCGCAGTTCTGAAACGTGATCTGTGTTCTTGGATTTAGCAGTGCAGAAACAATCCGAAGAAGATTTGTTATGACATTTGCCTCAGCACACATTCACGGCACTTAGGGGTGGGAAATATTAACAAGAATGCGACGAACATGCCCACTACATGCTGCTAGTGGGGGCAAAGCATCACCCTACTTTCAGAAAAAGAACAAAAATGCAGGCGCACCCCGCTGAACTAAATTTTTGCCTTAGCTGCCTTGTATATCTTATTGTCTTTCCATTTCAGGGAAATAACAGTCTATTCTTGAAAATCTGTTTACATTACGGGTAGAGGCGGAAATAAATTTGTTTTGTATATCATAAGTACCCACCACAATTAAAGAAATGCTGCTGTTACCTATCTTACATTTCGCGTGTTATTTTTTAAGACGAATCGTGTTTAAGAAAACTGCTATAGCCGGTATTTAAGCTTCACGTAATGTACTTGGTTGTAATTAACCACAATAAAATTCACCCCACAACATTACCGTACGCCCTAATACAAGATGTAATACAGTTCGTCAAATAATTTTGAATATATTATTTAAATTTTTGCTCTACGGCTGTGACATGTAGAGTATTTTGGATCATTAGCATTTCCGTTATTGGTAACTGAATAGTATACAATATTTTAAGCGTTTTTTTTTTTACCAAAATGGCTTAAGCAACGGAACTGTGTTTGGAATGGAGCACTTCACTGTTCCAAGCTATGATGCTCTGGTTCTGTTCTACTTTGCTTGTTTACTGTATTGTAAAGACAGCTGATGAATGGCAGAGAAATTCCATATTTTTAAAACGAACAAAATGCCCTAATTAAAATACAATAAAACAGATCACAAAACACACTTCATATCAGGTGCCAATTCCTACATATTTCGGCATCAAGGTGCCATCATCAGGGAGTTTTTCAGCACCGAAAGTTCTTAGGTCCAACAAGTATTTCAGGTGCTATTCGCCCACACTTGCAACATGAAAGTTAAAAGTCTTAAAATGTTCAAATTCCAGAATACACATCAACAAGCACACGTCCACATTACTGCAACAACAGTACCTCCTCTGCTACACATTCATAGCCGTTTATACTTCCTGGGCTGTGCACACAAACATACGCATCAGCATACGATCCAACCAGCTGAAGCGTGCGTAGTATCCTGTGTCTGGGTATACAGTGTATGTAGTGTACCTGCGAACCTTGTTGCTTAATATCTCCCTGATGATGGTACCTTGGTGCCGAAATATGTTGGAGTTGGCACCTGGTATGAAATTTGTTTTTTGATCTCTTTTATTGTATTTTAATAAGTGCATTTTGTTGATTATTAAAAATATAGAATTTAAGAGTGTGCAAACGGTATGAGCAGCATAAAAAATCAGCAGAGAAGTGTTTTGATTACATTTGTTATGAAAGTGGTTGTGATGATGGGGTGTGAATGGAACTGGATACGGTTGATGTCCAGCAGAGGGCTTTAACTTTAACAATTTTATCTCTTCGGGGTTTTCTACAGGAGTCTTAGGCAGTTTATTACATGCGTTAAACTCAGATGGCGAGAAGCTGAAGCGACACACCTTTGCACTTCGGGAAAATGAGGCCTGTGGCAAGTACCTTTTGGTTATGGACACCAATAGGTTTGTGACACGCGGTGGCGCATATGATTGAGACACCGCGCTGCAAGCCGGACGGCCGCGGATTTGATAACCGAAGGTGTCATCGGTATTTTTCATTGACTTTATCCCTCCGTCCGCCCTCAGTACCAGGAATATTTCCTGGGGGTAAGGGCGGCCGGTGCGTGGAGCTGACAACTTTACCACATTCGTGTGCCGACTGTATGGCAATTTGAGAGACTCAACCTCCTGGAACCCTCAGGGCCTGTCCAGGCATTTACACCTATAGGTGTGCCAGTAAACGGGTTACGATTTTGTTTGTTTTCACTGACAGAATACGCGGTCACTCTCGGTGCTCGATAGATGGCTCCTTGACTGTACAAATACGTACCTGAACTGTAAGAGCCTTACCGTTGAATTTGCACAGAGCCGTTTCCATTACCTTTAAGCTTTGCTGCAACCAGTGATGACACAAGTACATGACCACTGATATGCGGATGAAGAAAGAACTGAAGCTGAAAAATATGAACTTTAGGACATTGGGCTGATATACATAATTAGACAAAGCAAACAAAGTGAAGCATCCTGCAAAACAAACTTTCACATTGAAAATTCAGATGTAGAAATTCCGTGTCTTCGATACATAGACCATGTGGATTGCAACGGATGAAGGTTTATCGTCAGAGATAACATTCAAGGCGACGAGCTGGGTTAGACCAGAGAGGCGCCTGCAAGAATACTGTGGATCACTTGAGAAAAGCTGCATTTCGCTTAATATGTAAAAAAAAAAAAAGGTTCAAGTAACACGTTAATGGAAACCAAGAAAATGCTGTATAAATTCAGCAATAAAATATAATATAAACTTACGTCTAGCCATGTTTTGGATAACCCTGTTGTTTGGGACAGTTGTGTCCTTTGTACTCACGGACAGACAACTTCGTCCCGTCTTCGAAATCCGATTAGCGAAGAAAGGCTCCAGGGAAGGCCATGCCAATTACGCTGTCATACTGGTCATTACTTCAGAATCAGACGATGCTGTCTGTACGCGTGTAAGCTCTATTGTTACAGTTTCGTGTGGGTGCCGCCGGTGGACGGCAGACTCACTGAACATATCCCAGTCAGTGTAACATTGATATAATTTGAAGTGCAACGAAACACAAGAACCGGTCCGTAGTTTGCTGCACACACTGAACAGTCTTCACTCCCTTTGTTTGCAAGGAATGGTGCAAATAATTAATTTTTTCGTCCCTCAGTACGTCTATTTCCCACACCGTTTATCGGATTTTTAACAGCTATGGCTTTATGTTGTAGACAAGAATAGGTTGTTTTAATTTAGAGGCAAGATGGGGTTATTTTGTGGCGACCACATGCTTGGGAGACTTAGTTAAACTTAAGTAGTGCATAAATTGTTAAATATTGGATCAGTTATTCATTATGATTACACGATTACGTACAATAAGAATACATTAAAGTAAGATGTAAGATTGCTCGTGTCTGTGATGTGGCGCCGTACAGTTGGTATTAAGTACTAACCTGTAGGAGGAACACGCTCTATCAATCTTCATACTGCCCTAAATGTGAAGGTAGCATACACTCCGAAACTACGGTTCCTCTCTGCCAAACTACGAAAACTTCTCAAGTCCCACTTACAATAACCAAGGAATGTGCCTAATATAATACATTCGGATACACTCGTGAAGTCTGGTGCTGTCATCTATTGAACCTAATTTGTACTAAAGACGCCCGAGTTTCTAATGCCCAATTGCAGGCGTTTAAAAATTACAGTAACAAATACACGTACTTATACTCTAAAACCTGCATTACCGATCTTTTTTTTTTTGCCGGTATTTGTATTTCTACACTATATACCAGAAAGAAAAAATAATGAAAGACTGTATTCTTTCAAAAACCGATCCACGTCGCAGGCTGGACTGTATTTCTGAAGGGGCTTTACTTTGCTTACTCCTCGTCTGTACATTATACAAACTTTGGGGAATCTAATTTTAGCCCTTACCGCTGGAATGTCATCCCCACATTACATAAAATTTACGTCGAGGGGGTTTCTTTATTCCCAAAGGCTCTTTTCGCCGTACAGATAAGAATTATGTGATGTGCAATACAATACCGAACGTATTAACATATACACAGTATATATTTTTGAGCAGTTCTCTGTATGCGTTGTATTTTACGGAACATAATTAAAATAATTCATTATGACGTAAATTGTGTTACTTGTAATGTGATTCATTTTGTAGCCACCCATGAGAATTAAAGAGCAACGCTTTCAATGTTTCGCGAAGAGAACTTCAAGGAAAGTGACTGCTTTCAAGCAATATGCGTGGATCGAAGGATAATAGTAAGACAGGTCTTAAGGAAATAGAGTGGGAGGGAGTGGCTTTGATTTGCTTGTCTCAAAATAGGAACTCATAGCGGCACTTGTGACCTCGATAATAGACCTTTGGGTTCCATACCGTGTGGTGATTGTTGTTTAGTAGCAGATCAGTTGTCTTCTCTCATGTAAGGCGCGCAAGTTAGTATTTGAAGAGCATTAGCGTAACTGTAGACATTAGTGTCTGGGGAAAAGAAATGATTATAGGAAAGAGCTACAAACTTCCTATGATTTCCCTCGAGTTTTTTTGCAATCAATGGAGGCAGTTGAATTCCCCGCAGCAGATACACACCTTAATTTACGTCTTACTTACTTACTCCATGGTGCAGAGTCCTTCTTGAAGAGCTAACTGGTTTGCAGCTAGTCAAGAAATTCCCCTCATTTCATGGAACCCGAAGGTTCATTACCGCACTCACAAGCGTCCTCCACCTGTCTCTATCCTGGGCTAGCCCAATCCACTCCATATACCCACATCCCACCTCCTTGAGATCCATCCTAATATTATCCACCCATCTACGCCTAGGTCTCCCCATTAGTCTCCTTCCCTCCGGGTTTCCCAGCAAGACCCTATACACCCCCTCTCCTCACCCACATGCGCCACATGCCCAGCCCATCTCATTCTTCTCGATTTTATCACCCGCACAATATTGGGTGAGGAGTACAAATCATTTAGCTCCTCGTTATGCACTCTCCTCCATTCCCCTTCTAGGTCCAAATATTCTCCTCAACACCATGTTCTCAAGCACCCTCAGCTTCATTTCCTCCCGCAATGTTAGCGATCAAGCTTCACACCCATACAAAACAACAGGAAAAATTATAGTTCTATATATCTTGATCTTTAAATTTTTGGATAGCAACCTGGAAGACAAAAGGTTCAGCACCGAATGATAGCAAGCATTTCCTGACCTCAATCTGCTCTTAATTTCTTCCGGAATAGAATTTTGATTTATTAAAGTTGTTCCCAAATATTTCAACTCTTCCACCCTCTCGAAGGTACTATTACCAATCCTCACACTCTGAATACGTCCTGCATTCTGATCTCGAGACATGACCATGTACATAGTTTTATCAGCACTTACTTCCATCACAATCCCCCTAGTAGCAGCTACTAAAGCTTCTGCATTTTCCTTTAGAGTATGTATGCTTCCTCCCAGTATATTAACATCGTCGGCATAAG